>JABAOC010035530.1_pt5 | contig 13598 bp, 16 predicted proteins | sample 7062161 | NCBI WGS metagenome assembly JABAOC01 (sample SAMN14538625, study PRJNA623070) | marine sediment metagenome | biome: marine biome [ENVO:00000428]; feature: marine pelagic biome [ENVO:01000023]; material: deep marine sediment [ENVO:00002113] | place: India: Gulf of Khambhat ... | reverse complement strand
TGCGGTAGTCGCCGACAGCGTCGACGCCGAGATCGCTGGCGAGGCTCTCGCGCGCTCCCTCGTCGACGTCGACGACCGCGACGAGCTCGGATCCGGGAATCTCCGCGAGCTTCTGAGCATGGAACTTCCCCAGGTAGCCGACGCCGATGACGGCGGTTCTCAGTCTATCGGTCGGCTGCTCGTGCATTGGTTTTCCCCGGAGATGACCTGGATCGCAAGGCAGGCCGATTATAGCCGCAACCGTCCGGCGTCCGCCTCGGCAGCCAGGATACGCCGCCGACGGCTCATGACAGCGCCGATGCCGCGCAGTATGCTCGCGCCTGAGCCCACGAGCGGGGCCCGCCCCCCTCGGCAAGGGGCCGTGCGCCGTGCAGGCCACCGGCGCGACGTTGTCGCAGCGAGGCTCTTGAACCATGGTCAAGCAGAAGACCGTCATCGAAGCCGTAGTCGTTTCCGGTATCGGCGTGCACAGCGGCGATCCGGCGAGCGTGTGCATCAAGCCTGCGCCGGCCGACAGTGGTATTCGTTTCGTGCGCACCGATTTGCCGGGTATGCCGGAGGTCGTGACGCGCCCCGAGGCGGTGCACTCCACCGCGCAGGCGACGGTGCTCGGCGGTGACGGGTTCACCATCGCCACCACCGAGCATTGCCTGGCCGCGCTTGTCGGGTTCGAGATCGACAATGCCGTCGTCGAGGTGGACGGCGGCGAGCTGCCCATCGGTGATGGCAGCGCGCAGCCCTGGATCGATGCGTTGCAAAAGGCAGGCAGCGCGGAGCAGGACGCGCCACGGGAATTCATCGTCATAACCGAGCGCATCGTCTACGGTGATGACGAGACCTTCGCCGAGCTGACCCCCCACGACGGCCTGCGTATCTCGTGCAGCATTGCATTCAGCCACCGCCGTATCGGCGATCAGTCGCTGACGCTTGACGTCAACCCGCAGAGCTTCCGGCGCGAAATCGGGCCGGCGCGCACCTTCGGATTCCTCAAAGACCGGGAGCGCGCCAAGGCGATGGGAATCGGGCTCGGCGCGTCCCTCGACAACACCGTGGTGCTCGACGACGCAGGCATCTTGAATGTCGGCGGCCTGCGTTTCCCCGACGAGTTCGTGCGCCACAAGATGCTCGATGCGTTGGGAGATCTGGCGGTGCTCGGCAAGCCGCTGCGCGGCCACCTGCAGGCGCGGCGATCGGGTCACGAGCTGATGCAGGGGCTCGTCAGGAAGATTGCAGCGAGCCCCGGGAGCTTCCGCCGCGAGACTTTCGAGGTGTTGCCCGGGGACGGGCGCCGGCAGCAGGCCTAGGCGGATTTCCTGGCGAGCCCGGCGCGCTGCTCGAGAACCTTGGTCAGCGCCTTCTTCAGCACGTCGAAGACCACGCCGCTGCCGGATTTGGCGGTGATTGCGAGCGCTTCCTGCCACACGCCATCGTCACGGNNATGGCCTCGACGAATTCGTGGCCGGCCCAGGTCAGGGTCCCCGCCGACCAGCGGAAAACGCCGATGGCCGATCGGTCCTGGCCGTGCAGCAGCCCGGCGTCGTCGAGCAGCGCGATGTGGTAGGAAATTTCCGTTTCATTGTGGCCGTCGAACTTCGGATCGATGAGGTCATTGGGATCCTCGGTCTTCTCGGCCGCGAGCATCACCTTCCTGATCAGCTCAATGTCTCTTTTCACGCGAAGGCCTCCGCCAGGGCGAACCCGGCTGTCGATCATGCCCCACTAAGCATAGTCAGCGCTGCGTCCCGGGTCACATCCCGAGGGGTCGAGCGCGGGGCTCTTCCGGCGCCGCCGCCGCTGTAAGACAATCCACTGGTCCGGCGTGCATGGAAATGAGGAGCCCGATCGATGCATAACAAGCTGCGCAGTCTCTGGAACGACGGCGCCACGGCGGTCAACGCCTGGCTGGGTATCCCGAGCACGGTCACCGCGGAGATCGTGTCCCGGCAGGGATTCGACGCCATCACCGTCGATCTTCAGCACGGCATCACTGACTATTCCAGCGCTGTTCCCATGCTTCAGGCCATCTCGGCCAGCGATGCGACGCCCATGGCGCGGGTGCCGTGGCTGGAGCCGGGCATCATCATGAAGCTGCTCGACGCCGGCGCGCTCGGCATCGTCTGCCCGATGATCAACACGCCGGCGGATGCCGAGCGCTTCGTGCGCTACTGCCGTTACGCGCCGGAGGGTGAACGCAGCTTCGGGCCGGTGCGCGCCGGGCTCGTGCACGGGCCCGCCTACGCCCGCCAGGCCAACGAGAGCATCGTCACCCTGGCGATGATCGAGACCGGCCAGGGTTTGGCGAATGTGGCCGAGATCGTGCGCACCCCGGGGCTTACCGGGGTCTACATCGGACCGAGCGACCTGGGCCTGTCGCTGGGATACGAGGCCAAGCTGGACCAGACCGAGCCGGTGGTGGNNGTGGTGGTCGACGCCATCAAACGCATTCTCGAGGCCGCCAGGGATGCCGGCATCAGGGCGGGCATTCACTGCCTCGCTCCCGCCTATGCGCGCGAGATGCTCGGGCTCGGCTTCGATCTGGTCACCCTGGGCACGGACATCCGCTTGTTCACGGCCGCCTATGCCGATGCCATGCGGGCGCTGCGCGCCTGACGCCGGCGCCGCCGGCCGGGCTTCGCCACGCCCGGCGCGCTAGCCGAGCCGGACCTTGTCGAGGCCGGCGGATTCGCACAGGGCATCCAGCAACGCCGAGAAATCCTTGCCGCCCCAGCCGCGCGCGCGGGCCATGCTCAGGCTCTCCCGGGCCGCGGCGCCGATGGTCATGGGCACACGGCCGGCGTTGGCCGCGCTCATCACCAGCGAAAGATCCTTGTGCGCCAGGTCGATCTGAAAGCCCGGCTCGGTGTCGCCGGCGAGCACCTTGCTGGCGTAGTTGACCTTGAGCTGCCCGTTGGTTGCGGTGGTGCCGTGGATGACGTTCAGGGTTTTCTCGACATCGAGGCCGAAGCGCTGGGTGAGGGCGAGGGCCTCGGCGTTCATCTGACAGGAGGTGATGGCCAGATAGTTGTTCACCAGCTTGGTGCGGATGCCGCTGCCGGGCGGGCCGCAGTGGTGGATGTCGGTGCCCATGGCGTCGAGCATCGGCCGCACCTGGTCGAAGTCCGCGTCGTCGGCGCCGACCATGAACAGGCACTCGCCGCGATCGGCGTGGCTCGCGAGGCGTCCGATGGGGGCGTCGACGAAGCGCATGCCGGCGTCAGCCAGCGCCGCCGCCATTCGATCGGTGCTGGCCGGGTCCACGGTGCTCATGTCCATGACCAGCGTGCCGGATTCGGCAGCGGACACGATGCCGCCCCCGCCGAGCAGCACATCTTCCACCTCCACGTGGCTCGGAAGCACGGTGATCACGGTTCGGCACTCGCCAGCCAGCTCGGCAACGCTGCCGGCGGCGACCGCGCCGAGCTCCACGAGGGCCTGCACCGGTGCCTCGGCGATGTCGTACACCATCAGCGAAAAACCCTTGCGCTGCATGTTGCCCGCCATCGGGCGTCCCATGCGCCCGAGTCCGATGAAACCGATCTTGTCCATAGTCTGACTCCCCCCGCGCCTCGAGAGCTCCTTCGGTCGCGATGCTGCAACGCACATATGATAACGTGTCGCCGCGGGGAGCGGGGTACCCGCCCCGGCGGCTCGAAACCTGGAGGGTAACAATGAGAAGACTCATGCTCGGCATGCTCGTCGGTGTCATGTTGGTGGCGGCTCCGGTATCCGCCCAGGAAGCCAAACGCTCGATTACGAAAATAGCCGGCGATCTGTATCGCTTTCAGAACAACTTTCACTACTCCGTATTCCTCGTGACGCGCGATGGGATCATCGTCACCGATCCGATCGATGCGGACGCGGCTCGCTGGCTGAAGGACGAGCTGAAGGCGCGCTTCGGCGTTCCCGTGCGCTATCTCGTCTACAGTCACGATCACCGCGATCACAGCGCGGGCGGTGAAGTGTTCGCTACGGAGGCGACCGTCGTTGCTCACGAGAATGCGCGCGCCACCATCATCGGCGAGCAACGCCCGACGGCGGTTCCCGATATCACCTTCACCGATCGCATGACACTCAGGCTGGGTGGAAAGGCGGTGGAGCTTGTCTACCTGGGCAGGTCGCATTCGGACAATATGATCGTCATGCACTTTCCCGAGGAGCGCGCGGTTTTCGCCGTCGATTTCATTTCGGTCAAGCGTCTGCCGTACATGAACCTGAACGACGCCTACTTTCCGGACTGGATCGAGGCGGTGAACAAGGTCGAGGCGATGGACTTCGACATCCTCGTGCCGGGCCATGGACCTCTGGGCACCAGGGCCGATGTCACCGAGCACCGCCAGTACCTTCAGGCCCTCTACGATGCGGTGCTCGATGCCTCGAGAAAAGGTCGGTCGCTGGAGGAAATGAAAAAAAGCATCACGCTCGACGCATTCAGCCATCTCGGCATGTACGACAAGTGGCGTGAGCTCAATATCGAGGGTATGTACCGTCAGGTGAGCCTCCATCGGCGCGGAAACTGACATCGTCCTCGCTCCGACGGCGAGCAAAATTCCCGCCAATGCCCGTGGCGCCGTGCTCGTGTGCGGCTCCCACGGCGGCGTCTATGCGGGCTATCTGGCCATCCGCGCCGGCGTGCGCGCGGTCATTCTCAACGACGCCGGCGTGGGTCTCGAGCGGGCGGGGATCGGCGCCCTCGACCACTGCCAGGCCCTCGGCATGGCCGCCGCGACCGTCGCCCATACGAGCGCCCGCATCGGCGATGCCGAGGACATGCTGGCCCACGGGCGCATCAGCCACTGCAATGCCGTCGCCGCCGGCCTCGGCGTCGGCGCCGGCATGGGCTGCGCGGAGGCGGCCGCTCGGCTGCGGGCGGCGCCCTCGATGGCCGCGCCGGGCGCTGCCTACGCCGAGGCGCGCGCGGTGCTCGGCCGTAACCGACACGGCCTGCAAATCGTGTGCGTCGATTCGATATCCCTGGTGAGCGACGAAGACGTCGGGCAGATCGTGCTGAGCGGCTCGCACGGCGGCGTCGTCTCCGGGCAGCCCGGCCTCGCCATCCGCGTCGCCGCGGCGGGCGCGTTCTACAACGACGCGGGCATCGGCAAGGACGAGGCAGGGGTGAGTCGCTTAGCGGTGCTCGACGAGCGACGCATCGCCGCGGCCACGGTGGCAGCAGCGAGTGCCCGCATCGGCGACGGCCGCTCCACCTACGAGACCGGTGTCGTCAGCCGCGTCAATCGCACCGCGGCCGCTCTCGGGATCGTCGCCGGCATGCCGGCGCGCGATGCGGTGGAGCGCATCGTCCCGGCGGCTGATTGACCGTCACGTCGGCAGCACCCATCATAGCCGGCGCCTCACAGCTACTCAGGGGGAGGTCGTGGTCTCGCCGCCACCCGTTCCTGGCAACGTCGACCGACAGCGTTTGCTCTGGCACTACCGCACCATGTGCCGGGTGCGGGCGTTCGAGGAGACCGCCCTCGAGGCCCTCGAAGAAGGTCTCGTGCCCGGACCCCTGCATCCTTCCATCGGCCAGGAGGCGGTGGCCTCGGGCGTGTGCGGTAATCTCGAGCGCGACGACATCCTGCTCTCGACCCACCGCGGTCACGGTCACACCCTGGTCAAGGGCGCCTCGCCGCTCGCCATGATGCGCGAGCTGCTCGGGCGTGACGGTGGATGCTGCGGCGGCAAGGGCGGATCCATGCACATCGCGGATTTTTCCGTGGGCATGCTCGGCGCAAACGGCGTCGTCGCTGCCAACATCCTCATCGCCACCGGTGCCGCCCACGCCATCAAGCTCAGGGGCGAGCCGCGGGTCGCCGTGTGCATCTTCGGTGACGGCGCCATCAACCGCGGCCCTTTTCTCGAAGGTCTCAACTGGGCGCAGATTTTCGCCCTGCCGGTGCTGTTCCTGTGCGAGGACAATCAGTTCGCCGCCACCACCCGCACCGGCGCGGTGAGTGCCGGCACGGGCGCCTGCGCGCGCGCCGAGAGTCTCGGCATCGCGTCGCTGACGGTCAACGGCAACGACGTGCTCGAGGTGGAGGCCGTCGTGCGCGACGCGCTGGCGGCGGTGCGCGGCGGTGGCGGCCCGCGTTTCGTGCATGCGGTGACCTATCGCCTGAGCGGACACACCGCCGCTGACGCCGCCGCTTACCGCGACGGCGGCGAGCTCGCCGAGCAGTGGCGCCGGGATCCCATCGTCCGCGCAGCCGCCATGCTGGTCGACGCAGGCATGACGGACGCAGAGCTCGAGGCGGTCAGGGACGAGGCCCGCCGCGCCATGCGCGCGGTCCTCGACGAGGCGCGCGAGAGTCCGTGGCCGGGCCGCGAGCGTGCCTTCACGGACGTCCAGGATACCTCCGGGCAGGGGCTCGCACAGAGCGCTTGAAGGCCATGGCGAGGTGCACGTACCTGGAGGCGGGCAAGGCGGCGCTCAGCGAGGAAATGGAGCGGGACGCCGCCGTTTGGGCGCTCGGTGAGGACCTCGGCCGCGGCGGGGTGTTCGGGCAGTATGCCGGTCTTGCCGAGCGTTTCGGCGCCGAGCGCATCGTCGACGCGCCCATCTCCGAGGCCGCTATCATGGGCACCGCCGTGGGCGCGGCCATGACCGGCACCCGGCCGGTGGTCGAGATGCGCTTCTCGGACTTCGCCCTGTGCGCCATCGACGAGCTGGTCAACCAGGCGGCCAAGGCGCGCTACATGTTCGGCGGCCAGACGCGGGTGCCGCTGGTGGCGCGCGAGCCCGTGGGCATGTGGCGCTCATCGGCGGCCCAGCACTCCCAGTCGCTGGAATCCTGGTATACGCACATTCCCGGCCTGGTGGTGGTGATGCCTTCGACACCGGCCGACAACAAGGGCCTTCTCAAGACCGCCATCCGCAGTGACGACCCGGTCGTGTACATGGAGCACAAGGATCTCTGGGGTCTCGAAGGCGAGATCCCCGACGGCGAGCACCTGGTGGATTTCGCCAGCGCGCGCGTCGTTCGCGCCGGCGCCGACGTCAGCATCGTCAGCTGGTCGAAGACCGTGCACACGGCGAGCGATGCCGCCGCCGAGCTCGCCAATCGCGGTATCGACGTCGAGGTCATCGACCTGCGCACGCTGTGGCCGTGGGACGAGCAGACGGTGTTCGCATCGGTGGCGAAAACCGGGCGTCTTCTGGTCGCCCACGAGGCCGTCGGCATATCGGGCTTCGGCGCCGAGATCGTCGCCAGCGTGTGCGAGCGGATGCACGGGCAGCTGCGCGCGCCGCCGCGACGTGTCACCGCGCCACGGGTGCCCATCGCCTATTCGCCACCGCTCGAAGACAACGTTCGCGTGAGCGCAGCGCGCATCGTCGACGCCGCCTGCGGCCTGGTGCAGGTCTGATGTCGCACAACGAGCAGATGACGGGGGGCGAGGCGCTCGCGCGCATGCTCGCGGCACACAATGTCGGGCCCATGTTCGGCATGGGGGGCTTTCAGCTGCTGCCTTTTTACGACGCGGTGCGCCGCCTCGGCCTGACGCACCATCTCATCAACGACGAGCGCTGCGGAATTTTTGCCGCCGATGCCTACGCCAAGGTCACCGGGCGCGTCGGCGTGTGCGATGCAACCCTCGGACCGGGCGCCACCAATCTGGTCACCGGCATGGTGGAGGCGCTCAACGCCGGCTCACCGCTGGTGGTCATCGTCGGCGACAGCCATCGCGAGCATGCGTGGAAAAACATGACCCAGGAATGCCGCCAGGTGGACATCCTGGCGCCGGCCGCCAAGGCTGTCATCCGGGTCGAGGCGATCCAGCGCTTGCCGGAGCTGACGCGGCGCGCCTTCGCGCTCGCCACCAGCGGCCGCCCCGGGCCCGTGGTCCTGGACGTGCCCGAGGACATTGCCCACGGCGTGCATCCATTTGCCGAGCATGCCCTGAGCGCCGATCCGCGCACCACCTCGGCACCTTCGCTGCGCATCCGGCCGAGCGGCGACAGCGTGGCGCGGGCGACGGAGCATCTGGCGGTGGCGAAGCGGCCGCTGATCCTCGCTGGCGGCGGCGTGCATCTGAGCGGCGCGGCCAAGGCGCTGCAGAGCTTTGCCGAGGCCCAGTCGATTCCGGTCGCGCACACCATGACCGGCAAAGGGGCCATCGCGTGCACGCACCCGCTGAGCGCGGGACTGTTCGGCCGTTACGATCGCATCGCCAACGGCCTCATCGCCGAGGCCGACTGCCTGCTGGTGATTGGCTGCAAGNNCTACACGCTGATCCCGCCCGAGACGCCGCTTGTGCACCTGGATATCCACGCCGACGAGTTCGCCCGCGTGGTGACGCCGACGGTGAGCATGTGGGCCGACGCGCGCGAGGGCATCCTCGATCTGCACGCGGCCCTGGACGAGCGCGCCGGGCGCCTGCGCAGGGAGCGGGCCGCCTACGTGGAAGACGTTGCCGCGCGCATGGCCGCCTGGCGCGAGCAGGTCGAGGCGCGCCTGACCTCGGATGAGGTGCCCATCAGCATGGCGCGACTCATGCACGAGCTGAATAACCTCATGCCGGCGAAATCGTGGCTGGTGGCCGACGGCGGCTTCGCGGCCCACTGGGGCGGGCTGCTCTACGACACCAAGCGTCCGGGGCGGGGCTTCGTGCCCGACCGCGGCTTGGCGTCCATCGGCTACGGGCTTCCGGGCGCCATCGGCGCGTCCCTCGGCGCGAAGGGCGCGCCGGTCGTCGCCATCACCGGCGACGGCGGTTTCAACATGACCCTCGGCGAGCTCGAGACGGCGCGCCGCCTGGGACTCGCTTTCACGCTGGTGGTGGTGAACAATGCGGCCTCCGGCTACGTCAAGGCGCTTCAGCACCTGATGTACGGTCGGGGCGGTTACCAGTCCTCGGATCTCGAGGAGGTGGACTACGCGCGCGTCGCCGAGGCTCTCGGCTGCAAGGGCATTCGCGTGGAAAAGCCCGAGCGGCTGGCCGAGGCGCTCGAATCCGGTTTCGAGCGGCGCGACAAGCCGACGGTGGTCGACGTGGTCGTGACCCGGGATCCGGCCAAGATGCTGCCGGGCGTCGACAGCCGAACGGCGAAGGTGGAGAAAGGCGATCGGGTCGCGTGAGGACGCAGAGCGGTCGGTCCCCGCTTCGATGCCGGAAGCCGGGGCCCCTGCAGTGGCGCCTCGGGGGAGAAAATGCCCTTTATCATTCAGTTTCTCGACAAGCCGGATTATGGTCACGTGCGAGCCGAGTGGCGTGCGCAGCATCTGCAGTATCTCGACGCCAACAGGGACAGGCTGCTGGCCGCCGGTGCGCTCTTGAACGACGATGGCAGCGGTGGACACGGCGGTGTCNNACCGGGTCGAAGCGGAGAACTTTATTGCCAACGATCCGTACAGCCGGGCGGGGCTTTTCGAGACCCGTCACCGTGACCCGATGGCGCAAGGCGTTCTTCGACTTCGAACGTCTCATCGCATAACGGTCCTTTGCCGATGAAAGGAGATTGAATCATGAAAGCCCGCGACATCATGACGACCAAAGTTGTGACGGTGAATCCGCAGACTCCCGTGCGAGATGTTGCGGCCTTGATGATCCAGAAACACATCAGCGGTGTGCCCGTGCTGAGCGACAGCGGCGCGCTGGTCGGTCTCATCAGCGAGGGCGATCTGTTGCGCCGGCCGGAAATCGGCACCGAGAAACATCGCCGGCGCTGGCTGTCCTTTTTCACGCGTGTCGATGAGCAGGCCCGCGAGTTCGCCAAATCCCACGCTCTGCGTGCCGCTGACGTCATGACCAAGCAGGTGGTCCACGTCGCCGAGGACACCTCGCTCGGCGACGTCGTCGAGATGATGGAAAAGCACAACGTCAAACGTCTGCCCGTGCTCGCTGACGGCAAGCTCGTCGGCATTGTCAGTCGCCGCGACATGCTGCGCGCGCTGGCCTGGCAGGCCGCGCCCATGCCACCGCCGCCGGAGGGCGATGCGGCTATTCGCGCCATCATGAACGACGTCCTCAAAAACGAGGAGTGGGCCATGAGCGCGATCGTGAACGTGATCGTTTCCGAAGGCGTCGTGCACCTGTGGGGCGTCATCGATTCCGACGATCAACGCCGGGCGCTGCGCGTGGCTGCCGAGAATATTCCCGGCGTCAGCGCTGTCGAGGATCATCTGACATTCAGCCTGCCGACTTGAAGCATCCCTCGCGATCGATGGCAGCCGCCGGTGCGACGCATCGCGGATCGCCGAATTGCCCGCGCCGCTAGAGGCTTTACCCGAGATGAACATTGGATTTATCGGACTCGGCAATGTCGGGGCAAAGCTCGCCGGGAGCCTGCTGCGCAACGGCTTCGCGCTGACAGTGCGCGACCTGGACAGGTCGGCGGCGCAGCCGCTGCTCGACGCGGGCGCTGCCTGGGCGGCGTCGCCGAGAGCGCTGGCCGAGGCCGCGGATCTGATCATCACCTGCCTGCCCTCACCGGCGGTCGTGAGCAGCGTCATGGAGGCGCAGGACGGCGTCATCGCCGGTCTCGCGCCGGGGAAGATCTGGCTCGAGATGAGCACCACCGACGAGGCGGAGGTCAAGCGTCTCGCAGAGCGGGTGCAGGCGGGGGGCGCGTCGGCCCTCGATGCACCGGTCTCCGGGGGCTGTCACCGTGCGGCCACGGGCAACATCTCCATATTCGTCGGCGGCGAGCGTGCGGCGTTCGAGCAGGCTTTGCCGGCGCTGACGGTGATGGGGAGGCGCATTCTGCACACCGGACCGATCGGCTCGGCCTCGGTGCTCAAGGTGGTGACGAACTACCTCGCCTCGGTTCACCTGGTGGCCCTGGGTGAGGCGATGATGGTCGCGAAGCGGGCGGGCATGGATCTCGCCACCACCTTCGAAGCCATTCGCATCTCCTCGGGGAACTCGTTCGTGCACGAGACCGAGAGCCAGGTGATTTTGAACGGCAGCTACAACATCAATTTCACCATGGACCTGGTGGTCAAGGATATGAGCCTCTTCGACGGGCTGGCCGACCGGTTGCAGGTGCCCCTCGAGCTCTCCCCTCTGGTTCTCGACATCTTCAGGGACGGGCGCGATCGCTACGGCCCGCGGGCCTGGTCCTCGATGATCGTCAAGCGCCTCGAGGATGCATGCGAAACCGACCTGCGCGCACCGGGCTTTCCCGAAGAGATCGTCGACGACGAGGCCGAGGCGAGGGGCTACGAGGTGGCCGTTTAGATGGCGGTGTCGCAGTCGAGCCAGGATTACCTGCAAGGCCTGTTCGGCCAGAGCGGGCGCACCGCCGTCGTCACCGGCGCGTCCAGCGGACTCGGCGCGGAGATGGCGCGAGCGCTGGTGTCGGCAGGCGCGCACGTCATCGCAGTCGCGCGCCGCGAGCATCGCCTGGACGCGCTGCGCGACGGGGCTGGCGGACTGGCCGGAACCGTCACGACCTGTGTCGCGGATCTCGGCACCGATGCGGGCATCGATGCCGTTGCGGGCGCGGTTCGCGATCGATCCGGCTGCGACGTCCTGGTCGCAAACGCGGGCACCGCAGAGGTCGGCAACGTCGAGAGCATGGATGACGAAAGCTTCTCCCGCGTCATGGCGCTGAACCTCAACGCGCAATGGCGTCTCGCCAAGGCGCTTTTCCCCGCGCTGGTCGAGTCCGATGCCGGTCGGGTCATCAACATCGCGTCTATCCACGGCATTTTGGCACCGGTGAGGCCGGGACTCGCTGCGTACGCCGCGAGCAAGCACGCTCTGGTGGGTCTCACCCGCACCCAGGCGGTGGAGTGGGCCAAGCACGGCATCACCGTCAATGCCATCGCGCCCGGCTACTTCCCCACCGAGATGACCGCAGAGCTGCTCGCGAGTCGCGCCGCCAAACGCTCTGCAGCAGTTCGTGCCCATGGACCGATTCGGAGCGCCGCAGGAGCTCGTGTCGGCGCTCCTGTTTCTGGCCTCTCCCGCGAGCGGCTACGTGACGGGCACCGTCGTGCCCGTCGACGGCGGATGGTCGGCCTGGTAGGCCATTCGGGATTTTTGCTGTTCGCCTGTTTTTGACGAATAATGCGCTTCATGCCCACGGTCGCATCGTGCGGGGATCGATCGTGGGGCCGACCGTGGCTCGACCCGCAATGCACGAGGAATTGGAATGAATATATATGTGGGGAATCTGCCCTATAGCCTTACCGAGGATGAATTGAGGGCAGCGTTTTCGCAGTTCGGGGAAGTATCGAGTGTGAACATCATCATGGACAAGATGTCCGGACAGTCCAAGGGTTTCGGTTTCGTGGAGATGCCGGACAACTCGGAAGCCGACGAGGCCATCAAGGCCCTCAACGAGAGCGCGCTGAACGGACGTAACATCAAGGTCAACCAGGCGAGGCCCCGTGGGGAGCGTTCGCCGCGCCGACCGAGGTACTGAGTCCCCACCGCTGGCGGCGTACCGCCGCCGACCTCAGAAGGCGAATCTCACCAACGATTCCCCGCTGTGGCGCCTGCTCATCCCGCCCTGCGCGCAGGGATGGCGGGTGCAACGCTGGTGCGCGCGCGGCATGATATGCTGCGTTGCCGAACGGGGTAAGGCAGAGAACGATGAGTGATGCGCAAAGCGAAGTGGAGGCGCTGGTCGATGTGGTGTTGCCCTATGCCGAGGGCATGCTGAGCGCCCATGGCGAATTTTTTCCGTTCGGTGGCGCGATGACCCTCGACGGCGAGTTCGCGCGGCTCGCCGTCGGCGAAGAGCACGAAAATTCTTCGCTCGAAGCGATCGTTGACGAGCTTCGATCGCAGCTTCGCAGCGGAGCCGACGCCAATGCGTTTCGGGCCACCGCGCTGGTCTTTCCAATCCAGGCCCTGCTGCCGGGCGAANNGGGCGAAGACGAGGAGACCGACGCGGTCGCCATCGCGCTCGATCACCAGGCGGACTTCTCGGTCGTTCTGATCATTCCCTACGTGCTCGCAGAGGGCAGCGTCGAGTTCGGCGAGGCCGTCGCCCAGCAGGGCGAGCACGACATTTTCCAAAGCCGCCACTGACGCGTTGCGCGCCGCGCGGCGCCTCAGTTCGCCGGGCGCAGGCTCATGCCTCCGAAGATCTGCTCGGTTGGCTGCAGCTCGATGAGGCTGACGTTCACCCGCCAGGGCGCATCGAGCGCGTAGATCACGGCGTCGGCAATGTCCCCGGCAGCGAGCTCGGTGATTCCGGTTTCCTTCAGCGCCGAGCGCTTTTCCGGCTCGTCGATGGCGGCGTCGAAGAACTCGGTGCTCACCCGGCCGGGGCAGATCTCGGTCACGCGCACGCGGCTGCCGGCGAGCTCGAGACGCAGGTTCTGGCTGAGCAGGTGCAGGGCGGCCTTGCTCGCGCCGTACACCGTCGAGGCGAGCGGATGCAAAGCGGACACCGAGCTCATGTTGACCAGATGGCCACGGTTTCGCGCAAGCATTCCCGGCAGGCTCGCTCTCAGCACCTGAATGGCGGCACGCACGTTGGTGTCGATGGTGGTGTCGATATCCTCAGGATGGGCCTCGTGAAGATTTCCGAAGCCGCGCCCGAGGCCTGCGTTATTGACGACGATGTCGGCGTCGAGTGCGCCGATGACTTCGAACACGCGCGCCGTGTCGCGCACGTCGAGCTCGTGGCACTCGCAGCCGGT
>JABAOC010027878.1_pt1 | contig 13620 bp, 15 predicted proteins | sample 7062161 | NCBI WGS metagenome assembly JABAOC01 (sample SAMN14538625, study PRJNA623070) | marine sediment metagenome | biome: marine biome [ENVO:00000428]; feature: marine pelagic biome [ENVO:01000023]; material: deep marine sediment [ENVO:00002113] | place: India: Gulf of Khambhat ... | reverse complement strand
ACGCGCATCGGGTTACGGAACGAGACGGAGACCATCACCGGTCGCCCGGTCTCGACGCCGGTCACGGCAGCCCCTTCCAAACCCCTCCACTCAGAGGAACCGTACAGCACGTGAGGGGCCTCCACCAGGGGGTACCGGGTCGTCGAGAAAGGCAGCCAGGTCTCCATGTACCATAGGTGGGCCCTGACCCTCCCCCTGACCTCCATCTTGACCTCCCCCGAGTGCCTCGCAGCGGCCTCCGCTATGGTGGACCTGAGAGAATGGGTGTCCCCGACCGTGAGCTCCACCCCACGATCCACTAGGCCTAGGTAGGATACCTTCTCCTTTGGAAACGTGAACGTCTCATGGGCGAAGGCCGTGTCCTCCACCAGCAGCTCGAGCTCCACGTCGGAGACGGAGGGCTGCCGCACAGAGACGGCGCTCAGGGTGACGCTTATAAGCCAACGCCTGGCGTAGTCAGGCGTCTCGGTCACCAGCTTGGTCTCGTCGTCGACGGCGGGGAGGGTGATCGACAGCCCGTAGTCCAGGCCGGGTGACTCCCCCGATAGCACGTCCCTGAGGTACCCCGACATCTCCTCCTCGCTGACGCTGAAGAGCACCTTGAGGTTCTTGAGCTCCTCGTAGCTCGCGTAGAAGCTGCCCATCTCCCGCCCAGCCATGATGGACACGAATATGAGCACAAGGGTCAACGCGCTCACTATGTCACGCCTCTCGAGGGACCTGGGTCTAGCCATCTATTATGGGATGGGAAGCCGCTCATATATCGGTTATCGACGGCTTTCATCCGTTCAAGTTATACAGCCTAAATACGCTCTTCACGGTGAACCACCTTGCATAAGCTCGGCTCGGTGACCGTGGACAGCGTGAAGACGGGGAGGGACATGAGGGAGAGCCTCGGGGATCGGCTCCCAGACTCCGACGTGGTTCTCGTGAAGCCCAACTGGTACAGCCCCCACCCGGGCAACTACACCGACGCGGACGCCCTCCGCCTGGTCATGGAAGCAGTCGACGCCAAGGTGATAGTCGTCGAGGGCTACAGCCTTGACAGGCAGGACGGCTCCATGACGTTGACGGTGGGCGGCGAGAAGGTGGACTGGGGGTGGCTCATACGTAACCCTGGCTGGGAGTGGGTTCAGGAGGGGGGCCGCTGGGACCGGATCCGCCGCCAAGACGAGTGGTTCAGGGACGAGCACGGGTTCACCGACCTCTTCGCGGAGCACGGGGCAGAGTACGTCAACGTGACCGAGGAGATATGGAGGGGTAACACCGTGGAGAGCCGCAGAGTGAGGAAACGGGTCGAGGAACGGTACCCAGCCGCCTTCACCGGGGACATATACGGCTATATGCCCAGACGCCTCGCAGCCCACATGGGGTTCCCCATGATAAGCCTCGGCCACATCAAAGGCTACGGGGGAGAGTACCCCAGCCTCTCGCTGAAGAACATGTTCGGCCTCATCCCGGACCCGCTGAGGGCCTGGTGGCACGGCCCCGGCGACTCCAGGCTCGACCGGAGCATCGTGGACATCACCAAGCTCTACGCCTCGTACTTCCGCCTTTACGGGGTGAACGAGGCCGTGAAGACCCTCGTAGCCACGGACCCCGACGGAGAGGTCAAGGCCCCCTGGGGCAGGTACAGCGTGAAGCCGGGCGACGGGCTGGTGACCCACGGCCCCAACCTNNGCTACCTCCAGAGAGCCGGAGACGTCTTTGACGCTTACAGCGTCGACGACGTGGAGAAGGCTGAGGCGCTTAGCAGCCGGTACCTGCCGTATCGGCCCACGGACTTTAACAAAAACCGAGAGTAAACTACACAATATATAAAAAAACCCGTGCGGATTATGGTTGCTAACTCGGTGAGCCCAGCGTGAAGCAGCTGATCCACAACGGCGTCATGGTCCCGCCCCGGTACGAGGCAAAGGGGCTGTCGGTGGAGATCAGGGGCGAGGAGCACAGGCTGACGCCGGAGCAGGAGGAGCGGGCGGTTGCCTGGGCGAAGAAGATAGGCACCCCGTACGTGAAGGACCCTGTCTTCGCAGAGAACTTCCACAAGGACTTCAGCGAGCTGCTGGGCTTCGAGGTATTGCCCGGCGACGTGGACTATTCCGAGATCCTCGGGATGGTAGAGGCTGAACGGGAGCGCAAGAAGGGCCTCAGCAAGGAGGAGAAGAAGCGGCTCCGGGAGGAGCGTAAAGCCGTCCGTGAGGCCAACAAGGAGAGGTACGGGTACGCGGTCATCGACGGCGAGCGCTGCGAGCTGGGCAACTACATGGTGGAGCCCAGCAGTATATTCATGGGCCGAGGCGAGCACCCCCTCCGCGGCAGCTGGAAGGAGGGGCCCCGCCACGTGGACGTGGAGCTCAACCTGAGCCCAGACGCGCCCCGGCCGCCCGGCGACTGGAAAGACGTCCTCTGGGACCCGGACAGCATGTGGATCGCCAGGTGGAAGGACAAGCTCACCGGCAAGATGAAGTACGTCTGGCCCCACGACACCAGCCCCCTCAAGCAGAGGAAGGACATCGAGAAGTTCGACAAGGCCATCGAGCTGGGGGAGAACATGGACAGGGTCAAAAGTTTCATAGCGGAGAACCTCACGAGCGACGACGTCAGGCGCCGCAAGACCGCCACAGTATGCTACCTCATAGACGAGCTCAAGTTCAGGGTCGGCGACGAGAAAGACGAGGACGAAGAAGCCGACACAGTCGGCGCCAGCAGCCTCCGACCCGAGCACATCTGCTTCAACGAGGACGGCACCGTCACCTTCGACTTCCTGGGCAAGGACAGCGTCAGGCACCTCCTCACGGCCAGGATAGACGACACGGTCAAGGAGAACCTGAGGGCCTTCGCGGAGGAGAACCACGAAGGCACCCTCTTCGACGAGGTGAACAGCAGCGTGGTGAGCCAGTTCCTCGACGAGGTCATGGAGGGCATCACAGCCAAGGTGTTCAGGACCTGCTACGCCACCGAGGCCGTGGAGGCCAGGCTCAAGGAGCTGCCCATAGAGAGGGACGCCCCCGACTACAGGAAGAAGCACGTGGCCACCCTCGCCAACCTTGAGGCCGCCATCACCTGCAACCACAGACGCACCATACCCAAGACCTGGGAGAGCAGCCTCGCGCGGCAGAAGGAGAGGCTGGCCGCCCGCAAACAGAGAGCAAGGGAGAACATGCGCAAGTACCGTCAACGCATCAGGGACGCCGTAGCCAAGTACCAGGACAGGATGGCCAGGTACGAGGCGAAGCTGGCGGAGGACAGGAAGAAGCTCGACGAGTACAAACAGGAGCTCAAAGAACGCGAGGAGGCGGGCAAGTCCACGAAGGGCATAAAGAATCGCATCGCCTCCAAGAGGCGCGTCATCAGGAACGGCAGGGAACGCATCAAGAGGACGAGGGACAGGCACAGGGACCGCGTGGCCAAGCTCAAGGAGCGGATGGAGGCGCGGCGCGTGAAGGACGAGCAGCTCATCGAGAAAGCCACCCTCCAGATAGAGGCGAAGGATCTGACCCGGGACTACAACCTGGGCACCAGCCTCAAGAGCTACGTCGACCCCCGGGTCTACTACGACTGGGGCCGCGAGGTGGACTACGACTGGCGCAACTATTACTCGAAGACCCTGGAGAAGAAGTTCAGCTGGGTGGACCCGGAGCCACCGGAAGAATAGGGCTAGCCGCCGCCTATGGGCGGCATCACGAGTACCCTGTCGCCGTCCCTCAGAACAGTCTCGTAGCCGTCAAGGCTCCTTATGTCCTGCTCGTCTACGGAGAACATGAGGTAGTCGAGGAGCCTCCCCTCGTCGTCGTACAGGTAACCCCTTAAAGGTTCGCCGTATAGGGCGATGAGGCGGTCGATAAGGTCCATGACGGTGGCGCCTTCGGGCAGGGACAGGGTCTCGGCTCTCTTCCCCGCGGCGTCCCTGACCATTGCGTAATACCTCAACTTGATCTCCAAGCAAGCCGCCCCGTAAACATTATTGGTCTCAGAGTGATAGTATTACATGAGTTTTATGCCTGTGAAGGGATACGCCGGGAAGTACTTGAGAGTCAACCTATCGGAGGGAAGCCTAGTGGACGAGGTGTACGACGAGGCCACGCTGAGGAGGCACCTTGGGGGCACGGGGATGGGCGCTAAGGTGCTCTACGAGGAGGCGCCTAGGGACGCCGAGTTCAGCGACCCCGGGAACGTCGCCGTTATCGCCAGCGGCCCGCTGGGAGGCACGTCGGTGGGCGGCTCGGGCACCATAAGCGTGGTGACCAAGGGCGCCCTCACTGGGGGAGCCACCTCGGTGCAGGCCAACGGGTTATTCGGCGCCTACATGAAGTTCAGCGGCTACGACGGTGTCATACTTACCGGGGCCGGCGACGAGTGGAGGTACCTCGTTCTCAAGGACGGGGGAGCCGAGCTGAGGGACGCGTCCAGGTTCGTTGGGCTCGACACCTACGAGGTCACCGACGCCCTCCGCGAGGAGCACGGCGTCGCTGGTAGGGGCGCCAGCGTGGTCTCCATAGGCCCCGCCGGCGAGAACCTGGTCCGCTGGGCCGGGGTATTCGTGGACCATGGCCACAGCGCCAGCCACAACGGCCCGGGCGCTGTCCTCGGCTCCAAGAGGATGAAGGCGATCATTGCTTTCAGGGGCGCCGGCAGGGTGGACGTCCACGACCCGGAGACGCTGAGGGAGGTCTCCCAGGAGATGTACGAGGACGTGGAGTACTTCCAGGGCACAATAGGCGGCGTCGAGCGGATGTACAAGAGCGGCTCAGGAGCCCTCCCAATCAAGAACTACAGCACCTACGACTGGGGCATAGAGCCGGACAAGCTTGAAAGATTCAACGCCAAGAACGTCCGGGACGTCTACCAGAAGAACCGGATGCAGTGCTGGGGCTGCAGGCTCCTCCACAGCACCATGTTCGAGGTCAAGGAGGGCAGGTACGCCGGCTTGGTGGAGGAGCCAGAGTACGAGCAGATGGCGGCGTGGGGCCCAGTAATAGGGAACACGGACGTGGAGGCCGCGTTCATGCTCAGCGGCCTCACCGACAGGCTGGGGCTGGACAACAACGAGGCCGGCTGGGCGGTGGGCTGGGTCATGGAGTGCATGGAGAAGGGTTACCTCACGGAGGAGCAGGTCGGGTTCAGGACCGGCTTCGGCGACGCAGACGGCGCTGAAAGGCTGCTGAGAATGGTGGCGGGCCGTGAAGGCTTCGGCGACATCCTAGCAGAGGGGGTGAGGCGGGCATCCATGAACATCGGCGGCGAGGCCGCCGAGTCCGCGATCTACACGATGAAGGGGAACACGCCGCGGGGCCACGATCACAGGTACAGGTGGGCCGAGATGTTCGACACCTGCGTCAGCAACACAGGCACCATAGAGACCCACATGAGCGTCATGAGCCCCGCCGCCCAGGGCCCGGAGAACCCCATGGAGGTCAGCGGCGAGGTCGCCAGAACCAAGGGCCTCATGCAGTTCGAGGACAGCGTCGGCACCTGCAGGTTCAACACCCGGATGAACGCCGAGAGGATCGCCAGGGCCGTCTCCGCCGCCACCGGCTGGGGCATGGACGTAGAGGAGGCGTGGGACGTTGGTCGCAGGACGGTGAACCTGCTCAGGGCGTTCAACCTGCAGTCAGGGCTCACAGCTGAACACGACAGGCCGTCACCGCGCTACGGCTCCACGCCCGTGGACGGCCCCATCGAAGGCACGGGGATAATGCCCCACTGGGACGAGATGCTGAGGAACTACTACACGCTGATGGGTTGGGACCCCGAGACAGGGGTCCCCCTAAGGCAGACCCTCGAAAACCTGGGGCTGGGGCACGTAGCAGACGACCTAAACGCGTGACGCCATCCTCGATACCGTTTTATGCCGTAGGCATAGAGTTGAGTCCATGAAGAACCTTGTCAAGCGTAAGCTGAAGGCCGGCAAGCCGGCCCTAGGCACGTGGGTGGGCATAGGCCACCCCGACGTCACCATGTACCTCGCCGACATGGGGTGGGACTGGCTCGTGTGCGACATGGAGCACGGCCCCTACGGCCCCGAGACCTACCACTTCATGGTGCAGAGCATGCTCTGGGGGAGGCACAGGTGCATGCCCATGTGCAGGATACCTTGGACCGACCTCATCTGGATAAAGAAGGTCATGGACGCCGGCGCCACCGGCATCGTGTCTCCGCGCATCGAGACCAAGGAGCAGGCCGAGGACATGGTACGCCTCATGAAGTACCCGCCGTGGGGTGAACGAGGAGCCGGCCCCAGGCTCGCGGCTTTCAGGGACCCCGACTACTTCGCGTCCGCCAACGAGGAGACACTCTGCGTCGTCATGATAGAGACCGCGAAGGGCGTCGAGAACATAGACGAGATATTCAGCGTCGAGGGGGTGGACGCCTGCTTCGTAGGCCCCAGCGACCTCAGCCTGGACATGGGTATACACCGCCAGTACACCAGCCCCGAGTTCCTGAAGACCCTGGACAGGATCGTCGAGGCGGGAAGGGACCACGGCGTCGCGCCGGGGATGCACTGCTTCACGACGCCCGGGCCCACGAACATCAACGAGGCAATAGAGAGGGGGTTCCGGTTCTGCGCCGTTAACAGCGACACAATGTACCTCAGGAACGGAGTGAACGCGGCCTTCAGCCACGTCAAGGGCTGGAAGCCGGGTCAGCAGGGCGAGGAAGTGGAAGTCTAAGCCTTCAATTTTTAACAAACGGTCAACTGTTTGACTTTTCCCTCAATATTTCTAGAGTAAAAACTATAACCTATGGTTGGGAGTCATATCCCGTGATCACGAGCCTCCTGGCCTCGATGAGCGCCCGCGTCACCTTGGTCCTCGCCCGTTTCTGAAGCCTCCATATGGTGCCCCTACTTACGCCCATCCTGTCCCCCGCCTCCTCCTGTGACAGGTCCTCGAGGTCGAGGAGCCGCAGCACCTCGAGCTCAGCTGGTTCGAGGGGTATGGGTGCGCCGCGCTCCTCCGGCTCCGGCCTGAACGCGGTGATCTTCGCGGTGTGCCCTATCTTCACGGGCAGCGGCCTTCTTCCGTAGCGTCCTCTCCTCCGTCTCCCACGCATCATACGTTATTCTGTGCATAGTCACAATATTTATATATTTGCGTGCATATGCACATAATATAATCTGTGCGGACGCACAGAAAGGTGAGAGGCATGGGATATAGAGGAAGAAGAGGAAGATACCCCGGAAACGGGCCCTTCAGAGACCTGCCCCCCTGGCAGCGGCCGGGCTGGGTCTACGGCTACGGCCGCGGCTATGGTCGCGGATACGGCAGAGCCTACGGGTATGTAGGCGACCCCACCAGGTGCGCCAGGTTCCCCTGGCTACCTAGGTGGTGGTGGGCGAGCCCCGAAGCCCAAGGCACCGTGCCGGTGCCCCCGGCCGACGCATCGTCGGCGGCCCCAGCGTTCGCCCCGGCGCCCGATGAACGCAGCTTCCTCCAAGACCAGACAATGTACCTGGAGCAGGAGCTGTCGGCCATAAGGAAGCGGCTGGAGGAGCTCGGCTCCGAGGAGAAAGACTAGAACCCCAACCCTTTTTGGGATCAAGATGAAGATAGCGGTACCCTCCAAGGGAGATAAAGGGCTGAGAGACAGAGTGGCCGACACCTTCTCGCGGGCGCCCACGTTCACCCTCGTAACCATCCAAGGCGGCGAGATAACCGACGTCGAGGTGCTCAAGAACGAGGCGGCCGAGATGAGTCAGGGGGCGGGTCCGGTGGTCGCCAGGACGCTGAAGGAGAACCAGGCGGAGGTGCTGATATCTGGCGACATTGGGCCGGGCGCCACGAACATCCTTGAGACCATCGAGATACGCATAGAGAAGGCCGAGCCTGGGTCGAAGGTAAAAGAGACGGTGGAGAACTGGGTCAAAGGCTTCTAGACGCCTAGATGCGTCCGGGTCTCTGCCCAGGCCTCCAGTATGGCGGCGCTAGCCGGCGATCCGGAGCTGTACTCGACGACCGGCTGCCCCTGAACCATGGCCTTGGTGACCTCCGGGTCGAAGGGCACAGACCCCACCGTGGCTACATCGTTCTCGTTGCAGAACCCGGTGATCTCGTCCGCGTTCTCGGTGTTCAAGTCGTACTTGTTGACGCAGACCAGGGGCTCCACCTCGAAGTGGCGGAGGAGCCCCAGCGCGCGCTTGAGATCGTGTATCCCCGAAAGCGTCGGCTCCACCACTACGAGGGAGTACTCGACGTCTGAGAGGCTGGCTATCGCCGGGCAGCCTATGCCGGGGGGGCCGTCCACGAGAACCAGCACGCTGCCGTGTTCCTCGGCGAGCCTCTGCGCGTTCCTGCGGTCTAGGGTCACCAGCTTGCCGCTGTTCTCCATGCCGGGCGTGAGCCGGGCGTGGCTCATGGGGCCGAAACGGGTCATGCTTATGTAGGCGTGGCCGCAGACCCTGTCCACGAAGTCTATGGCCTCGGCGGGGCAGTTCACGACGCAGACCTTGCAGCCCTCGCATTGGATGGGGTCTACGCGGTAGTCCGTTATGGCGTTGAACATGCACAGATCCACGCAGCGGCCGCACCTGGTGCACCTGTCCGGGTCTATGACGGCCATCTTCAGGCCCTTGAACTCGACCGTCTCTTTCACCTCCGGTGTCAGGAGCAGGTGGAGGTTGTTTGCGTCGACGTCGCAGTCGGCGAACACGGCGTTCTCCGAGAGGGCGGCGAAGCACGCGGTGACGGTGGTCTTACCTGTGCCGCCTTTCCCGCTCAGTACGGTCATCTGTTTCATCCTGCTAGTTCCTCCGTCTCCTCGAGGAGCGTCTGGAACCTCGGCCTCCACTCGGTCATCTCCTCTGTGAAGGGGACGCCCCTCGAGTACAGTTCAGCTATCCTCCTGTCGAACGGTATCTCCATGAGCACCGGTACGCCTTGCCGCTCGCAATACTCGTATACTCCCCTGTCCCCTATGCCGGCGAAGTTCACGGCCACGCCCATGGGGACGCCCAGCTGCCTGACCACCTCCGTCGCCACCTCCAGGTCGTGGAGCCCGAAGGGGGTGGGCTCAGTCACCATTAGGCAGAGGTCGCTGCCGTGCACCGCCTCCACGATTGGGCAGGCCGAGCCCGGGGGGGCGTCGAGTATCACGAGCCCCTCCCGCCTGGCCTGTTCCTTGACTTTGGAGATTATGGGGACGGCGAGGGGCTCGCCTATGTTGAGCTCCCCGTAGACCAGCTCGACGCCGTCTGCCTGCCCCTTGAATATCCATCCGATCACCCGCGGTGTCTCCTCTATGGCGTCCTCCGGGCAGACCAGCCTGCATCCCCCGCAGCTGTGGCAGAGCTCCGGGAAGACCATGGCGGTCTCCCCGGCCACGAAGAGGGCGTTGTACTGGCAGAACTCGGCGCACCTCCTGCAGTGGGTGCATCTCTCCTCCACGATCCTTGGGACGAGGAGCTCGACGGGCTGGGGCTCGGCGGCCTCCGACCGGAGGAATATGTGGGCGTTGGGCTCCTCGACGTCGCAGTCCAGCACCTGATCCGCGTCCACGGAGAGGGCGAGGTTCACCGCCACGCTGGTCTTGCCGGTGCCGCCCTTGCCGCTCGCGACCACTACCTTCATGCCGATCCTAGTGCCTGTGTTCGTGGGCGTGGAGGCAGCCCTCCGTGAGCTCTGAGAGGCGGCCTTCTTTGAAGTCCTCTAGGCTTCTGGCCACCTCCGGGTTGATGGCCTGGAGGACGGCGACGGCGCTGCTCTGGAACATCTTTATGGCTCTCTGCCCCATGCCGCTGGATATCACTACGTCGGCGCCCATGGCCATCATCCGTTCGGGCGGTAGCCCTCTGCCGCCGAAGTGGCTGCTGTCGTTTGGCGTGACGCCGCTTTCCACAACCTCCCCGTCCTCCATCTGGAACCACGCGAAGTACGGGGCTCTGCCGAAGTGCGCCGAGAGATGTTTCGCCTCCCTATCCGCTACGGGCACGACGATCTTAACCAATCATCATCACTTCTCCGTTACTTGGGGTCAACCCCTTCTCCTACCCCGCCCCTGCCTGGCCCCCCGTCCTCCGCCTTGGCCGAAGTGGCCTCCCACGGTTGGGCTCGTGGTTAATTTGAGGGCCCCGACTTGTACTGGCTCACCGCCGCCTCCACCGTGCCCGCCGCGCCCGTGTAAACGCTTATCCCGGCCTAGCTTAGCGCCATGTGGGCGTTGGGGCCGACGTGGCCCGTGATCACGGCCTTCACCCCGAGCTGGGCGACGGCTTGGGCTGCGCCTATGCCGGCTCCGTGGGCCGCCCCTACGCTGGAGTTGGGTATCGCCTGAAGCTTCATGGTCTCCGTGTCCACTAGGAGGAAGACGCTGCAGCGCCCGAACCTCGGGTCCACGGCGCTGTCCAGGCTGCCTCCTGTGGATGATACCGCTACCTTCATTCATCCTTCACCTTTTCCTCGATCTTCTCGACTAGACCCATGAACGACTTGGCTGCCGGGGAGTCCGGGTGCCGCAGTATGAACGGGGTTCCCTCGTCGCTGTCCGTGGATACCCTGGGGTCGATTGGTATGCTTCCGAGGAGCTCCACGTCCATCTCCTCCGCCACCCTGGCGCCGCCGCCCGCGCTGAACACGTCGATGGTCTCGCCGCAGTGGGGGCACACCAGCCCCGCCATGTTCTCTATCACCCCGAACACCGGGACACCCATCTTCCGAGAGAAGGTGACCGCCTTCTTGACGACGGCCTGGCTCACCTCGCTGGGGATGGTGACTATGATCACCCCGTCCATCTCCGGCAGTAGCTGCAGTATGCTGAGGCTCTCGTCGCCGGTGCCCGGCGGGAGATCGACTAGCAGGTAGTCTAGGGGCCCCCACGCCACCTCTCCCAGGAACTGGCGTATGGCGCCCATCTTCAGGGGCCCCCGCCAGATGACCGGGGAGTCGTCCGTGGGCAACAGAAAGTCCATGGAGACCACGCCGACGCCTTCTGGGCCCTTGACGGGCGATATGCCCACGGGGCCCACGTCGAGCCTCTGCCCCTTGAGCCCCATCATCTTGGGGACGCAGGGGCCGGTGAGGTCGGCGTCCAGTATGGCGACCCGCCTGTCCTCGTCGTTCACGGCCAGCGCCGTTGCCAGGTTCACGGTCACCAGGCTCTTCCCGACGCCGCCTTTGCCGCTGATCACCGCGATCTTGTGCTTGACCCTGCTCATGCGCTCCTTTATCAGTTCCATCTGCTGGTTGTTCTGCTCCCAAGGGTTTGGGGCTTCTTTTTGGTCCGCCAAGTCGTACAACTCTTTTTAGTCTAGGTTAAATCGGGTAATCTCTACGCTCATGACTGATAAACTTACCCTTACATGATCTTCAGAGGCTTCGCCATGGAGCCGGCTTACATCCATGACCCGAGTAAACAGGCATTTGCTGATAACTTTTTCTTCTCCGTCTTGACCGATCATAACATTTTAGATGGATAGCTGCACCATTTTGACGGAGAGCCGTTGCACCTCAGAGACCGATTACTGAGGCTCACTGGGAGCCTGCTTAAAACACCGGACGAAGAAGCGGACGCAGCGGTAGCCATACTCATCAGGCCCACCGGCGAAGACCTGGAGGTGTTCATCGTCAAGAGAGCCGAGGTGGACGGAGACCCCTGGAGCGGCGACATGGCGTTCCCCGGCGGCAAGAAGGCGGCGCAGGACCACGGGGTGCTAGATGCCGCCGTCAGGGAAGTCATGGAGGAGACCGGCATCGACCTGAAGCCGCTGACACCCCTTGGGTACATGCAGCCACTAACCTCCTTGGTGAGACAGACCTTCAAGGTGCAGCCCATAGTCTACCTATTAGAGGGCGAATCACCCATCAGGCTGAACTACGAGCTCACGAAGTACATGTGGACCCCCATCGACGAACTCAGAAAACTAAAGTCGCGGGCCGTCGTCAAAGGCTTCGACTCCCCCATATACAAGATAGGAGACGACGTCGTCTGGGGCCTGACCTGCAGGATGCTCGATCAGCTGATAGATGTATTTGACGAAGACTAGAGAAGCCTCTTCAGGGCCTCTGCAACCTGTCCCGGAAGCTCGCCCACGGCCACCCCGGCGCCCCTCAGAGCGTTCATCTTACTCTCAGCAGTCCCCGAGGCTCCCTGTACGATGGCGCCTGCGTGGCCCATCCTCTTACCCGGCACGGCGGCCCTCCCCGCGATGTACGCGGCCACGGGCTTAGTGAAGCCGCCCGCCCCTATGTAGGAGGCGGCGCGCTCCTCGGCGTCTCCGCCGATCTCCCCGATCAGGGCGACTGCCTCGGTCTCCGGGTCGTCCTCGAACCAGCGGAGCGCGTCCACGAAGTCGAGGCCCACGACTGGGTCCCCTCCCAGGCCCACGCAGGTGCTCTGCCCGAGGCCCACCCGGGTGATTTGGGCTGCTACCTCGTAGAACAGGGTGCCGCTGCGGCTTATGACCCCGACACCGCCCCTCTTGAAGACCTGGGCCGGCATGATGCCCATCTTGCTCTCCCCCGCCTTGATGAGGCCTGGCGTGTTGGGCCCTACTATGGTGGTGCCTTTCAGCCCGGCCATGGCCATGAGCTCCACGCTGTCCCTGATGGGCATGCCCTCGGTTATTACCACCACGGGGTCGAGGCCCGCCTCCACGCTCTCAAGCGCCGCGTCCAGCGCGTAGGGCGCTGGCACAAAGATGATGCTGGCGTCTATACCGTGGCTCTCCTTGGCTTCCGCCACCGTGTCGTAGACGTGGACCCCCTCGATGGTCTGGCCGCCGCGGCCCGGCACCGTCCCGGCCACGATCTTGGTGCCGTACTCCTTCATGAGTCGGGTGTGGAAGGCTCCTTGGCTGCCGGTTATGCCCTGCACCAGGACCCTGGTGTCCTTGTCTATGAACCGCGGCAACTAGCTCGCCTCCGCCAGCTTCACCGCCAGCTCCGCGGCCTCCTCCATGGAGCCCAGGGTCTCTATCCCCGCCTCCGTGAGTATCCTCCTGCCCTCCTCCTCGTTGGTGCCCATCATGCGGACCACCACCGGCTTCTCGGCGGCCGCCTTGCTCCGGGCCTCGACGACGCCCTCGGCTATGTGGTCGCACCGGGTGATGCCGCCCAGCACGTTCACCAGCAGCGCCTTGGTCCTCTCATCCCTGAGCACGAACTCGGCGGCCTCGCCTATCCTCTCAGGCGTGGCGCCTCCCCCCAGGTCCAGGAAGTTGGCCGCCTTGCCGCCGTGGAGCATCACCGTGTCCAGCGTGGCCATGGTGAGGCCGGCGCCGTTCCCGATGACCCCTATGTCGCCGTCGAGCTCCACGTAGGTCAGGCCCCGGGACCTGGCCTCCATCTCCCTCTCCGTGAGCTCCCCCCGGTAGCTCTCCAGGAGCCTGTCCTGGAGCTCCCCGTGCCTGAACAGGGCGTTGTTGTCCACGTTGAGGCTGGCGTCCGCCGCCGTAAACCCGTCCCCCACCTCGGCCAACGGGTTTATCTCGGTTAGCTCGGCGTCCATCTCCAACGACAGCTTGTAGAGGCTCTCCGCTACAGCCGCGAACTGGCGCATCTTCCTGCCGCCGTACCCCAGCCTCTTCGCGACGAGGTTGGCGTGGTAGCTCCTCAGCCCATGCAGCGTGTCCACAACGTGCCGCACGATCCTGTCTGGGGTCTCGGCGGCTACCTCCTCGATGTC
>JABAOC010014485.1_pt3 | contig 13622 bp, 12 predicted proteins | sample 7062161 | NCBI WGS metagenome assembly JABAOC01 (sample SAMN14538625, study PRJNA623070) | marine sediment metagenome | biome: marine biome [ENVO:00000428]; feature: marine pelagic biome [ENVO:01000023]; material: deep marine sediment [ENVO:00002113] | place: India: Gulf of Khambhat ... | reverse complement strand
GGCGTGCACTGGGAAAGTAGTGTTGGGTGGTTGAGAGATTGGTGGGGGTACGTGAACGGGTGATTTGGGTACGGAGAATTTTGAGTTTGTCTAATTTTCATGAGTGAATAAATAAGAATGAAAAAATAGTGTGTTTTTTTGTGTTAATTTGTAATTATGCAAGAAGAATGCCAAGGTATCGCGTATTTGTCAAAATCTCGTGGTCCACATCGGGTTTGGGTCGAGCCCTTTAGAGACTGGAAGTGGTTAAATTATCTCAATCCTGGATAGGAAGGGGCAAATCATGAGGCAACGCTTGTTTTGGTGGTATTTGCTCGTTGCAACCCTATGGACTCTTCTTGGCTGTCGTGGGTCCACCGTGCAACAACGGATCGATCTCGAGGGAATCCCCCGCAGACCCTATAAGGTGACGATACATCAGAGCTACTCAAAGGAATATGCCGTGCTTTTTGACGACCCATACGATGATAAAGAACTCGCCATGATGCACACCTGGTACACAAAATATATCGGTATGGATCAGCCAGATGCGTACCTTGAACGATTTCGAACGAGAATTCGATACTTTAAGACTGTCAGGATCTCCGAAAAAGATGGCACGGTGAGAGGATACCTCGTTATATCCAAGCTGCTCGACTACGGGGTCTATAAGGACACCAGGAGAGATAAGATCATGATTCGGATCATTGACCCATCACTTCGAGCTCGTGACCCTTCGGGAGACTGAGCTGACGGCACAAGGCGATGTGTTGCCATGATTCAAACAATGGTTTAATCAAACCGGGCCCAAAATCCGTCAGACCGACGTGAGCGAATGGAACGGAAATGCACGCCCGAGGAGAGATAGAAACGACTTCTATATGAAAACCCGCCAGAATACCCCGCCCGGAAGGGCGGGGCTTTACTTTCATAGGTGGTTTGAAATGAGATCATTTTCTGGTAAAGTGAGCTTTTTTTGACTGAGGTTAAAGCGGGTAGAAAATAGAACGCAATCCCTTGGAGTAGGTTGCTTGAAGATGTCAAAGGGATTCGGAGTGAAATATTGGATGACTTTTGGGCGTGATTTTGGAAAATTTGGGAAAAAAATTCTATTCACATCCTGAGAGCGAGTCATGCAACCTACCCCTGAGGGCCCGAAGGAAATCTGCGGAGGTTGACAGTGTTGGGGGGAATTGATATTTTAGCTGCTAAAAACGACCGACAGACCTCATTCTTCGGCCAACGGCGAGAATGCATTTTCCAGATACAGTGCACTGGACACTCCCGGCACAGTAGGGTATGACCCGTTAGCTCAATTAGGCAGAGCAACTGACTCTTAATCAGTAGGTTGGAGGTTCGATTCCTCCACGGGTCATCAGATCTCTCCAAAAGGGTTAAGGGGCGGCCCAGACGGTCTCTTAACTCTTTTTGCGAGAGTGGCGGAATTGGCAGACGCGCTGGATTTAGGATCCAGTGGTGAGAACCGTGGGGGTTCGAGTCCCCCCTCTCGCATTGATTTTTTTGGGGAGTTTTGTTGATCCATTGAGTTTCGTCGTGAAAATTCCCTGTACTGATGTGAGTGCGGCATGGACATCAGGATTGAGAGCCTGGGACCCACGCGGAAGAAAATTCACGTGGTTGTCCCAAAAGAACTCGTAAGAAAAGAGATCGATGGCGTTTACTCTGAGCTGAAGAAAAACGCCAAAGTTAAAGGGTTTAGACCCGGGAAGACGCCCCGACAGATTCTGGAGCGTTATTACTCCGATTACGTGAGGGAACAGGTGATCTCAAAGCTCATCACCCGCACTTATGAAGGAGCGCTCTCGGAAAGTAGTATCAGCCCTGTGTCTCAACCCACCCTGGAGAGCGATGAATTGACTGAGGGAAAACCTTTCAAGTATTCGGCCATTGTGGAGGTTAACCCTGAAATCGACGTGAAGGACTACATCGGGATTCCTCTCGAAGGCAGGAATGTCAGGATCGAAGAGACCGAAATCGTTAAGCGGCGCGATCAGCTCCAGAATCTCCATGCCCAGTTGAAAACGATCGGAGAGGATAGGCCCGTCAGGGATGGGGATTTTGTCGTCATTGATTTTGAGGGTTCCATTGACGGGAAACCCTTGAAGGATGGAAAGGGACAGGGTGCCTCCGTTGAAATAGGTACCGGTAGATTTTCAATTGATATTGAAAAGGCGCTGATTGGAGCCCGTCCTGACGAAGAGAAAGAGGTCGAAATCACCCTTCCAGAGGATCATCGGCAGAGCGATCTGGCGGGAAAAAAGGCGCTGTTTCAGATAAAGGTCCGGGAAATCAGGGAAAAAGTGCTTCCCTCTTTGGATGATGAATTTGCCAAAGATGTCGGTTGTGAGTCTCTCGAGGAGCTGGAGAAAAAGATCAGAAGCGAAATTGAACAGGAAAAGAGACTTGAGGTCAAGCAGGAATTGCAGAATCAAATTCTCGATTTCCTAACCAAAAAGAACGCCTTTGAAGTTCCTGAAAGTGCGGTTACCAGACAGCTTGAGGCTTTGATCCGGGATCTCAAGCTCAATCTGGCCTATCAGGGTGTAGATTTAAGAGGATCGGGTATCGATGAAGAAAAATTGAGGGTGCAGTATCGCGACAGGGCAATCCGAGAAGTAAGGTCGAATCTGCTCCTGCAGAGGATTGCAGAACTCGAAAAGATCGATGCTAACCCAAAAGAGCTTGGCCAAAGATTTGAAGAGATCGCCAGCAGAACAAACCAGACAAAGGGTCAGGTTGAGGCCTATTATCGCAAAAATAATCTAGTCGACGGTCTCAGGGCCCAGCTAATCGGTGAGAAAACGCTTCAATTCCTTCTCGACAGAGCAAAAACCACAAAACCTAAAGGAACATAACGGAGATTCATGATGGCCCTCATACCAATCGTTATAGAAAGAGATGGGAGGGGAGAGAGGGCGTACGATATCTACTCACGCCTTCTGAAAGAAAGGATTATCTTCGTCGGAACGGCCGTGGATGATGATATTGCCAATCTCGTTATTGCGCAAATGCTCTTTCTGGAGTCGGAGGACCCAGATAAGGACCTTCATCTCTATATCAACTCCCCTGGAGGTATTGTGACGGCGGGACTTGCTATTTACGACACCATGCAGTATATCAAACCTCAGGTCTCCACGCTTTGTATGGGGCAGGCTGCCAGCATCGCAGCGTTGCTTCTCGCAGCAGGTGAGAAAGGAAAAAGATTCGCGTTACCTCACTCTCGCATATTGATTCATCAGCCGATGGGAGGGTTTCAGGGTCAGGCATCGGACGTTGACATTCAGGCAAAAGAGATCCTCCGAATGAGGGAGGAACTAAACCATATCCTGGCTACTCAGACCAAACAGTCTTTGGAAAAAATCGCAAAAGATACCGATAGGGACTTCTTCATGACGGGTGAGCAAGCAAAAGCGTATGGTATTATTGACGAGGTTGTTGTCAAAAGAGTTCTACCCAAAGAGAAATAGGACACACTCGGAGGAATGCAATGGCGAAGGACAAAGAAAGCGGGAATGTAGGATCGGTTCTTCATTGCTCGTTTTGTGGCAAGAGCCAGGATGAGGTCAGAAAGCTCATTGCAGGTCCTACCGTGTATATCTGTGATGAGTGTATTGAACTGTGTAACGAAATTATCGCTGAAGAGACTGAGGAAGAGGCGCTGATTTCAGGGAAGGTATCTGTCCCAAAGCCGGTTGAAATAAAGTCGCGCCTGGACGAGTACGTTATAGGTCAGGAGAGGGCGAAGAAGATCCTGTCCGTTGCTGTTCACAATCACTACAAACGGATCGATACGAGGATAAGCCTGGGCGATGTGGAACTGCAAAAGAGTAATATCCTGTTGATTGGGCCAACAGGGTCGGGCAAGACTCTGATGGCGCAGACGTTGGCCAAGATTTTGGACGTACCCTTCACCATCGCCGATGCCACTTCGCTCACCGAGGCGGGTTACGTAGGGGAAGATGTGGAGAATATCATTTTGAGCCTACTCCAGACAGCGGATTACGATGTGGAACGTTGTCAGAGAGGGATCATCTACATCGATGAAATCGACAAGATCTCCAAGAAATCGGATAGTCCCTCGATTACTCGAGATGTGTCAGGTGAGGGGGTTCAGCAGGCGCTTCTCAAGATCATCGAGGGCACGATTGCCAGTGTTCCGCCAAAAGGAGGCCGGAAGCACCCTCAGCAGGAATTCCTTCAAATTGACACCACCAACATCCTATTTGTCTGTGGAGGTGCGTTTGTTGGCCTGGACAAAATTGTTGAGCAGAGAGTGGGTGGGAAAACCATGGGATTTGGTGTGGACGTCAAAGGCAAGTTAGAGCAAAAGGGCCAGTCCATTTTGGCGGAGATTCAACCGGAGGATCTGTTGAAATTCGGCCTGATTCCCGAGTTCATCGGACGCCTCCCGGTCATCGCGACGCTTCAAGAATTGAGTATCGATGCTTTGGTGGATATCCTGGTTAGTCCCCGAAATGCATTGGTTAAGCAGTACCAGAAACTCTTCGAACTCGAAAACGTCACGCTCAAATTCACAGACGGTGCCTTGAAAGCTGTGGCAAAAGAGGCCGTGAGGAGGAAGTCCGGGGCGCGAGGACTCCGAGCGATCCTTGAAAATATCATGTTGGATATCATGTACGATATCCCGTCACAGAGAAATATCCGGGAATGTATTATTAGCGAGGAGGTCATCCAGAACAGCGAAAATCCAATCATCCTCTACGAAAGCGAGGCTGAGGTCGCGTAAATTTTTCCTAATCTTCCGGCTATAAGATCCGATACGTAAGATGAAACCAAACGCCGGAGGATCTGGCCCGATGGATCAGTCTCGCAGGAGTGATCCTAGTCTCGCTTCCAATCTCGATAACACCTTTCCACTACTCCCCCTACGAGATATTGTCGTTTTTCCCCAGATGGTTGTTCCTCTTTTTGTCGGAAGGGAGCGGTCCATCCGCGCTTTAGAATTTGCAATGGAAGGAGAAAAACGGGTCATTCTAGCAGCCCAGAGAGACCCGAGGGTACCGGACCCGTCAGAGGAGGATATCTACAGGATCGGTGTCATCGGCGCCATTGTCCAGTTACTCAAACTTCCGGATGGAACCCTGAAGGTATTGATGGAGGGACAAGAGAGAGTTGAGATTCTTCGGTTCGTTCCTGGAGAGGACTTCCTCCGAGCGGCGGCTCAGTCCTTGCAGATCCATGAGTCGCCATCTATTGAAGTCGAGGCTCTCATTCGCTCCGTGAACACGGCTTTCGAGAACTATGCGCGACTGAATCCAAGGATTCCATCCGGGATCCTGGAGACGGTTTCTCAGATTAGAGATCCTGGTATTCTGGCCGATCACCTGGTTGGATATTTCAGTCTGAAACTCTCGGACCGCCAGAGACTTCTAGAGATCGTTAGTCCCGTCGAACGGCTAGAAAGCCTCTTGGGGTCTATGGAGGCAGAGATCGAGATTCTCCGAGTGGAGAAGAAGATCAGGTCCCGAGTTAAAAGACAGGTGGGGAAAACACAAAAGGAATACTACCTCAATGAGCAGATGAGGGCTATTCGAAGGGAGCTCGGTGAGCGAGACGAATTTACCAGTGATTTGAAGGAACTCGAGGATCGGATCCGAGGAAAACGACTGCCCCAAGAGGCGTCTCAAAAAGTGGAAACAGAGTTCAGGAAACTCAAAGTGATGTCCCCCAGTTCTGCTGAGGCAGCGGTGGTACGCAATTATGTTGATTGGCTCCTCTCCTTACCCTGGGATCACTGTACGGAGGAAAAGCTGGACATCGAGGAGGCGGAGAATGTTTTGGAGGCAGACCATTACGGGCTCAGGGATGTCAAGGAAAGGATACTCGAGTATCTGGCCGTCCAGAAGTTGGTAGACAGAATCAAAGGTCCGATTCTCTGCTTTGTCGGACCTCCCGGAGTTGGGAAGACTTCCCTTGCCAAATCCATTGCCCGAGCGACTGGGAGGAATTTTGTTCGTCTTTCACTGGGAGGGGTTCGGGATGAGGCCGAGATCAGGGGGCATCGACGCACCTATGTCGGGTCGCTCCCAGGTAAGATTATACAATCCATAAAGAAGGTCAGCTCCAGCAATCCCGTCTTCCTTCTTGATGAGGTTGACAAAATGAGCGCCGACTTTCGTGGTGACCCGGCTGCGGCGCTCCTCGAGGTTCTCGATCCGGAACAGAATCACAGTTTTAATGATCATTATCTGGAGGTCGATTACGATCTCTCCAGGGTCATGTTTATCACAACGGCCAATACCCTTGAAGCGATTCCACCGCCCCTCCGGGATCGGATGGAAGTCATCCGAATTGCTGGGTATACGGAGCCCGAAAAGCTCAACATTGCCAAAAAGTTTCTGATTGTAAAACAGCGAAAGGCCCATGGACTCTCAGAAAAGAACCTGTGTTTTTCCGATGGGGCGATTCGACAAATCGTTCAACTCTACACGAGGGAGGCAGGTGTCAGAAACCTTGAACGGCAAATTGCCTCGATCTGTCGGAAGTCCGCAAAGCGGGTAATTCAGCGGGGGCGCAGAACTCGGGTCAGGCTTACGATGAGAGGAATCGAGAAGTACCTGGGGATCGCTCCCTACCGATATGGAAAGGGAGAGAAAGAGGACCAGATCGGGATGGTTAATGGATTGGCCTGGACTGAGGCAGGCGGAGAGCTACTCGTTACTGAGGCGACTGCCATGGCCGGGAAGGGGAACCTTATCATCACCGGAAAATTGGGAGATGTGATGAAAGAGTCGGCCCAAGCGGCCATGAGTTATGTCCGGTCCCGGGCCAAGAGCCTTGGATTGGACCGGAACTTCTACCAGAAGGTGGATCTCCACGTACACATTCCTGAAGGATCGATTCCCAAAGATGGGCCTTCGGCCGGTATAACCATTGCCACGGCGATTACTTCGGCTCTCACGAGAATACCCGCACGAAGCAGCATGGCCATGACGGGCGAGATCACTTTGAGGGGCCGGGTGCTTCCTGTAGGTGGTTTGAAAGAGAAGATTCTCGCTGCTCATCGAGTCGGAGTCAAAAACATTCTCATACCCAAAGAGAATGAGAAGAATGTTGAAGAGATACCCCCACGGATTCTCAAAGCTGTGAGACTGATTCCCGTCGCACACATGGACGAAGTATTGGAAAGAGCCTTGGTGTCTCAAAATTCCCAGGATTTCTTGAATAAGAAAAGGGTCAAGGAAAAGCCCATCTTCGGCTCTCTTGTTACGACTGCGACTGCGACGGAGAGTCAAATTAGCCAGTAAACCCAATACATCCAAAAGGTCTCTGAACTGACGAAAACCAGTTTTCGGCTTTATTGTTGCCTGAGAAGCTGTGGTGATCAAAGGGCCAGTGCTTTCTGTTTGATGCGCAGGCCTTTTCTAGATACCTCAGCTGATTTGTTTGAAAAAAAGCAAGCGAAGAGCGCGGTATCGTCTCGACGAACCTCAAGGGTAGAATGCTGTCAAGGTGGCTTCCCCGAGAAAGTGATCTCTCAGCGTCTCCGGTCTGGGCTTTCTGATACTCTGAACATCCAGCGGTACGATTCGGAACAGGTATTTCCGAACTTCGCCCGTTGAATCGGGCCCGCCATAGCCGATACCCCTAAAGTCGTTTCTCGTTTGTTGAGCACCGTCAATTATTCTTTCGGGGCACGCCTTCCGGCAGACTCGCTTGGTTTGAAGAGATATTCTAAATAACCCAATGGGTGAAGGGATCACCAGGAACACCGGGTTCCGTAAGTGTGAGTGCATAGTCGTGTGGTGTACGTTCCCGTCTGTGTTGACCCATCGATAAAGCTGCTGGGAATGGGCAGAAAAACAGAGGGCAAACGAGAAGAGTATCACACAGGAAAGGAATACTCCCCGTGCTTTCATACCGGCCCCTTTCCACGTACCCGAAAATCAGCGAATATGGTGGAGATGACCGAGGAACTCCCTTTCGCGTAATTGCGAGAGATCTGATTTAGACTTTTTGTCTTTATTGGGATATGATGGGTGGTCATGGAATCTGATTCTTACCGAGTTCGCCTCGCACGGAGCTTCGGTCAGCACCATAAGAGTATTCGAGGTGTCTTTGTTTGCGGAATGACGAGTATAACAATGAAAAGGGCTAGATGGGCTCTGATCTTTTTCGTTCTTTTCTTTTTCTGCGCTCAAGGTGAGGGCCTAGCGGAAACCATGTACGTAACCGACCTCCTTTATCTCAGTCTCCGGGACGCTCCAGACTCATCGCGACCCTCGTTGAGGCTTCTTAAGTCGGCGACGAGAGTCGAGGTTCTGCAAATAGATGGTGGTTGGGCTCAGATCATGCTTGATGACGGCAAAAAAGGATGGGTTCAGAAGAAGTTCCTCGTTGAGAAGCTACAGAGTTCTGACATGACCGAAGAGTTGCAACTGCAGCTCGAGGATAAAGACCGACTCTTGCGAAGCCTTCAGGGTGAGAATGCCTCTCTGAAAGGAGAAATCGCGCAGTTAGAGAAACAGGGTGCTGAAAGAGTTGCACTAAAAAGAGAGATAGAGGAGCTAAGGAGCCGAATTGCTCGTCAGAACCAAAGCCTCGAAATTGCTGAGGAGAAATATAGGTGGGAAAACCGAAAAATACTCTATGTTACTGGCCTCCTGGCGCTTGCCGCCGGGTTTCTCATGGGTTTCATACTGAAAAGACCCAATCGGCACCGATATTATCTCAAATAGAGATTTCTGGCTGAATACTCGGTTAGAATAGCTTTGCTGCCCTTCAATCAGGAGGGCTTTTCTGTTTGATAGAGACCGCGCCTGCCCTGAGGTGGGAATAATCCACAATACTGGAGTCGGGGGATGACCGAGAAGACAGAAAGCGTAATGGAAACGCAGGTGATTATTTCAATCGCAATTCGTAACTTAAGTGAAATTCTGATCTCAGTCACGGATCTCACCACCATCGAGAATCCCCGCAGCCACGTATTCGAGCGATGTCTCGTTACTACCAGCCCTCACCGCTGTCCGCCGCTTCAAGATCGGACTCCACCTCACCTATTTGGCCGGCGTGATTTTGCTTATTTTGGAGCCTCTCAAGCCGATTCCCGCCATCAAACCCTTCTGGCCGAAAATTAAGGCATAGATGTCATCTCGGATTGTCGAAGTCGAGAGCGATTTGGCCAACCCCTCGTCCACCAAGACTACGGTCGGGCCTGAACCAATCTCGAAACCGGCGCTGTTTTCGAAATACTCAAGCGCAGAGTCATTCATGAAGAACAACGCGTAGCCGAATGACTGTCCGCCAGCTTGCAGCCCGTAAGAGGCTTCGACCGTGTTGTAGTAGCCGACTGTGTTACCACCCACGCGGAGCGCCCCCTCGCCATATTGTCCTCCAACAATGAGGCCCGCCTTTACAACATTCGGGAAAACGAGAATCCCCTTAGCCACCTTGGAAAGCTCCTTTGCCTTGGGGGTGCTAGCGTAAAGTTTCTTCAGTGCAGAATCTACATTGCGGTCAATTTCAGCAGCGGTAGCCCCAATCGCCGGCCGTGGATTCAAACCGGGTACGATCGCCGTCACGACCACCAGCGCGGCCAACAGTATTCCGATGAACTTATTCATATCTTCCTCCTTCTTTGGTCTGAACTCTGATCAAGGGTCTCTGGTAGATACACTTTTAGCAACTTCGTCTGTTCCTCGATCCGTGCACAACTTCGTTACCGGTTATAGCATCATACTCTTTTATATACAAACTGTGCTTTGTCAATAGCAAGTCGGGGAAAAGCTGTTCCTTTGTGGGGGAGATGCTGTATTTTGTCGTCGGCAGCCGATTGAGGATCGTGTCCGGGTTCAGAATCGGATTAAGTCTGAGCTTCAGTTTTATGGGATTCCACTGGTTGGCCCAGGGGGTCGATGGATTCGCACTTATGTTGAGAGGCCGTGGTGTAAAGCGCCAGGGTATGGCATTGTTTCAGCGGAAGAATCAAAAAACGCCTTTTAATAAAATCGACCAGTTCCATTTTTGATTCTTAGGAGGACTAAACACCCCGCTTGCTAAGCTCCTCTTCTCTTAGCACTCTGCGCAATACCTTCCCGATAATGGAGGTAGGCAGACCATCTCGAAATTCGACCTCACGGGGACGCTTGTAACCGGCCAGCCTCGACTTGCAAAACTCTAGGATCTCTTCCTCTGTGGCCTCAACATCTGGTTTGAGCTGGACAAAAGCTTTGACCGCTTCGCCACTATGGGGATCGGGCACCCCGATGGCTGCTGCCAACGCTACCTTAGGGTGCTCATACAGGACTTCTTCGATCTCCTTTGGATAGGCGTTGAACCCTCCTACTATGATCATATCCTTCTTTCGGTCGGTGATAACCACAAAGCCCTCTTTATCGATATGGCCGATGTCTCCGGTAAGGAAGATGCGCTTTCCCTCGATTTCCCGGAATACGGCCTCATTCTCCTCGGGCTTGTTCCAATACCCGAGCATGACCTGGGGACCGCTTACGGCGATCTCCCCATCCTCGCCCAGAGGCAATTCCTGAAGGCCAGTATCCAAATCGACGATCTTGAGGTCCACGCCGGGAAGGGGCAGACCGACCGATCCTATCTTGCGCTGTTCCAAATTGGTGGGATTACAAGTCAGTGCTGGCGAAGTTTCTGTCAGGCCGTATCCCTCAAAGATGACTGCTCCAGTTTGGTCCTCAAACTGCTTGAGCATTTCAACAGGCAGCGGAGCAGCAGCAGAACCGCACCCAACGATAGAGGATAGGTCGAATTTGTCAATCAACGGGTGGTTCATGATAGCCGAATAGAGGGTGGGCACCGCCGCAACTATGGTAACCTTATACTTTTCGATCGCTTTGAGCACGTCGGTGAAAGGCGGCTCCCCGGCCCTGGGATTGGGGATGCATACCAGACGAGAAGCACTGATACAACTGCCGAGCAAGCACTGGGTCAAACCGTAGCTATGGTACCAGGGCAATACTCCTAGAAACGTGTGGGTGCCGCCTTTTTCTACCTGTTTGAGAGGTTCTCCCGGTCGGTTAGGAATACGAATCCACTCTCGCATGGTCATGATATTGGACAGCAAGTTGGCGTGGCTCAAACAAGCGCCCTTGGGGAACCCCGTTGTGCCACCAGTATATAGAATCAGGGCTTCATCTTTTTCGGGGTCTATCTTCAGGGTCGGCGGTTCTGGTCGAGCAGATTTGATCGCGTCATCGAACATCACGTGGCCAGGTTCATGGCGATCTGCCTTGGGAACCTTGCCGAGCAGGGAGCCTAAGAAGCTCTTCAAGGCAGGTAGGTAGAACTTGACATTGCAGATGACCACCGTATGTACGTCGGTATCTTTCATTGCCTCCACGGCGGTAGGATAGAACTCCTGATGGTCCATGACGAAAACGACCTTGGCGCCGCAGTCTTTGAGCTGGAAGTTTAGCTCCGAGATTTTGTACAAGGGGTTGCAGGTTACGCAGACGGCTCCGGCTTTGAGGATTCCAAAGAAGATGGTTGGATAGTGAGGGATGTTGGGAAGGAAGATGGCAGCCCGGTCTCCCTTTTGGATACCCTTCGATGAGAGGAAATTGGCTACCCTGTCAGCAGTCTCCTTAACTTGTCTGTAGGTCCGGGTGGCGTCGGTGAAGATGGTGTAGAACGCATCTGGATATTCCCTCGCTGCGTCGTTCAGGATGGAAAACAAAGGCTTTTCGTATCCGCCTATTTCGTGCGGAACACCTTTAGGCCACTTCGGGCCGTGCCAGGGTTTCGTCTCCATGATACCCTCCTTGGTCATGGGATCGCCTCCTAAGGTTTTGAAAATGTAAGTAGATGTGAAGCGGGAATATCAGAAGCGCACGGGACAGGAGTTTGAGTCTTGGCTGTTTCTCCTCAGATGAAGAGGCGTTTGGAACAATAAGACCAGGAATTTGCTCAATTGGTGGCTTTCGGTCTCTACCTTTCGAGCAGAATGGCTTTATCAAAAACCAAAAACAAAAGCCTCCAAGGAGATATTTAAACCCCTCAGAGGCTTCCTGTTGGTACCTTTCGGATACCTTGTCTCATAACGCATCCTAGAGGTCGTAAGTTATGTTGGTCGTTGGAGAGATCGACAAATTAGGTCTATCACATGAGGTACAAGTTCACAAGCCAATATTTTCGAGAAGAGGCGTTATGGTCTGTTTTCCCTGGTGCGGGTTTCAGGAGAGAGCTCGCGTACCCGCACCGGAAAACGCTCAACGTATTGGCGATCCAGTTAAGCCCGCCGTGCTCTGGCCTCCCTATCGGCCAGACATCCCTGCTCAGCCCGCTGCAAGCCCATAGCTTCAACGAATACGCCTTGCCGCTCATATCGTTTTCGAGCACGACTCCACTTCAAAACGACGGCGGCCAGAGTCGAATACTTACGCGCACGCCGGGTAAGAGCCGCATCACCGGAACGGAGGAAAAAAGATGGTCCAGGTCAGCACATGTCAAGTATAGAGCTCCTTTGTCTTTGATCAGCGTGATCCAGGCACCGCGGCCAAGATTCTCGCCACACTCGTCGCAGTGAGATTCTCTGGTCGTGACGAACACCTTGAGGGTTGGGGTTTCCCCGGTCCTATTCACTGGAGCCTCCTAGAAATCAGCATAGAGAATTGAGCCTCCTGAGAGGATCACCGGTCAAGGGAAAAACCGCTCATCCTGTAAGAAACTCCTACCGGGAAAGTGTCGACGTTTACTCCCCAATTAGACGGAAAGATCCTGGGGAAGTCAAGGGAACCCGTTCTCACTCTCGAACCTCTAGCGTGAATTCGGGAGTCCCGACCGAATCATCTTATCGCAGATTTCAATTGTTAATCGAAAGATAGAAAGGGTAGGAAAATCCACCTATTTCACTTGAGACTGTCGAAAAAACCGAGAAACACGATTTTTGAACTTGTAAGTATTTGAAATTATAACGAGCCAATTATGAGAAAATGCCAAAATTGGACTTTTTCAACGGTCTCGTTAGAATTAGAAGCACCAGCACTATTCCAAGACAGGTGCGGACAAAGTAGCTTGACGTGGTTTCCAGATCTGTTAGTATGGGATTGAAACTCCTGCTGATCTGAAGCTGGGAATCGGGCGGAGTGGAAGCTGAGTGGATGTGGAGCCCGTTCTTTCGGAATAGAAGGGACGGGTTTTTGTTCATTTAGGCCTGAGGGCGATCAGAAATGAAATGCCCAAAGTGCCAAGCAGACAATAAAGATGAAGCCAAGTTTTGCCGTAAGTGCGGGTCAAAACTTTTAAAGATCTGCCCACAGTGCAGCTCCGAAAATCTTCCTGAAGATAATTTCTGCGATCAGTGCGGCCATGATTTAACCCGTCCTTCAGAGCCGTCCCCCAAAGACCTCTCCTTAGATGAGAAGCTGGCAAAGATTCAACGGTACCTTCCCAAGGGCCTCACTGAGAAAATCCTGGCCCAGAGGGGAAAGATTGAAGGTGAGCGCAAGCAGGTCACGGTGATCTTCTGCGACATGGAGGGGTTTACCGCACTTTCTGAAAGGCTTGGCCCTGAGGAAGCATACTCCATCATGGACCAGGTCTACGAGATCCTTATTCACAAGGTCCACGACTATGAGGGCACGGTCAACGAGATGACCGGTGACGGGATTGTGGCCCTTTTTGGAGCCCCC
>JABAOC010009646.1_pt3 | contig 13623 bp, 9 predicted proteins | sample 7062161 | NCBI WGS metagenome assembly JABAOC01 (sample SAMN14538625, study PRJNA623070) | marine sediment metagenome | biome: marine biome [ENVO:00000428]; feature: marine pelagic biome [ENVO:01000023]; material: deep marine sediment [ENVO:00002113] | place: India: Gulf of Khambhat ... | reverse complement strand
CTTTATTCGATTTGCTATCTGATTATTGCTCCCTCAATAACTTGTCGTTACCATCTTGCCGTCGCGGGCCCGGTTAATGAAGAAGTATCGCAGAGCGTCGATGGGGTGGTCGTATAGGCCATCTTTTTGCGGGAGCTCGCCGGGAGTATTGGCCGATTCGGGATAATGATAGCATTCCATTGCCTCGATCAGGCGGGGGCATTTCGGTGAGATAATCAGGCTGCTTTTTCCATCGCCGGAACGAATTGCCCGGCGGATTAGCTCGATGCCTTCCAGGATGCCGCTGCGTTTGAATCGCACCGCAATTCCCAACGCCCGCAGTTCCCGGACTGCACTGGTGCCGGTGACATCGTTAACACCTTTACCGGCCGGGTCGCAAAACGTCGCCGCCACTTGTTCTTCCGCAACCGGCGTGCGGTTCTTAATTTCAATCGCATGTGCGTCAATGGTCNNCTGCGTTTGAATCGCACCGCAATTCCGAATGACCGCAGTTCGCGTACGGCGCTGGTGCCGGTAACATCATTGACACTCTTACCGGCCGGATCGCAAAACGTCGCCGCCACTTGCTGCTCAGCAACCGGCGTGCGGTTCTTGATTTCAACCGCATGCACGTCGATGGTTGCCCTTCTGCGAACGTATTCATCAATCACACGAACCACGCCAGCATCGTCAACCTGTATCCACAGACACACAAATGGATTGACGAATCCAAAATCAAGCGCCCGGTACAGCGGAAGATTTGGATCGTAGTCAACGGCTCCAACGTGCACGGCCGGGTCGAACTCATCGAAGACGACATTCTGTCGTGACGGCCGTTTGCAGAGCATCTCGGCCTCCCAGCCAGCTCTGCTGGCCCGGCGCATCTGGGTAATGCAATCTTCGATTTTCAGATAGCCGTTCGCCACCTTTGCCCTGCCCCGGCAGTCTTCCGACAAGGGACATTGTGAGCAACTTCTGCCGACGCACTTTTCTATCGTTTCCCACACACACCATTTGAATACCGGCGTGCCGAACTTAGGAGCCGATGTCACGACTTCGTGCATCAGGCCGTAAGGCCGGTGCATCGTGCTGATCAGCTCCATGCCGGCTGTAATTTCCGCCGTGCTCTGCGTGGTGAACTTTGCTGCTGCGAATACATCCTCATCGAAAAGCTCAAGTTCATCGCAGCGGAGCTTCTGAACGTGCTGGCCGCGGACGCTGGTTACTGACTGTGTAAGGACCTCGACCGCCGAACCGTTGATAAAGTTACACTTAGTTTTGCGAACAGGCCCGGCGAGAAACTGCCCGTAACCATGATGCAGAAAGCCAGTCAGATACTCGTACATCCTGCCGGCTTGCTCGCCTGAGCCGCCAAGGATCCGGACCTGGCAGTTCGGCTTAAAAAGGCAATCCAGAAGCGTCGCAACGGCAGCAAGTTCGGTCTTGCCACCGGCACGATTCGCCCAAACGATAGAATCGTGATTCGCAGCCCGTGGTTCCCTCTTCAATTCACGAAAAGTGTGCCAGAGATAATCCATCGGACTTTGATGTTCTGGACAGATTCTCTTATCCGGCACGTCGATACCAAGAAAGACCTTCACATAATTCTTCAGCTCCCGCCTTTTAACAGGCCGAGTTCGTCGAAGCTCAGTGTAAAGGTAAGCGGCCCTTTTTATACCACTATACGTCTCTGGAAAAGTAAGTTGTATCATAACAATACTCCCTTATCTGAATGTTATACTATACCGAAGACTAAATATCTGGTTTATGAGTTGAAAAATTTCCGGCAGGAACTGTCAGCAAATTGCCCCTGTGTTTAATTACTGCACAATCAAATACTGTGTAACACCTGTCTGGACGCTGATAGTTATGCCATCGGCCATTTGCTGAGCCGTATAGGATTTCCTCGTATTGGATGTCAGGTCGTGTACCAAATAGCGTTTATTCTCCGTAAGGAGTCCCAAGGACTGCTCTACGGTGAACCACTCGGGAAACTGGTTGATACGCGGCCAATCCAACGGCAGCTTCATAATCGTCTTGTGACGCTGTGTATCGAAGATCAGCTTTCCCTGCCATCTTCTATCGGCTGTTATACTTATTTTTAGAATGTCACCATCCTGAAATGCTCCGAAAACCACATCATCCCGCCAAGGCCGGATGGTAAGGCCTTTTGTCTTCCAGAGACAGTACATAATTGTGGTGCGAGCGAAGTTTCCATCGCCGTGCCATCCTTCGATGATACCGTTGGGCTGTTGCTTGTCCCACATTACCTTGATTTCGCTATCTATCCACTTCGCAGCAGAATCAACGGGCTCTCGATTGTAGAGGTTGATAGCACCTTCGATTGAATCAGCGTAACCATCGGCACTGTTGCCCTCCCACTGATAGTTTTTGTAGTAGTCATTCAGGTTGCCAAGCGCTTTCTGAACGGCCTGCTGATAAGCCCCGGTTTTATCTATCAGATACACGGTATAAAAGCCGTTGAGATTATAGCCCCAGGTGTCAGCCAAATCTCTGTCATGCCGGCCTGTTCTGTTATATATACCGTTGTAAAAAAGACCGTGCTCGTTGCGGCCGAATTTGAGAATGTGATCGAGCATTTCGTGAATAGGTATTCGATACACACCCTTTTTTGCCGGCATAGCAAAATTGACGGTCGCGTACAACTCGCACAGACCCGAGACTATTTCACAACCGTGGTCGCGAAGCCTTAGGGCTTCTTCGTCGCGTGTGGGGTGATGTCCGCCGAGCAGATAATAATCGCCGAGACGAACAGCCCATAAGAGGTATTTCTGATCGCCCGTCATCCAGTAAACACGGGACAATGTCTGGAGCATCTCACCGTTAATTTCCTGGTTTTCCGAGACGATTTTGCCATACGGAGTTGTAACAGGCGCCCGCGCCCACAAATCGTCAAGGATGTTTATCATGCGTTCGGACCATGGGCTCGGCCCGAGCCATTCGGTAAGCGGCAACAGGCCATCTTTGACGTATTCCGATGAGCCGAATATTATACGACCGAGACTTTCTCTCGAATTATGGAAGTTCTGCTTGGTAAAAGAGTACGTATCGGGCAGGCTTCCGAGTCTTGAAGTAAACCGAGTTTCGGCGCGCAGCATATTCAGCATCCTGCCGTCTAAAAGCGGACGATCTATAATGGCCGCTGTAAGCACCATAAACGGATAATTGTCCGCCGCACTGTCCTGTGCATTCCAGATGTCTTTGTCCCGGCTAAGATTTCTGGGGATTAATCCGGTCTTCTTATCGGCATGTTGAAGCCAGCCATGGACAAAATCCCGGCATCGAATAAAACCTTCATTGGCGAGACGTCCGTTCTCTACGGCTTGCCGGAAGGCATCTTTGTCAATCTTGGCGGGCTTTCCGACACCTTTTCGGGCCAGCCGTTTTAACTCGCCAAGATGATTCTCATAGACGCCGCGAGGATCGGTATTGTGCTTCTTACACAGTGACGCTGCCATTCCGATCAGCTCACCCATCATCCCACCGGTGCGCATCACGCGGACGGTTCCAAGTGCCACGTGCGTCACGCTAATGCAGCGCCCGGCCATCAGCAGATTGCTGATGCTGCGTGAATACAGGCATCTATAAGGAATCGGATACGGTTTTATCTTTGCATACTTGGCAATTGAGCGGAATTCCTCGCCGGGAAAATATTGGGAGTTTTTCGGGTCCGGATAGTGAAGGTCGATTGACCAGGTGGTCGTGACAAATGAATCGGGGAATCTCTTTCGACGCTGAATGTCCTGCTGCTGTAATATGATATCACCGAGCAGCCGGCGGGATTCACGCTTGCCGGCGATATATGCCACCCATTCGAGCTGACGGTCCGCATATTTTGCCCTGTCCCGGCTTTTGTTCTTCAAAAACGCCCAGTTGCCGTAAACGGCACGAAGCGCGTAATCGCGAATATACTCGAACTCGGTTATCTGGTCGCGGTTCATTCCTGTTTCCCAGTCCCAGTCGCCTCGAATCAGGTAGTGACAGCTTTGTTCGTCAAACTGCAAAGCCCAGGGACAATCTGGAAAGCTCGACGGCCTGTCACTTTGTATCGAGTACCACTGGACCGATGCGCCCATCGTCATTTTGTCGGGCTCTTCCGGCGCCAGAGATTCGCCGGTCTGCTCTTTGCTTTCACGTCCCATCCTGAAGTCGGCNNCCATCGCCGGTACAATCCGCAAACAGCGGAGCGGTGAAACGTGATTGTGTGCCTTTTTGAATATGTTGAGCAACGACAGAGATAATTCGGTCGTCATGTTTCTCGACCTTAAAAACGTGCATGTTCAGAAACAAGTGTATATTTTCCTCGCCCTGGACGACTTTGAGTTTCCGCTGGTCGTCATAATGCTCTGCTGGCTGGGCGTTGCCTCGAAGCCCTGTGTCGAGTTCATTAACGACGCCGCCGAGGGCCGGGTACGGCGGTAGATTGACCTCGCCGTTCAGATGGACGCGAACCTCCGAGCTGTTGTTGCCGCCCAGCACGGGACGGTTCTGTATAAGCGCCACCTGCAGGCCGAGCCTTGCCGCCGAGATCGCCGTGCACGTGCCGGCAATACCACCTCCGACCACAACCAAATCGAAATTGCCTGCATTCTGAGGCACATCAGACAAACCGAGCAACCTTCTGCGAAAAGACGCCATTGATTCACCTTCGTTCGGCGGGATAAAATTCGTATCGGTGGAAAAGACAATCGCATCACATCTGCCGTCAAAGCCGGTCAAATCGTGCAGTTTGAGCACGACTTGATTTTTTGTAATCGCGACCGTCCCGCCGTATTGCCAGTGCCACTGGGCCCCTTCTGTACCGAAAACGGTTTCGAGCGGCTCATTATCGATCATGAGCTGGAACCTGCCGGGTGCTCCCGGTGCTTTCCACGGCGCAACCCAGTCGCGAGTACGCACCCAGACCCTGTACGTACCCGTTGCCGGAAAGGATACAGCAGTAGCGGCGTCGCCGACCGGCTTGCCCAAACCATGAGCCAGCAGGAACGGTGAGCCCATCTGGTCCATAAACTGCTGATCAATCACCCAGCCGCCCCTGTTCGCAAAGCCCTCAGCCTCAATAAGAAACGTCTGCGCGCTGGCAGAAGAAACCAGCATCGGCAGCAAAAAAACTAATAATAAGCCCAAGATATTATGTTTCATTTCAGCATTGCCTCCCTAATTCTCACGGTTAGCAGTCGATCATGTTTGTAATTGTCTGCCGTATTGTATCCGCAAATGGCTGTTGAAGCCAAGATTTAATAGTTACAGGCCGTCCGATTTGAACAGAAGCTCAAGAATTTCATCCGAGAGCTGAAGTGTTAACAGTCGGCCGGAATCTTTATCATCGCCTATTGTGTAAGGAATGGTTTCTTTCAGGTATACCCCATCCTCTTCGCAGTAGGATACACCGAATTCGCCATGGGAATAGGGAACCACATTAAACCGAGCTATGCCGGATTCGTCAGTATTGTGGGCCACACTCCAAACGTTGCCGTCGCGCAGCATCCTGACCGGCACGCCTTCTATCGCCTTGCCTTGCGAATTGGTCACCTGAACATAAACCTCAAGAGCAGGCGCGAACTGATGCCGGCCCAAATCCAGCACCTGGCCCTGAGCAAGATGAATCACCTGGGGTATTTCGATTGGACAGAACCGCCTATCGTAGGGAGTATCCAACTTGACACGCAAGTTCAAACCGGCCGGTACATGGAAACTCTGCACTTTGTTTTGTTCTATCCAGCCATCGTACGTAAACAGACTCTCTTTTCTGTCGTCGGTAAGTAAAAATTTACGCACCCAAACAGAATTTTCGTTTTCATCTATAATCCAGCGAGGCCCAATGGAAATGCGCTCTGCTTCAGTACACGCCTCGATCAGAACGGTTGCGGCCGGGTACAGCTTCATCACCGGGATTTCAGCTTGTCTATTCTCATCGGGTATCAACGCATGCCGGCGATGCAACAGGCCGAGATAATCCTTTTGAAAAGCTACAAAACCATAAATCTCGCCGGGTCGAAAGCTCATCTGAAAATTCCCCAGCTCATCGGTTCGCACGATTTTTTTAACACGATAAATTTGACATACCGGTTTTACCGCCGGATCTGCAAGGCTTGGATTATCCGGCAAAGCATGGAGAGCCTGCCACTGCTGGTCTGTAATCATAGAAAGATTCCCCTTAGCCTTGGCGTTGAAACCGATTACAAACGCACCTTCCATCGGCTCGCCGGTAAGTCCGTGTACGATCTGTCCATAATAAAAAATACTTTCCGGCTGCCTGAATATCAATTCATCAGGGCTCTGCTCATTCACAGTTAGAGGTTCGAAATCAAATTCATTCATTCCCAACCGAACAGCGTGATATTCACCCAGCGGAAAAATCCCTCCGTCCTTGAAGTCATCGTATCCTAAAGACACCCTACTGCCATCGGATTGTTTAATAGCCACACTGATATACTTCAATATCTCCGGGTCGGTAATCGGGCCGTTGGCATCTTCAAAAATAAGAGTTCTGAAACGGCCGCCCCTCTCCAAAAAAATTAAAGCCTCACGGCCGTTTTCTATCGGCTTAACGTAAGGCACAAGACCAAGCTCTTTCGGTGCTTCAATGCGCACATGATATTGTGATTTAGGGGGAATGAGATATCCTCTTAGATCGCGGCTGTTTTCATTCGGCAGGTACAGGCTGAAAGCACCTTCATCATCGGTAATGGATGTGTACGTCCAGCCGTCAAGAGGACTTATCAGGCCCTCGCCGAGTGTGCGTATATAGGAACAACTAATTACTGCTCCAGCAACAGGATTACCTTCAGGATCCATAACAATCCCGTAAATAGAACGCTCATAGGCCTCTGTTGTTCTGGATACAAGGGGCACATTCAGCTCTTTTCGCTCACCGAGGTCGATGTAAGGGTCAACTAAAGCAATGCCGTAGTTCGGCTTTGAAACAACAAAAGAAAAATACCTCAACCCACCAATCAGATCAGGGACTTCAAGCAAGCCTTGTTCATCAGTGCCGGCTGTTGACAGGCAGATGCGCGGGTCATCGTCCGCGGGACCTCGAACAAAAATATCAACCGAGGCTTGCGGAAATGCAAGCCCCAGTGCATCTGTAACATTCAATTCCGACGAGCCGACCTGACCAGGTAGCAGTGGTCTGATAGAGAGCTTTTTACCTTTTTTATAGCGTTCGACACAAACTGAACCGCCCAACATCTTCGCTACAACTTCATCCTTCTGCTGCCGGCCACACACGACGACGACGGCCGAATCTTTTATGCCGGGGAAAGCTTTCCTGACAGCATCAAAACTGACTGAAAGACGGCTCAATGGTACGTTGATCAGTTTATAAGCTCGTGGATTGGTCTGCCAGTCGTCGTAGATACGTACCAGTACATTTCTGCCGTCAAGATACCCTTGACACAAGTGCTCGGTTAGATTTCCCGCCATATCTACCAGCTCGCCAGACCTTCTACGGCCTGAGACCGGCGTTAAAGGCAAAGACATAGCTACAAGAATCAGAATCCCGATCGAGAACTTCGTGCTTCTTTTCATCGCAAGGGTCTTTCCCAATAGAACGCTGTTTTAATTCGTTCACACAGAATACAACCTCATACCTATATTATGACGACAGTACGACATTTTCGGTTGTAAAAAAAATGTAAAAAATCACATTCTCGAATTTTCCGCCGTTAACGGAACAACGGGATATCTCTGCCAGGGCACAGCTCCGGCTTCGATGATATGGTTGCGAAGAGCAGCAAAAAGCATCCGATACATTTTATGCCTTCTGCCCAGAGGCTTCTTTTCCTGCGGATCGTCCTTAAGGTTGTAAAGCTCCATCGGTTCATAAGGGCTGTTCTGCACGAGCTTGTAGTCGCCGTAGCGTGCGGCGTAATATGCCCGCCCGCCGTAGCCGCCGCCCTCGCGACGCACCCAGAACAAAAAGCGGTCCTCGACCGGCTGCGATTTGCCTAACAGCGTCGGCAGGATGCTGCGACCATCAATCTCGTGCTGTATCCTCGCTCCGGCAGCTTCACAGATGGTCGGATATAAATCCATCGTCAGCGCCACGCGGTCGCTGCGCGTGCCGGCTTGAATCTTTCCCGGCCAGACGGCGCACATTGGTACGCGAATGCCTCCCTCATACATGTCCTGCTTTCCCGCTCGCAGAGGGCCATTGTTAGCACCCACATTAAGTTGGCCGCCGTTGTCGGATGTGAAAATCACCAACGTATTATCGCTTATGCCGGCTTCTTTTAGTACTGAGATGACTTTGCCGATGCCGTCGTCGAGATGCTCGATCAGGGCGACGAGCTTTGCGCGTCTTTCACTGATGCCGGGCCGGCGTTTCTTCACTCGCTGCAGCCACTCGTCAGGCGGCTGGATCGGCGTGTGCGGCGCATTATAGGCCAGGTACAAAAAGAACGGCCTCTCCGATTTGGCGTGTTCATTGATATAGTCAATCGACCACTGCGTGAACAGGTCGGTGGCATGGCCTTCAGGATCGATTTGGTTGCCGTCGAGCCGCATGTAATTATTGCCGTGCCTGCGGTGGTTATAGTAGTCGTCCATCATATCGCCCAAAAAGCCGCCGAAGTGGTCGAAGCCGCGTTCATTCGGCGTATTCGGCGAAGCCAGCCCGAGATGCCACTTGCCGACGATGGCGGTGTGATAGCCAACCGGTTTAAGCAGCTTCGGCAGAAGAACTGCTTGCGGAGCAAGATAGCCCCAATTATTAGTGATATGTGTGCGAATCACTCCCGGCACGCCGGCCATGTCGGGATAGCGCCCGCTCAACAGCGATGCCCTCGTCGGCGAGCAGACCGGGCAGTTGGCATAAAAATTATCGAACCGCATCCCGGCCGCCATGAGCCTGTCAATATGCGGCGTCTTCAAATCCGTCGCCCCATAGCTCGACAAATCCCCGTAGCCTAAATCATCAACAAGAATCATCAAAATATTTGGCTTGCCGGATGCCTCTCGCTCGGCACTCGAAAGCCTTCCCGTCGCAGCCAAAACCGCCGCTCCAGCACCCATTGCCTTCAAAAATCCCCGTCGCGAGAAATAACTGTTGCAATTCATACTCACAAACTCCTTTGTTCTAACGCCTTATGCCTTCTTTCGACCGATCTGTCACAATGTCATGCACGGCATATGTTATTATACTTTCGTTTAATAAGCGAATTCTTATTATACTTTAAGCCCTAAAAGTATAATAAGGTAAGAAATTTGGTCTTTGATTAGGATGTACCAACTGTTTTTTCTTCTGCGAGGACGGCTAAGAGTTTGCCGGCGGTTTCAGGAGTGAAGTTCGGAGATTCAAGTGCTGGTGCTGGATTATCGCCCGGCAGCGCGGCGGTGCCGGATGAACGGTCGCCGGCCAAAAGATTGGCTCGCATTGTGATAACGTCTATGCAGGCCTTGCGTGCGGATTCCGGTTGTTTGGGGTCAGTATCTGTGAGCCGCACGAGATTGGATGCGGCCACCCGGGCGTAGTGGGCCAGCATAAACTCGCACCTGCGGTATTCCCAGACCATGCGCCGATCGAGATGGTCGTTGAAGCTCTCATCGGCTAGCCACCTGTCGTAGAGCTTTCTACTGACATTATGATTTCTCAGAATCTCCGGCTCTTGAAGCCGGCCTTCGAATAAATCGTCAATCACGGCAAGCTGTTTGGCGCTTAATGGTTTTGCTTTAGACATGGCTGTACCCTCCTATTAGCCTAATCAAAATACCGGCTTGAAATGAAAAACCGTTTACGGTTGAATTTACCCCCAGTGAAACTGAGGGCTAAGCATTAACGATTGAATGCCTTCTAAAATCAGACTTTTTTCTTACGCCGTTTTCGAGGGCGGGACTTGATGGCTTTTAGATAGCTCTGGCTTTTCTTTAGCCCCAATTGGCGTGCTTTGGTCTTTACCGACCCTGCCGAACGGCCGAATCGTTCGGCAAGCTCGTCTGTTACTGTATTCGGATAAAGTTTTACAAGCAGCTTCAAATCATCCTCGGTCCAATAGTTGTATATGTCCGTTTTCATCCCCATGTCGTAAGCCTTCTGTCTGACCGCTGTCAAAGGCCGGCAAAGCTTCTCGGCTATCATCCTGGTTTTTCCTCGCGGATAAAGCCGCTTAAGCAACTTGATGTCATCCTCTGTCCACGACCACGGACCCCTGATAAGATTTTTCTCTCTATTGCTTGCCATTACACTACCTCTTTCCTTAATTCCCAAGTGTTCACATTACAAAAAGCATGAAAAACAGGGAGCTCCAGAAAAACAAGTGCTCCTTGCATAAAACCTTAACGACAAAAGAATTACAATTTGCAAGTGTCAATACGCCCCACTTGTAGCGGAAGAAATCCCTTTCGGGAACCTTCCTTTTACTACTTTGTAAAAGTCATTATCGACTACTTTTCGGCAATTGTCAATAGGTTTTTCCTATTTTTCCACCTTAATTAAGCTCGGGCTTCAAAATAGTCACGGTAGTAGCTTTTTTAATGCGGTTATTGCGCCAATTCCTCAATTTCCTTAGCGCTAAGGGCGATGTTATAGATGCGAACTTCGTCGATTTTGCCGTTATAGAAGCGGGTATCTCCGCCAAGGGAACTAATCATCAACCGGTAGCCTTCATCACGGGAGACTCTCTCAGTATAGAGTGCAGAAGCATCCGGCAGGCCGTTAACATAAATTGTCACTTCAGAGCCATTTAGGCACACGGCTACATGTGACCACTCGTTCAAGGATGTCGTTGCATTTGACAATACAGAAACCGGATCCGAGTCACCCTGTCCCAGGACAAATTCCACCTCACCATCCAGATGACGCATAAGAGCGTAATCGATGACATTAGATCCCACCTTGGCCCGCGAAAAAATATAACGCATGCCTCCCATATGCTGAGGCTCAAGCCAAATTGCCAGCGTCATTTTCTGTGTCCCCAGCCGCTGTGAATCGCTGCAATCTAGATATGTGTTAAATCCATTGAATCGCAGGGCACCACCGACCTTGCCTGCGGTCCATTGCCCATTATGCACGGCCGCATCGATGTTGCCGGCGGAATCATAAGCGATGTCACCATCGGTCTCATCGAGCGCCCAATGCGCCACTATGCCCGCCCCTTCAAACAAATGCTCGGCCAACACAATCAGATCCTGGACATCAATCAGACCGTCACCATAGGGCGTCGGGCCGATGTCACACAAAGAATAGTCCTCACTCCAGTGGTCAACCATGATGCACATGTCTGCAGCATCGACGATGCCGTCACCGTTAATGTCAACGATCGGGCTGATTGTCGTCCGGTAGACCTTAAAAATACCACCCCATCCATTCGCATTATTGCGGGCGAAGTGGAGAGTACAACCGTCAGCCGAGAGGCTCGGGGAAATATCCGAATATGGAGTATTGATAGTCGAGCCAAGATTGACCACCGGCCCCCAAGCATCTGACACAGTCGGCCGCATTGCCATGTATATATCCATACCACCATATCCACCCGGACGGTCTGAGTAAAACAAGAGAACCCGCTGATCGGCGGAGATATTTGGGAAACCCTCCCAAGATCCGGTGTTGATTCCGCCTGTCACCCTGGCCGGTGAGCCCCAGTCATCATCTTTTGTCGGGCGTGTGGCCAACCATAGGTCGCCGTTGCTGAAGTATAATGACAGGCCGTCGGCTGATATGTTGGGATAGGTCTCCATAGACGAACTGTTGATCGTCGATCCAAGATTGACCGGGATAGCCCACTGCTCATCTCTGTTTGCTCGCCGGGTGACCCATATGTCGCCACCGCCGTGTCCACCAGATCGTGCCGGGGTGCCCCAGGGGCTGACATCACCGAAGTAGAGTTCCATGCCATCAGCCGAAATGCAGGGCTGGCTTTCACATGCTGGGGTGTTTACATTTGGCCCAAGATTCACCGCCGGACCCCAACCATCTTCCGTCGACTGGCGCCGGCAGACCCAGATGTCCTCTCTGCCATAGCCCCCGGGTCGGCTCATGGACACGAAGTATGCCTCCAATCCATCGGCGGTCATTGTGAAATCTCCCGAAGTTATCCCGGGCATATTTATCGGCTCAGGAAGTGGCTCCACATCCCCGAATGTAAAGTCTGCATATGCTCGTCCGGCACCAAACACGATAACGGCAACAACTCCAATTAACACAAATCTAATTTTAGAACTACCAAACCATTTCATTTCCGATTTTCCTTTCCGGCAGAGATTTGTTTAGAGTCCGCCTATATTATACTGAGAATCCGCAGAACATATCCGGTACTGTCCGGCCGTTTCAAACATTGTTATGACCCCCTAATGTCTAACCTCACGGTCCTCAATATACCATACTATAGCCCGGACTCAAGAAAATATAGGACTTTTAAGAAGTTTTACAGCCTCAGCTGCTATCGACTGCGGAAACTCTCGTAACGGCCTAATGACATCTTTATTTGACATATCAATTTCATTGCAAACTGAGCCGGCCTCTATCTTCATTCACCCGCCGGTTTTGTCTTTCCCTGACATCCTGAAGCGAACGCAGTTTCGCCAGCAGATACGCCTTTCTCGCCGGGCTTAGCCCGTTCGCGCATTCTTGAGCCTTGATAACGGCAACAATCACCTTCGGCCCTTCCGGCCAGCGCATTAGTCCGGCATCGTTACTAATTGCGAGCTGCCCGTAATAATAGAGCAGGTATCGAGGCCCGAACCCGAGACACAGGCCGATCTTTAGCATCTCTTGAAGCTCTGCTTCCATGCTTGTCATAATTCACTACCTTTATTCGGAACTCGTGACCCGTGTCACGGGGAACGAATAGATCTTTTTATTCTCAATTCTCAATTCTTACGTTTCGGGCAATGGGCTCCCGGCCCCGGCCGAAAAAAGCCGCCCCCCATAATTGAACGTACCTGCACGTTTGATGCGAAAATCTACAAAATTGTAGATGGCGTTTTTGCCGTAAGTCCTTGCCCTGACAACAATAAAAAATTTTTCCAATTTTCCGATTTTAGTCTTCAACTACCATCGCTTTTGGTCGAAATTTCATAGAAATTCGGCCTAAACTAACGTGATTTTCTACTTACCAATCACTTGTCGGCTGAACCATTTTTTTGGAAAAATACGTAGTCACCACAATAGACACAGATGGATCATTGAAGTAAAGTAAAGGACAAAAGTTGTGATTACGGATGCTCGCAGTTCCTTCAAGCCCCTGCCCTTCTCTATCCTCCTCCTGAATAAGCAGGGGCTTTTTTCAAAAATACGTAGTCACCACATATTGACATACTGAGTCGATTTGTTCATAATAATATGGGCTTTTCTCTAACCGTATAATAGTCTTTGGAGGAGAAACTCCATGCGGCTTGCAATCAGCGGTATCTGGCCGAGAAAGTTTTGCCGCTGAATGTGCGCATAAGTGTTGCGTGAAAGATGCCAACAAGCGATTAAGAAGTGATAAGATGAAAATATCAATTTTGCTCGCACCGGTTTTGGTGTTTTGCCTGTTTACGGATCAAGCGAATGCAGATTTCACCTCTGGCAAACCCGTAAATCTGTGTCCAATAATTAACACTCCGGCTCCGGAATCTCAGCCGAGCATCTCTGCCGATGGTCTAAACCTCTATTTCGCGTCCGGTCGACCCGGCGGGGAA
>JABAOC010013092.1_pt1 | contig 13627 bp, 5 predicted proteins | sample 7062161 | NCBI WGS metagenome assembly JABAOC01 (sample SAMN14538625, study PRJNA623070) | marine sediment metagenome | biome: marine biome [ENVO:00000428]; feature: marine pelagic biome [ENVO:01000023]; material: deep marine sediment [ENVO:00002113] | place: India: Gulf of Khambhat ... | reverse complement strand
AAGATATATAGTAATAGATGAGGTCCACGAGCTCGTTCCCAACAAGAGGGGCCTGCAGCTGACTATTGGTCTGGAAAGACTGAAGGAACTGGTAAGGGGTTCAGGAAACCCGGATCCACAGGTTATAACCTTGTCAGCGACTGTGGGTTCTCCGGAAAGGATTGTTGAGTTCTTCTCACTTTCCTCAAGGGATCATGATATTGTAAATGTGGTCAAGACCAAGAAAACCGACATCAGGGTTGAGTGTCCAAAACCCGTCAGGGATGACCTGCAGTACGCATCAAAGATGTTTACCAGTCCGCAGATTGCAGCAAGGCTGAAGAGGATCCAGGAACTGATAAAACAGAAAAAATCCGTTCTGACATTCACCAACACAAGGGAATTCGCAGAGATACTTTCCTCCAGGATGAAAACACTTGATGAGAAGCTACTGATAGAAACCCACCATTCTTCCCTTTCCAAGGACATCAGGATTCATGCTGAGAAGGGTTTCAAAGACGGGAAAATTAAAACCCTGATATGCACATCAAGCCTTGAGCTTGGAATAGACATAGGACTCATAGATTTCGTAATCCAATATCAGTCTCCGAGACAGGTTGTGAAATTCCTGCAGAGGATAGGGAGATCTGGTCACACACTGGACAGGATATCAGACGGTGTGATAATCTCCGGTGAGCCGGATGACTGCTTTGAATCCTCAATAATCGCAGATCACGCCCTGAAGGGAAAAATAGAACCGACCCTTGTTTACAGAAAGGCGTGGGATGTTCTGGCTCATCAGATAGTTGGTCTGTCTCTTGAGGAGTACAAGATTCCGCTTGATAGAGCTTATTCGATAATAAAGAAAGCGAATCCCTACAAAGGCCTGAAAAAGGAGGAGTTTCTGGATATCTGCAACCTGATGCAAAAACTCGGCTGTATCTGGGTGGGATCCAAATTCGACGATAACGTTCCCCTGCGAAGGCGAAGGAAGGCGTTCGAGTACTACTACAGGAATCTCTCCACCATTCCTGATGTCAAGAACTACCAGATACACGACGTTGTGTCAGACAAGGATGTGGGGACCCTTGACGCGGAGTTTGTAGCCCTTCACGGAAACCCGGAAACCTCGTTCATCTGCAAGGGGCAGGCCTGGAGGATTTTGGATGTGAGAAACGACAAGATATACGTTGAGCCAATGTCCGGGATAGAGGCAGCTGTCCCAGCATGGGAGGGGGAACTGATTCCGGTTCCCTACGAGGTTGCGCAGGGTGTGGGGAGGTTGAGGAAAGAAATCGCAGATATGATTGAAGATAAGAAAAACAGATCAGATATTATCTCTCGCCTGACAAAGGATTATCCCATCACTCCGGGGGTTGCTGATACGCTTTTCAAAACTGTTCTGAAACAGAAGAGATGGGGAATGATTCCAGACGATAAAAGGATTCTTATCGAACACAGTCCGGATGAGGACGGGGCATGGGTTGTTATTCACTCCTGCTGGGGTTCCCTTGTTAATGATACAATAGGCAGGGTTCTCTCATCGCTTTTGATAAGCAAACTCGGTTCGGTTGGACTTCAGGTAGACCCCTACAGAATCATAATAAGACTTCAGGACGAACTGGACTGGAAGGAGGCAATAGATACGTTTCGAAACCTGAAATCCAAGGAAGTCAGACCTTTGCTTAACATGTCCCTGCCGAACTCGGAGCTCTTCATATGGAGATTCATCCACGTCTGTCAGAGGTTCGGAATCATCTCAAGGGACGCAGAGTATGGCAAGGGTTACATAAAGAAGATTGCAGAAGTCTATGCGAACACACCTCCTCACAGGGAGGCCCTGAACGAGATAGAGCAGGAGAAGCTTGATGTAGAGAGAGCAAAGGAAGTTCTGGATAAGATGAAATCCAAGGAAATCAGAATTGAAACAAGACCCGGGCTTTCCCCGCTAGCTGAACTCGCACTGAAGAAGAGTTTTGAGATAATCGCTCCTTCCAGACCCGAAAAGGAGATATTCAGAGTTTTCAAGCGCAGGTTGATGGAAACCAAAATTGGTCTGGCTTGCACACAGTGTGGATGGGCAACCATAAACACTGTCAAGGATTTGAAGGATCCTGTGCACTGTCCTCTTTGCTACGCAGGTATGGTGGCTATTGTTCCCTACAGATATGTTATTCAGGCGCAGGAACTTGTCAAAAAGAAAAAAGCAGGTAAAAAGTTATCAGAAGAGGAGGAGAAGTGGTTCAACCACATGCTCAACACAGCAAGCCTTGTGGTGGCATCAGGGAAGGATGCGGCCCTGGTTCTGGCTGGAAGGGGTGTTGGCCCAAAGACAGCAGGGAGGGTCCTGGCAAAGATGAAGAAGGATGAAGAGCTCCTTAGGGAAATACTTCGTGCAGAAAGAAACTATGTAAAGAACAGAAGGTTCTGGAAGGATTAAATTACAGTTTACCTAATTTCCCCAAGAAAGTTCCATCAAGCATATACACCCTCGCTGTTCTTTTCTTGGAAATTCTGAATATGGGGCTGGGACCCTCGATGAAATATCTTCTGACTTCCCTTGCCCTTTTGTTCATTGGTATCAGTCCTGCGAATTCATTGAAGGGTGGCACAAGTATAAGTTCTGGGAGGCTGCCTGAAAACCCCTTGTATTGCTTTGGGAGTTTTTTCTTGTCAATCTCTGCCCTTACCCACACCGGATCAATCCACCTGTATCCGAGCTTGTCACTGAACTCGATTGAGGCATGGTTGTGACCTATCACAACGTGCTCCGCATCCAGGAATTCCTTGTCTGGCCAGGCATGTCCGTGGCAGAGCCATGTCTTTCCGAGCATGAACCCAGTGCTTGGGTGAAGGGTGACCTTCTCAGGCAGAAGGTTTTTTATTCTGTCGTCATGGTTCCCAGGTGTCACCTCAACTCCTGTTTTCTCCAAGAGACGTTGGAAAAACAAGGGAATCTCCCTCTCCTCCTGGAAGCTGGTTCCAGGGACCTTGTGCTTGATATCCCCTATTATAATGAGTCTCTTTGCCTTGGTCTTGCTGAGAAGTTTCTCTATCCTTTCCAGCAGTTTACCTGACTGTGAGGGAACGTTTATCCCTTCCTTTTTGTAGCGGTGCTCAATCCCTATGTGCAAATCAGCTATCACCAGGGTTTTTCCTGAAAGGATTGCTGGCTCACCTGTGACAAATTTTAATTGCATAATTAACAATCACAAATCATTTTTATATTGTTTTTACGTTGGGAACAACCAGCTTACAAACGGCTGGACTCCTATTGTTATTCCTATTGCTGCGAGAACTAGCCCTATTACTAAGCCCAGAATGAGACTAACCACTGCTGTCAAAACCCACCACACGAACCCGACCTTCAGGGAATTCTTCAGGCTTTCAGGATAGATCATGTATATAAGAACTACATCTATCGCGAAGTAAACTGGAAACATCCAAATCTCAATCCCTATGGGAACAAAAAATTCAACCACAAGGCTTACAAAAGATGTGATAAAGGTTATAAATAGTGCATATTCGTAGTTGGTTTTCTTGAACTTGAACTTCTTTGTCAGAAACCACAGAATAAGGGAATTGAATATCAAGGTAAATATGAACATGATTATTACATACCACGTCCCAAACAATTGGGAAACGGTCAAACTCAGCTCTTCCAACGCCATTTATCCACCTATCAATCTATCCTCTCTCTCAATACCTCGGGTCTCATTATTCCCTTCTCTGTTATAAGGGCATGTATGTAATCAGCAGGAGTCACGTCAAAAGCTGGGTTTATTACCTTTGCCCTTGGAAGCTTTTTTGGGTCTATAATCTCCTTCGCTTCTCTCATCTCAATGGGTTCTGGAACCCCCATGATGGTCTGCGGGTCGAACTTGAGGGTTTCGCCTGCAACGAATAAGGGAACACCAAACTTCTCTGCAACCAAGGCAAGGGGGAAGGTTCCAATTTTGTTCACTATTGAACCATCCGCCAGTATTGCATCACACCCGACCAGAACCTTGTTGGTCTCCTTCATGAACCATCCCATTGCAGAATCAACACAATAAACAACCTTGATCCCTGCCTTTGTCAAATCCTTCGCTGTAAGCATTCCCTGCAATCTTGGCCTGGACTCTGTGACTATGACCTCGAACCTCTTACCCTGCTTTTTCGCTTCAAGAAATATAGCAACAACATCGTGTGAATGGCAGTGAGTCATGATTTTGTCACCACTCTCTATCTGACCTGCCCCAATCTCAGCGATTTTTATCAGTGCCTCGTCTATCTTCCGCAGCTCCTCGTTGCAAATGTTCACTGTAACTTCTTTCACATTCTCTCCACCGTATTCGTTCAACCGCAGGAGGACGTTCTTCATAACGTTCCTCAGCATTGGTTCTGTTGCCCTTGTCTTTGTCAAAACCATTGCAAGGCTTTTAATCTCCCTCATAAATTCCTTTCTATTCCTGGCCTTAGAGTTCTTCGCTGTCAGAATAAAGCATTCCAATCCTGATTTCGCAACCTCCCTTTCACCCTGAATCTTCATTGATTTGATATCCTTGATTATCCTGGAAACCTTGGGAATCATATAGTATATTATTGATGTGTATATTATATAATTCTCAGCTTCTCCAATTCCCTTTTGTTTATGGGTTTTGCTCTAACAATTTTTTTATTTCTGCCTTTGGTGTAACTGAGTTCCACTTCCTTCTTTGGGGCATCAGAGTATCGAACCGTTATTTCCGCTGCCTTCTTTATCAGGGTGTTTGATTTTCCTTGCAGAACTGTGAGCGGTCCCATGTAGTATTTAACCTCCATCCATGATAGTCTGTGTTTTTCTGCAAGGTCAAAGAGTTTTTTGTTTTCCTGTTCATTCCTTCCAACGATTATTTTTTCCTTGCCCAACCTGAAATGTCTGCCTGATTTGAGAAGTTCAACATCCTTCCAGGTAAGGGTCTTTTCGTTCGCAAGGAAATCTATGAGTTTTTTCGAGAACCCAGGATCCGTGAGCAGGCAGCCGCCACCGGGAGTTGGATACTTTTTGATTCCGAACTCCTTCGCAAGTTTCATCTGCGGTTTCCTCGACCTTCCCTGGATTGACAATAGTTTTTTTCTGTCAACCAAACCATTCTTCTCTGCCTCTGTGGCAGGCATCAGTTTGGCTGACAGGGGTCTTACTATTTTGTCTTTAAGTCCGGACTCCTTTTCGATGATTTTCATCAGGGACCTTTTCTGTGAGAAAGGTCTTTCACCCAGAACCTCTCCTGTAGCAATAAAATCTGCATTTATTTTTTTCGCAAACGCCTTGGCTTTCTTTAGCATGTATATTTTGCAATCTATGCACGGGTTCACATTTGCTCCATATCCATGCTTTGGTTTTTTAATGATATTGAAGTACCCCCTACCAACCCTTACCTTGTGGAGTTTTAGCCTGAGCATCTTTGCAATCCTCTCAGGAGTCTCTGAACTAGAGAACGGTGTAACGAAATTTATTCCCTCAACTTCTATTTCCTGCTTCTGCAGGAGTTTTACTGCTAGTATAGAGTCCAGGCCTCCTGAAAACAGGACCAATGCTTTGCTTTTCATAAAATTCTATTTATTAGAAGTTAAATAATAATTATATATGAAGTGGTTTGTGCTGGTTTTCCTGTCTTCGTTGCTCATCTTGATATCTATTCCTGTTTATGCAGCTGATTATACCTGTGACTCCTGCTCTAACTGTACCACCACAGTCCAGTCAGCCACTTCTGGGGATAGTGTGAGATTGGTTACAAACATTGTTGCAGGTGCCACAGCATGTGTAAATATAAGCAATGTAAACGGTGTGACTTTTGACTGTCAGGACTATACGATAGATGGTGGCGGTTCTTACAATTTCGGGGTGTGGTTAGAGTCCAATAACAATGTTGTAAGAAACTGCAGGGTCCAGAATTTCCAGTATGGAGTATTCGTTATGGGAAACAACAGCCTTATCGAAAACGTTGTTTGCTCAGGGAACTCCTGGGCAGGCATCGACATACTGGGTCTTGCAACGGGTAACACAATAAGAGACTCTGTCTTCAGCTCTAACACCGGTCAGGACGGATACGGAATTTTCCTAACAGGAAACGTTACAAATAACAGATTCATCAATATGACTTCCAGCTCGAATGATCGCGGCCTTTCTGTTCAGTCATCTTCCAATTCGAACACCTTTACTGGTCTTGTTGTGGACTCGAACACGATTTATGGAATCAGTATAAACGAAAGTGATTCCAACGAGATAAACGACTCTACGATTCAGAACAACGCAGTAGGAATAAGTACAGGGGATGGTGCAGGTTCAAACCTCATCTACAACAACTACTTTGACAATACAGACAACGCGAACATATACCCAAATTCCGGTGTTAACGACTGGAACATTACCAAGACGGCTGGAACCAACATAATAGGGGAGGATTACCTTGGCGGAAATTTCTGGAGTGATTATTCAGGCCAGGATTCAGATGGTGATGGTCTGGGGGATTCACCATACGACCTGGGAGCGAACAACTATGATTATCTTCCGCTGGTTCATCCACCATTCGTTATAAATCTCGTACCACCGACCCCGGATAACGAATCTGTTATCAATGTGAATTGGTTTTTTGTAAATGCATCAGCAAATGAAGATTTGGATACTTGCCTGTTGGAGTGGAACGGAGTGAACGAATCCGTTTCTGTTTCTGGCAGATACTGCTACCAGAACAAGACTGGGCTGAGTGATGCTGATTACTGGTTCAAGGTATGGGGAAATGATTCACAGGGAAACTCCAGTGGAACCGAGATGAGACTTGTAACCATAAACACCACTGTAGTAGACACAACCCCCCCAAACATTCAATACACCATACAGCCAAAACTGGCGGTAAACGGCTCCAATGTCTCCCTGAGAATAAACGCATCAGACCCTTCCGGGGTTGACAAAACCTGGATAAACATAACCCTTCCAGACTCCACCTGGCAGACAATATACCTCCAAAACGATGTGCCGATAAATTACACAACAACGTCTCTAATAGGAAGATATAATGTGACCTTCTTTGCTAACGATACGCTCGGGAACGAGGGTAATGTAAGTGATTACTTTGATACCCAGGAATCCGTCCCCACAACAAATTTCACTGTGAACGTGATAAACGACACTGGTGGAGGTATAGTATGCAACCTGACAGTATACGATCCAGGCACATCGAATATCGCTGCTGAGTACCAGTCCGGTGACGGTAAGTTTGATGAAAGTTTGGTGGAAGGAACTTACGATTTCCTATTCAACGCGCATGGTGGAGATTTGCAAGTTTTGCTCATGGGGGTAGACCTTTCCCAGAACACCAACAGGAGCATTGGTCTGGACAGACCTTATCCTGCCTATGGGTTTGTCCGTACATACGCTGTGGAAAGTGACTACATTATATCAAACGCAAGGGTAAGAATTGCCTACACAGAGTCCTCGTTTTCAAATGAGAGTCATATAGGCGTTTATTTGTGTGAAGACTGGAATTTCTCACAAAGGAGTTGTGGGGGCAGCTGGAACAAGACTATTGCAATTCAAAACAAGACCCAGAACTACTTTGATGTTTACACATCCAGTTTCTCTGCATTCTCAATGAAACAGGAACCCTATTGCGGTGACGGGGTATGTTCAACTGATGAAAACTCTACCTCCTGTTCAGTGGATTGTGAATGTGACATAAATGAAGTCAGACCCTGTAATGTTACACGCCTGGGAGCGTGTGGTGTGGGTGATGAAATATGTGTTGGTGGTAGCTGGACAGGATGCCCGACACCAACAACAGAAACATGTAACGGGGAGGATGATGATTGTGATGGTGTGATAGATGATGTTCTTGGCGGAACCTCTATTGAGTCTACCCAGTGCGGATGCTATAATGGAACAAATCCGCAGGATGAGATATGTAATGGCATAGATGATGATTGTGATGATGATATAGATGAAGGGGGCGACTGTTGTATTAACAATGAAACAAGGGTGTGTGGTCCGGATAATGAGACAGGAGCATGTCAAAAGGGATTATCAACCTGCATAAATAATGTGTGGGGCTCATGTGAGGGAGCTGTTTATGCAATAGATGAGATATGCGGAAACGACGAGGATGATGACTGTGACGGAGAGACGGATGAAGATTGTGCCTGGGATTTTGGACTGATTATGATTCTGGTTGGGATAATCATTCTTATTGTTATTGTAATCCTCTTCCTGCACTTCAGATCCAAGGGCAAGGAACTAACATGGGAGGAACTGAGAAAGAGATGGACTCCTGCATATCAATAATTTATAGAGTAATAATAACTATATATTATGAATAAAACCCTCCTCATTTTTTTGGTTTTCATTTTTGTTCTATCTTTTGGTTTGACATATTCTGTAAACGCTGCTGACATCAATGAGGAATGGAAGTGTGGGAGTGGTTTAACGTGTGGGAGTAGCTGCCAAGGGAATTCATATAAATCCATTGGTGGTACAAATGATCCAGAATTCACATTCTCTGCAGAGGCAGGGATATACAACTGCGACATTACTATCAAGAACACTTGGTTCGCTTTTACAGGCACCACGCCAGAACTTACTGAGTACAGTGATGTTTACATAAATGATGTCAGGGTTGGGAATACAGACGATCTTTTTTGCAACGCGGTAGGACCTGCTTACTGTGGTGATGGTGATTGTAGTGAATCAGAAAAAACGAACAATGATTGCCCAAGTGATTGCTGCGGTCTAATGCATAATGAAAATGACTGTATAAATTATGCACCAACCGTTACTTATCCTGGTTACGTGGGAACTCTCCAGGGATGTTATTGGTATCCGTATTCTTGGTATGGAAAATCAACAGGGGTGTGCAGAGCTGGGGGGTGCCTTGATCTCTCACCAGCAGTACGTAGAAAAAAGGTTCCAGGGGATCCAGGCTGTAAGGTTGGTTATGTTGATACTTATGTAGAAGGTCAAGGATATGATCGTGCTTGCTGCAGTTGTTACATGGCTAGTAGGTGGTGTGGTGAATGTGAGGAGGATAAACTGCGGGGAACACGCAATAAAGAATTCCCAGACTGGGCCTACTATGATTCTATGGGCCTTACGCCGGGAGACTTAATCTGTCTGGCTAAACCTGACAAATACTGTGAGGACGTGACCTATTTAGATTGGGATTGTGGGTTTGATAAAGGTGAAGACCCTGATAATCCTGGATGGTCCAAACCTGATTCCCCAGCACAAGCCAAAGGAGACCCGAAATGCCGAGTTAACTACGAGCATAAGGTTTTAGTGGGTATTCCTAATGTAAAAGGCGGTGCAGGGGTTAAATGTGAAAACATTTATAATGGGAATGGATGGATTGAACTTTATGATTTTCTTCACTTCAAGAATCCCAGTGATCTGAATTACATTTGTTGCTTTGGATATAAATTAGAAGAGGGCACGTACTGCGTAATGGATGAAGAATGCAAAGGCGGTCAATGTATAAATAATGTATGTGGTGGCGGAGGAGGCGGTGGAGCCCCGGACCCACCCACAATTGTTAACTCTAAAACCACTTGTGAGGTGGATGCTGAAGGTAATGATAGATGTGGATTCAGGACCAGTGCAACAGACCCGGATGGGGATCAGGTTAGATACCACTTCGACTGGGGTGATGGTGAAACAACACATACCGCGTGGGTTGATTCAGGAGAAGCGAGGTGGAAACGCCACATGTACACTTCAGCCGGAATCTATACTGTCAGGATATGGACAAGAGATAACAACAGTCTGGATTCTTCGGAAGTGACAAGGGATGTAGAAGTAGTTGAAGAAATAACTCATAAAGAATGTGTTGAGGATGCATGTGAAGATGTCCCTGGAGCAGGATCAGACGAATGTGTAAAAGATTCGGATTGTGAAATAGAAGCTGCTGGTGAGAGCGAAATGGAGACTGAAAACATTCACTTCTCTTTTGAATTCGTATATATTATCCTGATTCTGGTGGTGGGTTTTCTGTTTGCTTGGAAACTCCTTATAAGAAAGAATTTAACATACCTTTACGAATTATTTAAAATGAATGCTGGAAAAGTGATGCTGATTCTGATGATAGCGTTTGTCTTGGTGTTCTCTATTCATTTCTCATCAGCGGAAGCTGCTGACATCAATGAGGAATGGAAGTGTGGGAGTGGTTTAACGTGTGGGAGTAGCTGCCAGGGCGTATCCTACAAGCCCATAGGCGGGACGAACGATCCTGAGTTCACCTTCTCTGCAGAGGCAGGGATATACAACTGCGAAGTGAGTGTAAAGAACAACTGGTTCGCTTTTACAGGCACCACGCCAGAACTTAATGAGTACAGTGATGTTTACCTCAATGATGTCAGGATTGGGAATACGGATGACCTATTCTGCAATTCGGTTACACCTAATGGGAATGGACCGAATGGTGGTCAATGTAGAGGAGGGGAATTGGATGTTATTAACAAAGAGATATATACAAGAGCCCCTATAAACAATCCGGATGACCCCTGCGGACTGCACTACGGTTATTGCTCAACAAGTCCGGGTATACCACGTGGTTGCTGTTCATGCAGATCATTCACAGTTCAAAGCCATTATCTTGAGGATGGCAAATGGGCGAGAATAAGGGTTTCAGGAGGAGCAAGGTGTTGTAAAGGCTCATGTTGTAAAAACAAAGCCGGAAAAATTTTCCTTTCAGGAGAACCTTGTTCAGCTCCTAATAACGGCCTTTGCCAGATGCCGCCTAGTACTATATGTAGCGTGCAGGGTCATAGAGGAGCAAGTACATGTTGTGATCTGTCAGGATATATAGATCAAACCATACATGCTTGTGCATGCAACACAGAGAGGGCTTATGGGTGTGATAATCCAGATGAAGGACAGCACCCTGTAGCTATCGCGGTTTGTGGTTATGGAACCAACATGGAAACTTGCTCTGGTGGAGGTGATGGCAACCAGGCCCCGGACCCACCCACAATTGTTAACTCTAAAACCACTTGTCCTGTGGATGCTGAAGGTAGTGATAGATGTGGATTCAGGGTCAGTGCAACAGATCCGGATGGGGATCAGGTTAGATATCATTTTGACTGGGGTGATGGTGAAACAGGTCATACTATATGGGTTGATTCAGGAGAAGCGAGATGGAAACGCCATGTGTACACTTCAGCCGGAACTTATACCGTGAAGATTAAAACAGAGGATGCAAATGGTGCGTTTTCTTCAGAGATTTCAGGCAGCGTGACAGTAGCTGAGTGTATTGAAGATGAAGATTGTGAATTCTTCCCCTTTGAAATATGTATTAATCATGTGTGTGTAGAGAGTCCTTGTTTCTTGCCTGGGACGGAAATCCGGCTTGCGGATGGTTCGGTGAAAAATATTGAGGATATTGAAATCGGTGATGGGGTTTTGTCCTTTGGAGAAGACGGGGTTGTAGTCAGTACCGTTGCTGAATTTTATTCTTCAGAGAGTAACTATTACTATATCCTGGGGATAGAAAACCACGAGGTAGGGGTTACGAGACAACACGAATTCTACATTGGTAACGGCGAATTTAGAGCAGTTAAAGACCTTACAGTTGGGGATGAAATTTATGTTCTTGGGAATCGGGGGGTGGTTCCGGAAAGAATTGTCCACAAGGAACTAATAGAAGAACCCGTAAAGGTTTACAATATGAGGGTTGGAGGAACACCCACCTATTTTGCGAATGGGTTTGCTGTGCATAACAAAATTGGTAATGGGCCTGAGATGGCTGGTGAGAGCGAGATGGAGACTGAAAACATTCACTTCTCTTTTGAATTCGTATATATTATCCTGATTCTGGTGGTGGGTTTTCTGTTTGCTTGGAAACTCCTTATAAGAAAGAATTTAACATACCTTTACGAATTATTTAAAATGAATGCTGGAAAAGTGATGCTGATTCTGATGATAGCGTTTGTTTTGGTGTTCTCTATTCATTTCTCATCAGCGGAAGCTGTTGACATCAACGAAGAATGGAAATGTGGGAGTGGTTTAACGTGTGGGAGTGACTGCCAAGGGAATTCATATAAATCCATTGGTGGTACAAACGATCCAGAATTCACATTCTCTGCAGAGGCAGGGGTATACAACTGCGAAGTGAATATCAAGAACTGCTGCTATGGGTTCACAGGCGACACGCCTGAATTGAATGAATATAGTGATGTTTACCTCAATGATTTCTCAATTGGGCATACAGATGACCTTTTCTGCAATTCGGTTCCGCCGCCTAATGGAAACGGGAACGGAAATGGTGGACCATGTGATTGTGACTGTGGTGTGTGTGAATGTGGTGTGAGGGCTTCTGGCGTTGATACGGCCAATGTAGGGGTTTGTGATGATGCACCACTCATAATTGATGATGGCGAGTCGATTGAGTTGAATATGGATGAGTGTAGGAGCGATGGTTATGCGTTTATTAAAAGTGGCGGTAACCGGCCCCGCTGTCAGGACTGGGATTTCAGTGGTGATCCTTATAATCCACCTGGTGATATAGGAGGAACCATTATTGAAAAATACATAGGTAATGATTGTGATGGCACCGTAACTGTTAACTTAGGCCCTGGTAGTTATACAATCGGTACATGGGCACCGACGACAGCTCAACCATGGAGCAAACTCAATTGGTGTAAAGTTCCTGAAGGCGACGGTGATGGCTGCACTCCTGCTTGTGGTACGGGAGAGGTCTGTTGTGATGAGACATGTTATGCAGGGGATTGCTGTACAGCTGCGGACTGCCCGACTGTTGAATTGTGCATTGATCATTATTGTGAGGAACCCTGTGCACCAAAGGGTCATGATTGCACAGATAGGGATTGCTGTGAACCTTGGGAATGTAGTGACGGTGTGTGCGGACTTCCAATCTATGCCGGTGAGAGCGAGATGGAGACTGAAAACATTCACTTCTCTTTTGAATTCGTATATATTATCCTGATTCTGGTGGTGGGTTTTCTGTTTGCTTGGAAACTCCTTATAAGAAAGAATTTAACATACCTTTACGAATTATTTAAAATGAATGCTGGAAAAATGGTCTTTGTTCTGCTTACAGCTTTTGTTTTATCTTTCTCTGTTCATTTCTCGTTTGCGAACGCTGTCGACATCAACGAGGAATGGAAGTGTGGGAGTGGTCTCTCCTGTCCTGGCAGCTGTCAAGGAAACCCGTACAAGTCTATTGGTGGTACGAACGATCCGGAATTCACATTCTCTACAGAAGCAGGGATATATAACTGTGATTTAAGTATAAAGAACACTTGGTTTGCTTTTACAGGCACCACGCCAGAACTTAATGAGTACAGTGATGTTTACATAAATAGTGTCAATGTTGGACACACAGATGATCTTTTCTGTAATGCAGTAACAGGGAATAATGAGCATCCATGCGGGTTGGGATTGAGTCCAGCCGAATGTAATGCAATTCCTGAATGTGAATATCAATACTATAACTGGTATAATGTGAGCCAAAGGGGGAGGTGTGCTGGTAAAAACTGTGCCCCTTACCCACACAGCTGCACCGCACCTTCTACGTGGGACAACTACGCTTACACGTATTTCTCATTAATGGAAGATATGTGCTGCAGTTGCTGGACTCATGGGGCTTGGTGTGGAAGTTGCGATCCGAGTCGTCCTGCAGAT
>JABAOC010034852.1_pt2 | contig 13630 bp, 10 predicted proteins | sample 7062161 | NCBI WGS metagenome assembly JABAOC01 (sample SAMN14538625, study PRJNA623070) | marine sediment metagenome | biome: marine biome [ENVO:00000428]; feature: marine pelagic biome [ENVO:01000023]; material: deep marine sediment [ENVO:00002113] | place: India: Gulf of Khambhat ... | reverse complement strand
ACGCTGGAGGAGTTCTTCTATAACGTCCAGGAATTCAAAGAAAAACCAGATCTTGAACAGGCCAAGGTTTTTCTTAAAGAAGGGAACTATTTCTGGAATTCAGGGATGTTCCTCTGGCAAGCGTGTGTATTCGCCCAGAAGCTCGAACGTTTTGCACCGGATATGTTTTCTTACTGGACAAAAATCCTGGAGGCTCTCCAAACCAACGACGGAGCACGAATCTCTTCCCTGTTTGAAGAGATTCCCTCTCTCTCCATCGACTACGCCCTGATGGAAAAGGCCGAAGGCGTGCTGATGGCCAAGGGTGACTTTGGCTGGTCTGATGTGGGCGCCTGGTCCTCTCTGGCCGAGATATGGCCCCAGGACAAAACAGGAAACGCCTTGAAAGGAGAGAATATCATCCTGGACTCCCGGGATTGTCTCGTCTATAATCCTGGCAAACTCACGGCCTTGATAGGAGTGAAGGACATCATCGTCGTGGATACTGAAGACGTTCTTCTCGTCGTTCACAAGAGCCAGGATCAGAAAGTGAAGGACATCGTGGAACAGCTCAAAAAAAAGAAAAGAACAGATCACCTGTAGAGAGAAACATTCCATCATGTTAGATTTAAAAAAGAATGAAACCGCCCTCAAAAAAGCGATCAAACGCGCCAGAGAACGCCACATCATCATCCCCACATTCCGACAGATGCAAAATCCGGAGCTGATCCCTGATAAGTTCAAAGACAAACTCAAAGGGATCGGGTTGTGGGAAATAAATGCACTCAACCTCTTTAGAATCACCTGGAAGAATGAGCCTGTTGCGCAGGGGGGAGGTTTCGGTGATGTCAACACTCTAGAGCTCCCTAGAGAGTTAACCGGTGTCGACGCCCGGATTATCGGGCTCGTTGGCAAGTGGTTCCCCACAGGTTCCCATAAAGTGGGGGCCACATTCGGCTGTCTGGTCCCGAAGCTCGTCACAGGCCAGTTCGACCCCACCCATCAAAAAGCGGTCTGGCCCTCAACTGGCAATTTCTGCCGCGGAGGCGCATTTGACGCGGCTCTGCTGGCCTGCGATTCCATCGCTATCCTGCCCGAGGAAATGAGCCAGGAGCGTTTTGAATGGCTCTCGACAGTTGCCGGAGAGGTGATCAAGACTCCTGGCAGCGAGAGCAATGTCAAAGAAATCTTCGATACGTGTTGGGCGCTTCGGAAAACTCGTGAGAACGTCGTGGTTTTTAACCAGTTTGACGAATTCGGGAACTATCTCTGGCACTACTCTGTTACAGGGAATGCGGCCGAAGAAGCACTCAGGAAAACGATGTCCGAAGAAGAACGTTTTGCGGGTTTTGTGGCCACTTCTGGTTCGGCCGGGACAGTATCGGGCTGCGGAGATCATCTCAAGGAAAAATTTCCGGCGTGCACAGTGGCTGTCGGAGAAGCCCTTCAATGTCCCACGCTCCTTCTCAATGGTTATGGAGGGCATCGAATCGAAGGAATCGGGGATAAGCATGTCCCCTGGATCCACAATGTCCGGAACACCGACATGGTTATCGCCGTTGATGACAACGACTGCATGCGCCTCATCAGGCTCTTCAACGAACCGGCCGGGCAGGAATTCCTGAAAAAACAAGGAGTCCCAGAAGCCGTAGTGGACAACCTCCCTCTCCTCGGGATCTCGAGCATAAGCAATCTGCTGTCTGCCATCAAGTTTTCTAAATACTATGAACTCACATCACAAGATGTGATCCTCACCGTTTTCACGGATTCCATGGAGCTCTACGGAAGCCGCCTGGAGGAGCTCCGGCAAGCGCAGGGAAAATACTCAGAGCGCAATGCTGCAAGAGATTATCATAGTTCGTTGCTTGGAGCGAAAGTGGACCACATGCTTGAACTGAGTCATTATGACAGAAAGCGGATTCACAACCTGAAATACTTTACCTGGATTGAGCAACAGGGGAAAGATGTGGATGAACTGAATGCGCAGTGGAATGACTCCCCCGCATACTGGACGAAGATACAATCGAGTGCGGATGAGATCGACCGCTTGGTCGAGGAGTTCAACCAGGAAACAGGTCTGCTTTAAAAAGAAGGGGTCAGGCCTCGACATTAGACATTTGGTACCTCGATTTAGGCTTTAGAATCTAGAATTTACCTTTAATGAATACACGAAGCTTGAAATCCAACTTGGTGCCTTCAAGGCTGATGAAGGCTAACTCCTTGACAGACCCTGATTTCCAATGTCTATTGTCGAGGCCTGACCCCATTGACCTACATTGACAACGAATCTTTGCTCTGTTATAAGCTTTTCTTTAGAAATCGGAAAAGGAACCGGTTGGGAGTAAAACCAGGATGTTCTTCCAGTGCACACAAAGGCATCGTGAATGAAGGCTGAATACTCGGTAAAAACCTGCAAGAAACTCGAAGAGGTCTTCCAGAGCCAGAAAATCTTTCGGCCCTTTCGAGTCCAACGATATGATCCTGGCACTGAACTCACTTATGAAGTTAAAGGCGTTATTCCATCAGGAACAGCGCGGCTCACACTAGAGGTCGAAAAATTTGTGGGCGGAGGTTTTGCCGGCCAGGTTTACAAAGTCAAAGCGAAAGAAATCGAATTCCTTGAGGGGCAGGTCAAGGGCATCCATCAAGGTCATTCCTATGCCTTGAAGATTTTTATCCCCCCTTCCGGATTCGCTAAATTTTTCCGCAACCTGATCTATGCGGCCGGCTTTCAAGGTCCTTTCTCTCTCCAGGTTAATCCGGATGCAGTCCAAGCCGGCGCCTTATGGCAGAAATTCATCCGGCGCGGAGCACCCCTGCGTCTCGGCTCTGAAACGACTGTAGTGGATATCCTGGCTACTTTCGTCGATCCTTCAATCGGAAGCTGTGGTGAAATCAGCGAGTGGATCGATGGACGCCTCTGGCGTCTCGAAGCAGACGACAACCTGGACGCGCGAAAAAAATGGAAAGCAGGAAACCCGGATGACAACCTGGGCTCTGCAGAATATCGAGCGAAACGAACGTTCATGAGACGCCTGGTGCAATTGATGCACGAGATGGGAGCTATCGAACTCGCCCGCCAGTACGAATGGTGGACCTGCAAAAGCCAGCCGAACGTCCTCAAGAGAACCGCATCCGATCCTGATCCAGCCGAAGGGTATGTGGCCGTCGATTTTCGGGCAGGCCTGGCTCTTCATCTTTTCCTCCCGATGAGCCCGGTAGATTTCAACCTCATCCTCAAGGGAATGGCTCGAGGAAGCCTGGTCCAGTTTGACCGCGGCCGCATAGACCGGCTCCAGAGCTTTATGGATGCTAATCCTGATGCCTTTGCCGACATGGACAAGGCTTTTGAAGAACTCAAAGAAAGCGAAACACGCTACCGGGATTCTTTACCTGACATCCCTCACCATCATTTCAAACTTATTTTTCGTCCCCGGCTGTGGTCATCCATAATGAGGAGCAGTATCAAGGGCTGGAAGATCCGCAACATTATTGATGAAGCGACAGCCAATCAGCTGGTCAAAAAGAAATTCCTGTCCTTTCTTTTTTACATCTTGGGAGTCCTGCCCTTCCTTGGCAATTTTTTCCGGAAACTGCGGGGACGAAAGGACTTTAGACAGCATTACGGTCGGCTTCTGACAAGCGCCAGTTATCTCCGGCGTGCAGTGAGAGGCCGAATCGCCGAATCTCTCATTCGTTGGCACCGAGCCGGACGTGTCAACGAGACCCGCGCAGAAAAACTGTCTGCGCATCCTTCGAGATTTTTTGCACATCTGCCGCTTTCCCTTTTTCCGGCAAAGATGCATCGTTTCTTCTCCGACCGTCGATTCTTCCTGAAGTCTCTGGATAACATTTTCATCCGGCCCTTGCGTCTCTACTTCAGGGCTGAGGCCAGAGAGAAGTGGCTGCGAGAAACGATATCTCAGGGAGAGAAGAGCGGCATGCTGACCAGCAAGGAGGCTTCGCACATCACCTCCCAGATAAAAGAACCTTTTATCCAGAAATACCTGAAGAGCCTTGCTGTCCATGTCTGTACGGTTCCAGTCACTCAGATTGTCTCTGTCGCAGTGGCCTTGATCTACGTCCGGCTGCATCCTGAACTGTCATGGCAGGAGGCCACGCTCCACGCAGGCATTATTCTCGGACTTTTCCAGGTCACTCCTATCTCCCCGGGTTCGCTCGTACGGGGGCTTTATGTGACCGCGCTCGTTATCCGCGAGAGAAACTTCAAGGATTACAACATCGCCTTTACTCTCAGTTTCTTCAAATACATTGGCTATCTCGCTTTCCCGATCCAAATGGCCTACCGTTACCCGGATTTGGCCCGTTTCATGGCCGGACATTGGGCAACAGGGGCCGTCCACATCGTGCCTGTTTTCGGGGAGAGAGGCGCGCTGCTTGAACATGCTGTCTATGACTTATTTTATAACTTTCCTTTGAATGTCCGTCGCCGTATTCGAGAGCGAAGGGAACTCCGCTCAAGTTTAAAACCAAGACTCTGGCATGTTTCTATCTGTGCCTTGGCCGGGGCACTCTTGTTGACTCTAGCGGATGTGATTTATTTCAACCTGATCGGTCACACTCCCAGCTTCGGAGAAATCTGGTGGTTGGCTGTATGGATCCCCGTCTTTGCGGCAGCCAGCACGACTGCTTGGGCTGGAGGCACAGCTCTTTCCAAAAGAATGGTTATAAGCATCCTCTGCGGCGCAGCAATCGGATTCCTCTATGCTGTCTCTAAAAACCTACTGGGATATTTCTTGATGCCTGGAGGAGGAGAGGGACTCCCGCTCCTTCAGCTTCTTGCCCGGAATTCTCCCAGGGCTCTTTGGATAATCTTCGTTTTCATGATTCTTGCTGTGATCGGGACTTTCATTGCCGAGACTCGGCCAGTAAAAAAACCCATCCGCGTTCCTGATTGACCAGGCCCCCCCATTCTTATTTTCTTATTTTTTGACTGAGGATATCTCTTTCAATTTAGAGGCAGAATTTTTACGCCCTTGATACTGATCTCTTCCAGATAAGCGGCAAACACATTTTTTCAGGATCAGGGTCTATGGGGATGGAGGAGCGGAATAAAGGAGTTAGCCTCTGGAGGGTCCTTAGAGGGGGAACAGCTCCGCTTTCCCCCTTCCAACGCTCGCCTGCTTTCTCACGGCTCCCTGCCTCCCCTTCTCGGACTCCTTAACTCGTCCTGCGACCAAGGGGACATATCCCCTTGGATTCCCCAACAGCATTTCTTCGCAATGCTGTCGGTTTTGGAGGGAACCCGACGAAGTCGGGCGCGAGGACTGTCTGAGAAAGCTCAGGACAGTGGATTCCGAAAACACGCCACTTTTGCCCCAGCGAGTCNNCTCCGCCTTCAAACGGTTTTCTCGCCCACCGCCCTTCGCTTATACAATAAGGAGGGAATGGAGTTAAAAATCCTCTCTGGAGCGTATCCATCCCCATAGACCTGAAATTATGAAACAATTGAGGGAACTCCAGAGAAAATTTTCCATTCATTTGGTTAATGATTGAACTCCCCCTGGCTTGGATAAATCTCGAATTCCCGTCTCTTTATTCCAAAAGGCAATCCAAAGTCTATTCCTTTATCTTTTTCAGGCCCAGGTCTTTCAGCTGTCTCGGTCCCACATCTGAAGGAGAGCCTGTCAACAGACACAAGGCACTCGTGGTCTTGGGAAAAGGAATAACATCCCGGATTGACTCTTCTCCGGCCAGGAGCATGACGATCCGGTCAAAGCCCAGGGCAATGCCGCCGTGAGGAGGCGCTCCGTAGGTGAGAGCTTCCAGGAAAAATCCGAATTTCTCTGTCGTTTCCTTCTCATCCAAGCTGAGCAGCTTAAAGATTCGCCTCTGGAGCTCAATGTCATGGATTCGGATGGAACCCCCTCCGATCTCAAACCCGTTGAGAACCAAGTCATACGCTTTGGCCCGGACCTTGAGCGGCTCCTTCTCCAGAAGATCCAGGTCCGACTCGTGCGGTGAGGTGAAGGGATGATGCATGGACACAAGGCGCTTCTCATCTTCGCTCCACTCGAAAAGGGGAAAATCTGTGACCCAGGCAAATTTGAAGAGCTTCTTATCCTCATTCTGTTCGCTTACAAAATCCTTTCTGAATTCACCCAGCACTTTCAAAGAAGCAGCCTTTTCATCCGCAACCAATAGCACTAAATCTTCGGACGTTCCACTCAGTTTATCCCAAATGAGGCTGAAATCTTTATCCTCCAGCTTCAATGGCGATTTGAAACCATCTTGTTTTTTGACCCAAATGATTCCTTTTCCTCCCAGCTCCTTTGCTTTTTGATCGAGCTTATCGAGCTGGCCGCGGGAAAAAGACCCTCCTTTCTCCACAACCAGGCCTTTCAGGACTCCCCCCCCGGCAATGGCCTTTTTAACAAGATCTGAGCCAAGATTCGAGCCGACTTCGGTCAAGTCTTTGATTTCCATCGAGGCGCGCAGGTCAGGCTTATCCGTTCCAAACCTCTCCATACTTTCCTCATAAGTGAGCTTGAGAAACGGCTGTTCAGCTTTAACGCCGATAAGCTCAAACACGGAAGCCATCAACGCCTCGACCATGCCAAAAAGGTCTTCGCGTTCGATAAAGCTCATCTCTATATCGATCTGAGTGAATTCAGCCTGACGGTCTGCCCGGAAATCCTCGTCACGAAAGCAGCGAACAATCTGAAAATACCTGTCGAATCCTGCTATCATCAGAAGTTGCTTGAATATCTGAGGAGATTGAGGCAGAGCATAGAACCGCCCCTTGTAGCTTCGGCTGGGGACGAGATAATCCCTGGCTCCTTCAGGGGTAGACTTCGTAAGGAATGGGGTCTCAATCTCTAAAAAACCATTGTTATTCAGAAAATTACGAACAGCGAGTGCAGCCTGATGCCGGAGCTTAATGCTGCGCTGCAAAGAGGGCCGTCTCATATCCATATACCTGTATTTAAAACGCAGCTCTTCAGTGGCCTGTGGGGGGTCGGCGATAACAAAGGGCGGGACCTTGGCTACGCTCAAGACCTTCAGTTCCTTAACGATGACTTCCACGTCACCGGTGGGAAGCTGTGGATTCCGGGATTTCTCGTCTCTTTTTTTCACTATTCCTTTCACAGCCACTACGTTCTCCATGCGCACTTTCTTCGCCTTATTCAAGAGAGATTCGTTTTCTGAGCTCACAACGGCCTGGGCCATCCCTTCTCTGTCTCTGAGGTCGATGAAAACCAGGTTTCCCATGTCTCTCTGTCTGTTAACCCAGCCAAAAAGGGTCACTTCCTGGCCCACATGCTCAGAGCGGATTTCTCCGCAGTAAACCGTCCTTTCCCATTTTAAAGATTTCCCTCTACTCATAGGATCAATATTGCGTAAAAAGCTTCAAATTATTCAGGAGGTTTCCCGGATGACATCCAGTATTTCTTTCTGGCTCCATTCTTCCTGCCTGCCTGTTGCCATATTCTTGAGTTGATATCTTCCTTTTTTCACTTCGTCTTCGCCAACAATCAAGACCCAGGCGGCGCCTAACTTGTTTGCCCGACTCAACTGGCTTTTCAGGCTTCTCTCTCTGTATTCTATCAGACATTCTATCCCTTCTCTCCGCAAAAATTGTGCTAAGGCCATCCCCGCCTCTTTAGCCTCCTCCCCCAGGTACACCAAATAAAGGAACTTTTCCTTCATCTCAATCTTGGGGATAACCGATAGAAGCCTCTCCAAACCCATGGCAAACCCGATTCCACAGATATCGGGTCCCCCGAATTCCTTCATCATATCATCGTATCGTCCTCCGCCCAGAACCGCGTCTTGAGCTCCGAGTTTAGAGGAGATAATCTCAAAAGTCGTTTTGGTGTAGTAATCTATCCCCCGAACCAGCCGAGGTTCAATCCTGTACTTCAATCCGTAAAAATCCAGGTGCGCACAAAAATTCTTAAAATGCTCCTCACATTCCTGGCAGAGATGATCCGTGATCATGGGAAAATCCCGAGCGATGGCCTGACACGTCTCCTGCTTGCAGTCAAAGATCCTCAATGGATTGGTGAGGACTTTCCTCTTGCAGTCCTCGCACAGCTTCTCTTTTTCCTTTTGCGCTTGCTTTCTCAATTTTAGGATGTAAGACGGCCGGCAGGCTCTGCATCCGACAGAATTGACCAGCGTCTCCGTATCCGTCACTTTCAGTTCTTGGAGGAGATTACATGCCATTTCCACGAGCTCCGCATCAACCGCAGGGTCCTTCTCTGCAAAGACTTCAACGTCCAATTGATGAAACTGGCGGTACCGTCCTTTCTGCGGTTTGTCGTAGCGGAACATGGGCCCCATGAAGTAAAACCTCAAAGGGTCGGGCTTGAGATAAAGCCGGTTATCGATGATGGCCCTCACCACGGAGGGAGTGTATTCCGGCCGCAGCGTCAAGGAGCGCCCCGCTTTATCCGTGAACGTGTACATCTCCTTGATAACGATGTCCGATGTTTGTCCCGTTCCTTTCTCGAAGAGTTCAGTGGCCTCAAAGACCGGAGTTCTGATTTCCCTGTAGCCATAGAGTTCACACACTCTTTTGATCACAGCCTCGACGTTCTGCCACCGCCTGGCTTCCGATGGAAGAATATCTTTCGTTCCCTTAACGGCGGGAATCTGTTTTTTCATTTCTCCGAGAACACTCCGATCTTCCTGAATTTCTCGTATCTCTCCTTCAATCTTTGCTCTGGCGATTTCTGTTCCAGCCTCTTCAAGGTCTGATTCAGATATTTATCCACATTCTTGAATGTCTGCTCAAAATCTATGTGCGCGCCTCCCGGAGGCTCCGGAATGATTTTATCTATGATCCCCATCTCCAGCAGGTCCTTGGCCCCCATCTTTAAACTCATGGCAGCTTGGGCCGTTGCACTCTGGTCTTTCCAGAGAATGGCCGCACAGCCCTCAGGCGAAATCACAGAATAAAACGAGTACTCAAGCATCAATATGGCGTCTCCCACACCCACCGCCAGAGCTCCGCCGCTTCCGCCTTCCCCGATAACCACATTGACCACAGGGACGTTCAGCTTTGAAATTTCTTTCAGGTTATAGGCTATGGCCTCGGCCTGCCCCTGTTCTTCAGCCCTAATCCCAGGATAAGCGCCTGGAGTATCAATCAGAGTCACTATCGGGTGTCCGAATTTCTCAGCCATTTTCATGACCCTGAGTGCTTTTCGGTATCCCTCTGGATTAGGCTGGCCAAAATTACGGTCGATTCGCTGTTTTGTCGTTCGCCCCTTTTGATGTCCGATAAAAGCAACTGTTCGACCCCTGTAAAAGCCAAAGCCTGTCACCAGAGCAGAATCATCTCCCGCTCGGCGATCACCGTGCAATTCCATGAAATCTTCGGTTAAATAATCGAGGTAATCCAAAGTGTAGGGCCGTTTGGGATGACGGGCGATCTGGACGATATGAAGCGGGGTGAGATGGGATTGGATCTTTTCCCATTCTTTCTCTATTTTCTGCTTGAGCTGTGGGATCTTGTTCCTTTCGCCCGGGTCTTCGCTCAACAAAAGTTCATCAATCTTCTCCCTGAGAATAATGATCTGTTTTTCTAGCTGGTAAAAATCCTTTTCTTCTTTCATCGGCTCAGAAGATTCAAGACTTAATATACCTGTCTATTCTATAGAGTTGCTTGAATTATTGTCAAGCGAAGGGCTAGTTGTTATACGACTTTTAAATTGTTACATTTTGCTAATTCCGATTCCCCCCGCTTATACTTGGATAAAGCGATTGACACGTGAAAAGAAATGGCTATAATCACCGTATGCACTCGAGAAGATATTTCTCTCCCCGCAGGATAATCTCCACAATACTGAATACCAATTGGGTGGCTCCTGCTGCCCGATAAAGTATTCAAACCGCAACTCTTAATCTAAACTCAAAATCCAAGTCACTAAAGGAGAATAAAATGGATAAAACTTTCATAATTCCTGAAAAGTACCAGCTTATCCTGGATGTCATGGAGACAGAAAAGGCGATAAAACTGATTAAGGATTACTTCCAAGTTAGCTTGGGAAAGGCCCTGAATCTAAGGCGAGTCACCGCACCGTTGTTTGTTAAAGCAGGAACCGGGATCAATGATGATTTGACAGGGGTGGAAATTCCGATTTCATTCAAAATAAAGAATATGGACAATATGGAAGCTGAAATAGTCCAGTCACTGGCAAAATGGAAAAGGTTAACACTTGCTCAACTCAAAATCAATCCGAGTGCGGGGATATACACGGATATGAACGCCATCCGTCCAGATGAAATTCTTGATAATCTACATTCTCTTTATGTTGATCAATGGGATTGGGAAAGAGTGATCACAAAAGAGGAGAGAAACCTTGAATTTTTGAAAATCATCGCCAGAAAAATCTATCTGGTTTTGAAAAAGACAGAAGACTTTATATCTGCCCATTATCCTGAAATCGAACCGATTCTTCCTCCGAAGATAACCTTTATTCATTCCGAAGAGCTGGAGAGAAGATATCCAGGCATGAAACCGGAGGAAAGGGAAGAGGCTGTTTGCAAAAAGCACAGAGCTGTTTTTCTCCTCGGAATTGGATCCCCATTGAAAAGCGGGCTGCCTCATGACGGGAGGGCACCTGATTACGACGACTGGACAACACCTACAGAAATGGGACCAGGGCTGAATGGAGACATTATCGTCTGGTACCCAGTATTAGAAAAAGCGCTTGAGATCTCTTCAATGGGAATCCGCGTCGACCCATCAACCCTGGAAAAGCAGCTGAGGATAACAAAGACGATGGAAAGAAAGAGGCTATACTTCCATCAAAAATTGCTGAGCGGTGAATTGCCTCTTTCCATCGGAGGAGGAATTGGCCAGTCAAGGCTGTGCATGTTCTTCCTCAGAAAAGCCCACATCGGAGAAATTCAGGTCAGCCTATGGCCCGAAGAAATAAGAGAAGAATGTCAAAAAAACAATATTTTCCTTTTATGAAACTTACCATTCTGATTCTCTTTGGTTCCCTGAATCGGCATGATTGTAAAAAAAGGAGGAAATCTTTTCCCTTTCGAGGGAATGATAAATGTGATTGTTTTTGTCAGAGCATCATTCTGATGAGTCAAAGATGCAAAACTGCGAGGTGATGAAAATAATTCCGTTTAGACTTTTAACCGTGTTAAACTCTTTTTCTCTGAATCAAACCCTCATTCAACGACAACAGCCGTTCCATAGGCGAGTATCTCCGCAGCGCTCTGCATGATCATCGAGGTGGCAAATCGGATGTTGATTATGGCGTTGGCTCCCAATCCCTCTGCTTCCTCAACCATCCGGTCCAGGGCTTGTTCACGAGACTCGGCCATCATTTTCGTGTAGTCTGTGATCTCTCCGCCGACGATATTCTTTAGCCCGGCCTTTATATCTCGTCCGAGGTGCCGGGCACGGATGGTGTTTCCCCGAACAAGGCCTAAATTTTTCTTAATCTCTTTTCCAGGAACGAAATCCGTTGTCACCATAATCATTTCTCGACCTCCTTGTACCTTTCTCTTTTACGGACGAAAAGCTGCTCCCTGACCAACGAAACCACCAGTATGACCAATCCTCCCAAAACGCTCAAGATGGCGATCTTGAAGAAAATCGGAATGTCAAGGGCTTGAATGAGGCTCTCCACTAATTTGTAGCCTCCGAAAAAGAGAATAATTATAGCCCCGATGGAGAATAAAATCCATCCGATCCTTCTTTCCAGACGGTTATACACCGAACTCCAATACATCTTCCATGCCTCCTTTGGGGGGTTTTTTAATTTCATTTTTCCCATCACCTCCTCAAATTTCCCCATCTCTTCAAATTCTTTCTGGCATTCTGAGCATTCCTTGAGATGTCTCTCCACCTGTTTTTTCTCTTCCTCGTTCAACTCGCCTTCACTGTAGGGGGAAATGAGCTCTTTTATCTTCTGATGGTCCATAACAGACTCCTTTTATTCACTTTTCAGGGCTCAGAAATTTTTTTATCGCATCTCTCAGCCTTTTCTTGGCATAGTAGAGAGAAGACATGATTGTCCCCACAGGCCTTGCCGTAATCTCTGCGATTTCCTGGTAGGATAACTGCTGAAAATAGCGCAGGATGATGACTTCTCTCTGCTCAAAGGGAAGCTTTTCAATCCCTTTCCAGAGAATCTCCTTCATTTCTCTGTCTTCTCGCTCTTCTTTAAGGACACGGGCTTCATCAAGAGGAATTTCTTGAGCGCGGCTTTTGCGTTTAATGTGGTCAAGACACAGGTTTTTCAGAAGCTTGTAAAACCATGGAAAAAATGACTTTTCAGGATCAAAGCTCTTGATCTTGCGGAAAGCCTTAATGAATGATTCCTGGGAAATATCCATGGCATCCTGCACGTTCCGGACATAACCCAGAGCAATGTAATACGCCCTCTTCATGTAACGCTCTACGATCACCTTATAAGCTTCTGTGTGTCCCTTCTGGACTTGTTTTATGGCTTCACGTTCAGAAAGAGCGCTATTTTCTGCCATCACAATTCTATCCTTGGGGATATAAAATTCTCCCTGGAGAGCTGTTTCCTCTGACATTTCTTCCTATCTCTGATACCAAATACTGTCTCCGTCTTCATTTTATTCAATTTTTTTTAACTTTCTTTGCCGGATGACTTCAAATAGAAATATTGCCGCCGCCGCCGAAACGTTTAGAGAAGATATCGTCCCTGGCAGAGGGATGGAAAGGATTTTATCACAATTCTTTCGAATGAGAGGCCGCAGGCCTTTTCCCTCAGATCCCAGAACCANNNNGTAGTCGAACTCATACCAGTATTCATCCTGACCGCCTTCAGCCCCTACCAGCCATAAGCCCCGGCGCTTCAAATCCTCCATTGTCCTGGCCAGATTCTTCACTCTCGCCACCTTCAGATACTCCAGTGCTCCGGCTGAAACCGAAGCCACTGCCTCTGTTATCCCTGCAGCCCGCCTTTCAGGAAGGATAATGCCGTCAACTCCCGCCCCCTCGGCAGTCCGGATGATCGCTCCGAGATTCTGCGGGTCCTCTATCCCATCCAGCAGAACGACCAGGGGAACCTTGGCTGAAGAGAGAATCTCTTCAACCGAAGAGAACTCTTTAGGAGACACAAAGGCAACAGCTCCTTGATGGCTCCGGTCGAGTCTGTCAAGCTTTTCTCTGGGAACAAAATGAAAGGGGATATGCCTGACTTTGGCCAGCCGGATGAGCTCAGCGATTTTATCCTTCTTCGAGTCCTTCTGGATGAAAACTTTATCGACGCGGGAAGGAGATGACTTGAGGGCTTCGATGAGAGAGTTCAGACGGATTATTTTATTCAATTTCTGTACGTTAGGGCGCTTGAACGCTCATTTTTCATGCTTTCGGAGCGCTTTTTCTATCTTGGCCCAGGTATCCCGAAGCGTTGCCGTGCGGTTAAACACGGGCACCCCAGGGGATGAATCCTTGGTATCCACACAGAAATATCCCTGTCTCATAAACTGGTAACGTGTTCCCGGCTGAGCCTCCTTGAGACTTGGTTCTGCCTGACATCCTGTGAGTGTTTCCAATGAGTTCGGGTTTAAATTCGACCTGAAATCCGCCCCCTCTTCGACTTCACTCGGATCTTCCTTGGTAAAGAGATGGGCATAGAGGCGAACCTCGACCGGAAAAGAATGATCTGCCGATACCCAGTGGAGC
>JABAOC010003778.1_pt1 | contig 13634 bp, 16 predicted proteins | sample 7062161 | NCBI WGS metagenome assembly JABAOC01 (sample SAMN14538625, study PRJNA623070) | marine sediment metagenome | biome: marine biome [ENVO:00000428]; feature: marine pelagic biome [ENVO:01000023]; material: deep marine sediment [ENVO:00002113] | place: India: Gulf of Khambhat ... | reverse complement strand
CGTATGGAGAGTTAGGCGGGGAGCGATTAAAAACCTGCGCCCTCAGACCGTGTAGCTGGAGGCCTGCCTCTCCCTGATCTCGTCGTACTCCTTCAGGGCCTCTACAAGGCAGTATTCACCGACACTCCTCGTGAAGATCTCGAAGACGTGTCCTATGTTCTTGTGCCTCTCTATGCAGGTGAGTAGGTTGGGCGGGAAGTAGTCGTTGCTCAGCCTAGACCAGATGTAGTCTAGCTTGGGCATCTTCTTGTGCCTGAGGACCACGTATGACCTGTAGTGGGTAACCATGTCCACGTACTGAACCGCCCAGAGGACTGCCAGGTCCTTCCTGTTCCTGATGCAGTCGGAGCCCCCCTTCTGCTCTACGACCTTAAGGCCCTTCCTCAGCTTGTCCTGGTGCTCCTCCATGATGTGGTTCCTCGTCGCCAGCAGAAGGACGTCCCCGCCCGTGTGGTCGTCGGCGTGGACGACCTCGTGCACAGCGCTGTACAACACCATGGTCTTCGCGAGCTCTGGAATGTCGAGGGGCTCGTCGGAGAAGGGTAGCTTCTTGTCAAGGATTATGGTCGAGGGGGGGATGAAGGAACCGTAATCCATGGAGTAGCAACCCTTCCTCTTCCTGTTGATGGTGATGGCCCTGAAAATCCCGTTCTTGAGCCGTCGATATGTCTTGTTTATGTTTGGGGTGATCGACAATTTGAGTTCCCTCTGGACGTTGGCTATAAGCTCGATTGACTCGAAGACTAGCATTCGGACGTCCTCTGAGGTTAACTCTTTTCTCCTGATCACCACATATCTATTTAGAAAAGTACGAGGAAAATAAAAGTTCAGTGGTTTAAGGAGGAGGCACAGACACGTTACCATTAATTATTTATAAAGTCCCCGCCGCGCGCACAGCTGGGTAGAAAACCCTTTCTAGGATTCGATACGTCTAGTATCTCCGTGTTTAGGCATGGAATACGGCGCTCAGACAGAGTACGGCAGGCTTAGGAAGGTGCTCATGCACCGGCCGACGGAGGAGCTTAGGCGCATCACCCCGGGCAACAAGGACGCCTACCTCTTCAGGGACGTGGTCTACTGGAAGGCCTTCCAGGAGGAGCACGACTTCTTCACCGACGCCCTCAGGGGCGAAGGGGTAGAGGTGATACTGCTTGCGGACCACCTCGTCGACGAGGCCGTTAGGGTCGCAGAGGCGCTCCCAAACCTTGTCTACATGAGGGACGTCTGCACCATCAACAACCAGGGTGCCTTCATCCTCAGTATGACCTACCAGCCCCGATACCCGGAACCACTGCTGGTCGAGAAGGCCCTGAGGAAGCTTGGAGTCCCGGTGGCCCTGAAAGTGGCGCCTCCAGGGACGGTGGAGGGGGGAGACTTCGTATGGCTCGATGAGGAGACGGTGATGATGGGCTTCGGCACTAGGTCCAACGAGCTCGGGGTCAACGTGGTAAAGGAGAAGATGCTGGGGGAGGCCGTAGAGGAGTTCGTGGCGGTCCCCCTCCCCTCGTTCAGGGTCCACCTTGACGGGGCTCTCATGGTCATGGCACCGGGCCTCGCCCTCTTCCACAGGGCCTCCCTGGGGCTTTTCCCCGCCTACGTCTACGACGAGGACGGGGTCGAGCTCACTTTCCTGGAGGACTACCTGAAGGGTAAGGGGGTCGAGCTCATCCACGCCGACGACACGGAGGTGAGGGTCTTCGGCACCAACATCGTCGGCCTAGGAGGGGGCAAGTGCGTCTCATACGAGTGGAACGAGCGAATCATAGGGCTGCTTGAGGAAAGGGGCTTCGACGTGATCGGGATTCCAGGCAGCCAGCTCAGCATAGGGGGAGGTGGGCCCCACTGCATGACCTGCCCCATCCTCAGGGAGGACTAGGCCGACGGACCTTGAGAAATACCTGAAGGAGTGTGGTGTCTGGCATAGGTTCATCGAGAAGAAGGAGACGGTGCACACCGCCGACGCCTCAGAGGCCACGGGCATCGACCTCCACAGGATCACGAAGAACCTAGTCTCAAGAACAGACGAAGGAGAGTACGTTCTCCTCGTGGTGCCCGGCGACAGGCGGGTCAACCTCAGAGCAGCAGCGGAGGCCCTAGGCGTAAGGAACGTCAGCCTCATGCCCTTCGAAGAGGCGGGGTCTATAAGCGGCTACCCGCCCGGGGGGACCCCGTCCATAGGGCTCAAGACCAAGATGCGTGTGGTATTGGACAGCGAGTTGACGGAGTTCAAAACCTTATACTGCGGCGGAGGCACGAGGGATAGGCTGTTAGAGGTCAAGGTGAGTGACGTAATAAACCTCAACGACGCCGTCGTGTCCCCTATATCCAGGGCGGATTGAGTCCGATCCCCGGAGAATCCTGGAACTAAGAACCCTTCATTTAAATGGAGCCTAAGATGGGTCCATCTATGGATCGATCTCGTCCCCAGGCTCGATCGCCAAGACCCTGACTCCTGACCTAGCCTCGACCTTCTCCTTGAACTCCTCTGCGCTCATCCCCCTCCGGTGCATGGGGATCGCGACCTTCGGGTTGATGGCGACGGCCGCCTCGACCGCCTCGTCCAGATCCATGACCGCCCTCCCCATGATGGGCAGGAGCGCCACGTCTATGTCCCCCAACTCCTCCATAGATGGGATGAAGTCCGTGTCCCCCGCGTGGTAGACCCGTTTCCCTTCCGCCTCGATCACAAATCCTATACCGGTCCCTTTAGGGTGATAGGGGACCCCAGGAGACCTGAACCTCTTGAAGTTGTAGGCCTCGACGGCTCGGATGGTCACGCCGTGGATATCTTTTACATCGCCTGGGGACATCACCGAGACGTTGCCTGAAAGTTCCTTGGCGCATTCCCCGCTCGTGACGATAATGGTATCTGGTTTCCGTATCTCATCGATCTTTTCTTGATCGCAGTGATCGAAGTGGCAGTGGGTTATTAGGACGATATCCGCCTCCTCCTCGTACTCCCCAGCGTAGGGGTCGACATAGAAGTTCTTCCCCTTAGCCTTGATCAGGAAGCTCGCGTGGTCCAACCACTTTATTATCATTTTAAACCGATTTGAATTCCTCTACAACCCATATAAGGCTAAAGCCGAACCTTCCACTCAAGCGTGTAAAGTTGAGCTTGTTTTTACCTAGTTTACTCAAAAATACTAATTTTTTAGGCGTTGCATGTGCTTCGTTAGCTTCTCGGGTCTCGGCCTGTATGTCAGGGTGGGTAGGCAGATCCTACAAGGTGAGCACTCGATCGACCTCTCCCCGGCCCACTCCAGGGCCTCCTCCAGGGTGAGGGCGTGGTAGACCCCTCCCCTCTTCTTTGGGTTCATCCAGCCCACGGTCACGCAGCCCGCCTTATGGACGTGAGACCTGGAGCCGGAGACGTTTATGACGTAGCCTCCCCCGCGCTGTACCGTCCTGAGTTGGGAGGTTTCCTCTAGGCGACGCACAGTAACCCATACGGGTTTTACACGCAAAAGTCTATGGTTCCATTTAACTTCTCGATATGGATCGATCTCACACCTTTTCTGGAGGAAAATTGACCCTTCGAGATACGCGACCCAAATCATATACATCCAGGTGGAGAAGGTAAGTCTAACATGGAAAAGATAAAGAGGGTCTGCGTCGCCGGGGCTGGGTACATGGGCTGGCAGATCGGGCTCCAGTGCTCGTCCCACGGGTTCCCCGTCGTCCTCTACGACGTGTCCGAAGAGGCGCTGGAACGGGCAATACGGGCCATCGTTCAGGAATTGGGGAGGTGGGCCGAGGAGAATAAGACAGCATCGGAAGAAAGGGGTGCTATCCTCGGAAGAATCCGAACGACCGTCGATATTAGGGAGGCCGCATCCGACGCCGATCTGGTGATCGAGGCCGTCCCCGAGCGCCTGGAGGTCAAGCAGAATGTGTTCGGGCGGCTGGATGAGGTCTGCGTGGACCACACGATCCTGGCGACGAACAGCTCCTCCATAAGGGTCTCTAAAATTGAGGACGCAACGGGCCGTCCCGACAGGGTGCTCAACATGCACTTCTACTCCAATCCGTGGCGGAGATCCATCGTTGAACTGATGCGAGGATCCGCGACATCCGATGAAACCATGGGTCACGCTCGCAATTTTGCCTTGGGCATCGGCATGGTACCCCTCGTAGTCCTCAGGGAGAGCACGGGCTTCATATTCAACCGGGTCTGGCGGGCGGTGAAGAGGGAGTGCCTCCATCTGGTTGACGAGGGGGTCGCATCCTTCGAGGACGTTGACAGGGCATGGATGTGCCTCTACGGTACGGAGGTGGGCCCCTTCGGTATGATGGACGGGGTCGGCCTCGACGTAGTGAGGGACATAGAGATGGTCTACTACGAGGAGTCGGGCGACGAAAGGGATAAGCCCCCAAGGCTCCTGCTGGATAAGATCGAGAGGGGCGAGCTGGGGGTCAAGACGGGCAAGGGCTTCTACGCCTACCCCGATCCGGCTTTCAGGGACCCTTCCTGGCTGCGTGCCGTCTAGGGTCCTAGCCTGAAGCCCGTGGGGACCAATTCCCCGTCGAGGTAAACGTTCCCTCTCCCGTCCAGGGCAAACCTCCCCTCGGCTATCATCTGGATCGTGAGCGGGTAGATGACCCAGTCCCCCCTCTCCTTGAGCCTGTCCTGGTGCTCTTCCACTATCCTCCCCAGCAGCTCCTCGTCCTCCTCCAAGGCCTCCAGGTCCATCCCCTCCGGGAGCTTCACGGGTACGGGCTCAGAGACGACTAGGACCTCCCCGTAGTCCACCTTCTTCCTGACGATGTGGGTGCTGGCCCTCAGCTCCTTCTCCCCGGCCAGGATGGCGTCCCTGACGACATGGATTCCCACGTACTTCCTAGCATCGCCCTCCATTATGGAGAGGTCCGCCGGGTGGACGTTCAGCATCCTCCCGCTGTACCCCTCCAAGAGAGGATCAGTGGTTATGCTCATGTATCCCGCGAGAGCGATTATGTCGATGGCATAGGGCTCTATCTCCTCGACGACCATTCGGTCGAACTCCGGGCGGAGGGAGAGGTCTGTCCTCTTTCGCCCCCTGCTCTTGTAGAAGTCCCTTATGTCGACGCAACCGTAGGCGATGCCGTGTTCCTCTGCTATCTCCCTCGCCCTGCACATCTTCTCCCCTGTCTTCTTCAGCCTGTCGTCCTTGACATCTGTGAAGACGAGCGAGACCTCGTACCTGGAATCGGGAAGCAGGGAACGCTCGATTATCTTCCTGGTATTGGTGCCCGATCCAGACATGAAGCAGGCGACCCTCATCCGCTCCCCCTCCTTGGGGTGGTAGATGGGTCTCATTACCATATTGTATATTTTCTCTCAACTTATTTATAAAAATGATGAGTGTATTGCTTTATTCATTAAACATGGTTGAGTTGTGTCGCTCGCGCCCATGAGGCAACACGCCGATCCGGTAGCTGTCTATAACGGTAAAAATTTTTGACCGGGCACTTTCATCCTCCTCCCCCTCCCCCTACGATCCGTTCTCTTTAAAACTGGTAATCCACATTAAAGACCCGGATCAAGATGGCGCAGCAGACCGTACTAGATTTCGATACCAAGCAGGACGAGAAGACGAGCGACGCCCTAACCGTTTGCAAGGGGTGCGGCCACTTGGTCCCCAAGACGATGCTCTGCCTTTACTGCGGGGAGCCCATACTTTTCAAGAAACCCCGCTCGACCAAGGCGTGATCTGTTTTATACTCCCTGCGTCTAGTCCTTCCTGATCAGATTGTCTGGAAAAGTGGAGAGCGTCTTCATCTCCATCGACATGGAGGGAATAAGCGGGGTCGTCGACTGGACCCAGGTCGGCGGCGACCAGAAGGAGTACGAGTACTACAGGAAGATGATGGCCGGCGACCTCAACGCCGCCGTCGAGAGCGCCCTAGAAGCGGGAGCCGATGAGATAGTCGTCTCAGACGCCCACGGAGGCATGAGGAACCTCTACCCTGAGGACGTCCACGAGGCTGCCTACCTCATCCGGGGCTCACCCAAGCCTGGCTCCATGATGGAGGGGATAGACGACCACTTCGACGCAGCCATGTACGTCGGTTACCACTCTATGATGGGCACCGAGAGGGGCGTCCTGGCCCACACTATCTCGGGAAGGGCCGTCGACTCCGTATACATCAACGGCCGGGAGACAGGGGAGTTCGGCCTGAATGCCGCCCTGGCTGGCTGGCACGGCGTCCCCTCCGTCTTCCTCTCGGGGGATGCTGCTGCCACTGCGGAGGCCCAGAGTTTCGTCCCAGGCATCAAGACCGCCACCATCAAATGGGCTGTGGGGAGGTACTCCGCCAAGATCATACACCCCAAGAAGTCCAGGGCCCTTATCAAGAAGACGGCGGAGGAGGCTTTAAACAACGTTGGTCAAGTCGAGCCCTTCAGGGTGGACGAGCCTGTGGAGTTCAGGATCAGGTACGTGACTCCCACAATGGCAGATGTCGCCGCACTTCTCCCCTACGTGGAGCGTATCGACGGGAGGACTGTGAAGGCGGTCTTCGACGACTACCCCACGGCCATGAGGGGTCTCAGGGCGAGCATATACATCGCAGGGATGGCTGAGAGGACCCAATAACACTTTTTACAACTAATTTATACCCAACGCCCAATCACTCCTCAGTATAGTGCGGAGAGACCAAATGGATCGAAAAAACACTTTGGCGGTAGCCATGATTGTGGCGGTAGCTGCTGTTTCTGGCTACTTATGGTGGAATAGCACTGTCAATGGTTCTCGGAAAGGTGTGACAGTCGATAAGGTAGCTCTTGATATAGAGACTTCTGGCGCTGATGGTGTGTTATTCAGGCTGGGGGACCACAGGGGCGAGGTGGTGATCGTAGAGTTCATGACCACCAGATGTCCATTCTGCATCTTACAGTTTGAGGAATTCAAGAGTCTCCACGGCAAGCCCGGCGTCTTCCTAGCCTCCATAGTCCTTGACCAAAACCTTGACCCCCAGTCCATGGAAAGCCTAGCCGAGGACAAAGGTGTGGAATGGTTCATGGGGCACTCCCTAAAAGCTGGCTTGGACTACAAGGTGACGGCGGTCCCCACGGTCATAGTGGTAGACCCCGAGGGCGTCATCCGCTACAGGGGTCACTACACATCCTTTAACATGCTCGAGGAGATCATAAATCAGATAACCTAGGTGGTTGACCCTGGATCCGGCTCAGATCGGTCTCGCGTTCACTGCCGGCCTGCTGGGCTTCATGTCGCCATGCGCCCTCCCCATGCTCCCCTCATACGTCGCCTACTACCTCAACCTGGAAGAGGACGCAGGAAAGGTGAACAGAACAGTCAGAGCCGTCGAGTTCGCCGCGGCGACGATCATCGGGTTCCTGACTGTCTTCGCGGCCCTCGGTCTCATCCCTTCCCTCGCGATCGGGATGGTCTCGCTTAGCATATCTGTCATAACCCCGATCATCGGGGTTGCCCTAATAGGGCTTGGTGTCATTACGTTTCAAGGTCGCATCCTTGTCAACTTTCCCCAGGTAGGCTTATCTGCTCCCAGTTCCACCGGAACGTTCTCCTTCTACATCTATGGCGTGGGCTATGGCCTCGCCTCCCTGAGCTGCTCCTTCCCCATCTTTCTCCTAGTCGTGCTCCAGTCGGCTGTGGTTGGTGGCCCCNNTGATGCATCGGAAGCTGATGTCCGTCCTTCCCCATATCAGGAAACTGAACGCCGCCGTCCTCATCGCAGCAGGCTTCTACATGCTGCTGAGCTCCATGATAGGTCGATGAAATCGAGGACTCTGCGAGTATCTGTATCGATGCGCCTTATCTTTCGACCGAAAAATCAGACCTAACCTGTCCAAGAAGCATCGGCAAAGTATTAAACGTCTTCGAAGGATGGGGTCAAGCGTGGGCGCCCCCGAGATCAAGATCGTTGATGTTGTTCAGAGCCAAGAGCACGAGAAGCACCTATACACCTGCCTTGCTTCTTTCACTCGGGCTCGGCGGTACAAAAAGAGGGTACGGTATCTGGAGGACGCCGTCGAGAGGGGGCTCAGGAAGGAGGTCCTCTTCATGGACGGGGACGCCGTGGGCATGATAGAGTACGCGCCTGCGGAAGCCTCCGCTTATCCCATTAGGGGCACCGGCGTCTGGGTGATGAACTGTATCTGGGTGCTCAGGAGGGCGAAGGGCTGCGGCCTCGGCAAGAAGCTCATGAGAAGGATGCTCGAGAGGGCGGAGGACGCGGCGGGCTTCGCTACCATAGGTCTCGAGGGCCATTACAGCCCCTGGCTTAGACTGGGGCACATGGAGTACCTCAGTTTCCGTTCAATCGACTCCAGGAGGATGAGCCACAAAGTCAAACGCCCTGAGGTCTGCTTCAGGGTGCACCTGATGTGGATGCCCCTGAGAGAGGAAACCGAGCCTCCGACGATGGACTGGGATGCGCTGCTGAGGGGCGTAGACTTCTGCATAGCCCACCCCCTCTACCACGCAGAGAGCCTGGGCCTAGAAGGGGCCTTCGAGGCCTGCTGAGCCTCTGCAACGGTTTTATGGCTGGTGAGCCCACGTCAGTTTGGAGGTATCCCAACGGAACCCAGGATCGTTCTCGTGGGGGCTGGGAGCAGCGCCTTCGGCTACAACTCCATCTTGGACGCGGTGAACCTAGAGGCCCTGAAGGGATGCAGCCTGGTCCTCCACGACATAGACGAGTCCAGGCTCGACGCCATGGCCAGCCTAGCGGGGAGGATGAACGAAGCCTCCGGGGCAGGCCTGGAGATTGAGGCTTCTAAAGACAGGGGGGAGGCTCTGAGCGGGGCCGACTTCGTGGTCATGTCCATCGCCGTGGAGAGGATGAGGCGGTGGAGGATGGACTGGGAGGTCCCCTTCAGGCACGGCATCAAGCAGGTCATCGGAGAGAACGGAGGCCCCGGCGGCCTCTTCCACACCCTGAGGAACGTCCCTCCCGTGCTTGAGATATGCGAGGACATGGGGGACCTCTGCCCAGGCGCCCTCCTCATCAACTACACCAACCCCGTTTCGCGCCTCTGCATGGCCGTCAGCAGGTACACAGATATCGAGGTTGTTGGCCTCTGCCACGAGGTTGAGCACCAGATGAAGAGACTGGCGCCCATCATGGGCGTCCCCAAGGCACTCCTCGAAGCCGTCTCGGCCGGCCTAAACCACTTCAGCTGGTTCACCCGGCTGAGGCTCGCCGACGGGCAAGACGCCTACCCGCTGCTCGCAGAAGGGCTGAAAAGGATGGAGCCTTCCTTCCAGCCCCTAAGCAGGGCCATGTACGAGAAGTTCGGACTCTACCCATCCACGGACGACAACCACCTGGGGGAGTACCTCGCCTACGCCTGGGACGTCTGCCCGGAGCCGGACAGGGGCCTCAACTGGATCGAGTCCTGCGAGAGGGAAGGTCAGAAGAGCTGGGAGCGCATCAACAGGCTGATCGAGGGAGAGGAACCCCTTGACGTCGTGGGGCGCCTCTCAGGCGAGAGGGCAATGCCCATGATAGCAGGCATGATCTCAGACAGCCACCATCTGGAGCTCCAGGTCAACCTTCCCAACCACGGTCAGGTCAGCAACCTCCTGGAGGGCTCCGTAGTGGAGACGCCGGCGATCGTCGACAGAGGGGGAGTCCATCCAATCCAGGTTGGGGATTTGCCCTACGGCCTGGCCGCCCTCTGCAACATCCAGATTCTCGTCCAGAGCCTCTCGGTTGAGGCGGCGGTCCAAGGGGACAGGTGGCTGGCGCTTCAAGCCCTCCTGGCGGACCCCGTTGTGCAGGACGAAGCCTCTGCGGAGAGGGCCTTCGAAGAACTCATGGACGTCCATGCAGACCTGCTCCCACAGTTTTGAGGGGCTTCTTTCATCTCGCCTTTAGTTGGATCCTTCCCTTTCTCCGGGCGTCGTCTCATAAAACTTAAAGTAAATACGACAACTGATAGATGAGGTTGGCTGTTTGTCGAGCATAGGCGATACCCTGCTCCAGTTGAGGTCGAGTTCCGGCGTCGGCCAAATCAGGGCTGTCCCAAAAGTCGACTATCACTGCCACATCTCAATGACGGAGTACGCGGACCCCTCCAACCCAACCGTCATCACGGTGAGCAGGGAGGAGTTCATCGCCGATCTCGACGAGGCTGAGATCGACAAGGCCGTCATCCTCTCGGACAAGCGGACAACGCCCGAGCAGGTAGCGGCCTTCGTCAGACAAGAGCCGGACAGGTTCATAGGCTTCGGCTACGTCAACCCCCTCAACAAGGAAGCCCCCGACGAGGTCCTGAGGCAGAGGGACAAGCTAGGCCTCTTCGGCCTAAAGCTCTACCCCACGACGGACGGCTATACGGCGGACGACCCCCACGCGTTCAGGGTGTACGAGGCCGCGTCTAGCATCAAAATGCCTGTCCTCTTCCACCAGGCGGGGATGCCCGAGCCCCACGACCTGCTCAGGCACACGGACCCGGGGCAGATCGATGCGGTCGCGAGCTGCTTCCCCGAGCTCCGCATAGTGCTGGCCCACCTGGGGTACCCCAGGGTCGACGAGACCCTCTACGTCGCCAGGAAGCACAGGAACGTCTGGTGCGACATAAGCTGGCCCTACGGCGACGTGAACCACCCCAGCTACCTCTACATGCTCTGGAGGGACTTGCTGACGGCGCTGAACCTAGGAGTCCTGAGCAAGCTGGTCTTCGGCACGGACTACCCGGGGGTCCGTCAGAGGCCCTACATCGACATGCTGATGAGCGTCAACAGGTACGCGCCCCACGAAGACCTCAGGATCCCGGAGAACAAACTGCATGACATCCTGGACCAGAACGCAAAGCCTATACTGCCCAATCCGCTTTGAACAATCGAATTAAAGATAAAAAGGAAGGTCTTAGGGACGGTATTATTTACCTTTTCCAATTATTGCAAGATAAAAACACCTGCCATTGACAGCTGAAATTTATACAAATAGATAAATAAACATCATTTTTCAGAGCCTAAAGAAATATTTAATATCGTTACTATTAAGCTGCCTTTTTCTGTCCAAAATCCATTCTTACTTAACATGATTCCGTCAACAAACCAATTTTGCCTAGAGTCGTGAACACGAAAATGCCCGAAGCCAAAGATGGCCGAGGGCTCCCTGAAAAAGAACTAGGAGTGATTGACATGCCTAGGAAGGAGTGCGAGATATGCGGTGAACCAGTCGACACAGTCTATAAGTGCAAGGTCTGCGGCGCCAATTTCTGCGAAGAGTGCGGCTCGGTCGAGGACAAGCTCTGCCTCATGTGCCTAGAAGAGGAAGAGGAAGAAGACGAAGACTGGGAAGAGGAAGAAGACTGGGAAGAAGACGAAGAAGACGAAGACTGGGGATAGACCCGACGCCATCAACCTCGTAGGCTGAATCCCTCTTTTATACCATCTTTTTATTGCAAGAGTCCTCTACACGCTTGCCCTGAGCCTACCAGCTAAGGCGTCCTCTATGATGTAAGGTATCTTCTTGACAAGGTCCTCCGGCAAAAGGTGGTAACCCTTCTCACCGAAAACTAAATCCCCCGCTTTCCCGTTGACGAAGGCTCCAGCGGCGGCTGCCTCGAAGGGAGAAGCGCCCTGGGCCATGAAACCCGAGACGACCCCCGAGAGTACGTCTCCGGTACCTCCGACGGTCATCCCGGGGTTCCCCGTCCAGTTGTAGCGGGTCCTCTCCCCGTCGCTCACGACGTCCACCCTCCCCTTCAGCAGCACCGTCGCCCCGAGCCTAGCCGCCTCCCCCTGGACGATCTCTCCCTTCTCCTCGAACCCGCCCGAAACCTCCTTCCCTGTCAGGACCTCGAACTCACTGCTGTGGGGAGTGAAGACCGTGGGAGTCTTCACCTTCCTCTTCCTGGGATAGGATTTTAGTGCGTCCGCATCGATGAGAACCGGGACCTTACGCTTATCCACCATCTTTATTAGTGCTTCAACGGCCTCCACCGTCTCATCTTGGAGACCCAGCCCCGGACCCATGGCGACCACATCAGCCCTATCGATGAAGGGCTCTAGCTGGTCGAGGTTCCTAGGCGAAAGCCTCTCGCCGTCGAGCTTGATTGTTATCAGACTCGGGGAGAAGCCAGCGACTATCGACGCAGCGGTCTCGGGGACGGCTACGTAGACCAAGTCGACTCCTGTTGCGTAGGCGCCCATAGCGGTGAGGGCCGGAGCCCCTGAGTATGTCTCGCTCCCACCCACGACAAGCACTTGCCCGAACATGCCCTTGTGAGATTCCGGGTCCCGCCTCTTGGAGACCAGTTGGAGGTCGCCTGGCCCCGTAAAAAGCTCAGCCTCAGGGGGCACACCTATAGAGCAGACAACTACCTCTCCCAGATTCTCCAACTTGTTCCTGAAGCCTTTCTTCGGCTTGTGGAAGGTAAGGATCAGGTCCGCCTTCACAGCCTCGCCTTGGGAGCTGCCCGTGTCTGCTTCGACCCCCGTGGGGATGTCTACAGCTATCTTGAAGCCCTTCGACCTGTTGATGGCCTCGACCATCTGCCTGTAGGGGGACGCCAGGGCGCCCCTGAAGCCCGTGCCTATCAGGGCGTCTATGACCACGTCCGCCTCTAGGGGAGGGATGTCCTCCGAATCCCCGACCACGACTATAGCCAGGCTAGACCTCATCTGCTCCACGGTCAGCCAGTTTGCCCTGGCCTCCTTAGAGCGGATCTCTCCACCAGAGCCTAGGAGGGTGCATTTAACATGATACCCAGCACCCGCCAGGTGCCTCGCAGCGACCATGCCGTCCCCACCGTTGCCCCCGGGGCCGCAGACGACGGCAACCTTGCTCTCTGCACCGAACCTGCTCATGACCGCATCTGCGACGGCCCTCCCCGCGTTCTCCATGAGCTGCAGACGGGAGACACCAAGGTACGCTGCGTTCTCCTCGACCGCCCTCATCTCCCTCGCCGCAAGGTATTCGTCCAGGATCATGGGTCCACCCACTCTGCAATGGTTATGACAGGCTTTAAGACCTCTCATGTTCGAGCTAAGCGAATTTCACAGTGGGGTATACATTCGATCTATAGTGATCTCGACTATTCTTTTCCGGATGCATTCATTATAGGTAACTCTTAAGTATCCATTTGAGGATGGACATATGGTGGGTGCACCGTTTGGCCACGGCTTTCGTGTTGATAAACGCGGAGATCGGAGCTGAGAGCGAGGTGCTCAAGGGTCTCAGGGAAATACCCGAGGTGAAAGAGGCGCACATGGTCTACGGAGTGTACGACATCATAGCCAGGATAGAGACTGGGACCATGCAGGAGCTAAAGGACATAATAAGCTGGAAGATAAGGCGCCTCGACAAGGTACGCTCGACGCTCACCATGATCGTCGTTTAAACCCCCTATTTTCCCAAGTTGCATCGATGACCTCCCCATGTTGTTAATTTTTATACTGCGCCTCAAAGAGATTTGAGGCGGCCTCCATGCAGCTGCACATTGGTCTCGATGACACGGATTCCCCCGAGGGGGGATGCACAACATACCTAGCCGCGACCCTGGTGGAGAGGTTCCTCGAACTCGGCGCGACCTTCACCGACTACCCGACCCTCCTAAGGCTCAACCCCAACGCCCCGTGGAAGACCAGGGGGAACGCGGCGGTCTGCCTCCGCATCAAGATCGAACCGGAACTGGGAGGCGCCGTGAAGGAGGA
>JABAOC010000081.1_pt4 | contig 13638 bp, 12 predicted proteins | sample 7062161 | NCBI WGS metagenome assembly JABAOC01 (sample SAMN14538625, study PRJNA623070) | marine sediment metagenome | biome: marine biome [ENVO:00000428]; feature: marine pelagic biome [ENVO:01000023]; material: deep marine sediment [ENVO:00002113] | place: India: Gulf of Khambhat ... | reverse complement strand
CACCTGGATGCACGCGAAGCTTCCCATGATCAGCAAGAACAGGAACAGCCAGAGCAGAGGAGCCATGAGGGCGGCATTCGGCTCGTACCCAGTGATCCCCGCCAGTACCTCGCTGAGCGTCGGGCTCAGGGTGTACATGAAGATGGTCGCCTCGACAGCACACCACAGCATGAGGCCAAGGAAAGCAACCCACGGTACGCCGGGTTTGAAGTAGTTACGCGACGTCCAGTCGAGGAGCACCAGTGGCGAGCGGAACGTTCCCTTGATGGCCGCGACCACGAGCTGGAACGCCAGACGCAGTGTCGCCCACGCCCAGCCCACCACCACCACCGCCAGCCGCACCATGCCTGCCCAGAACAGCCAGATGCTGCGGCCTGTGTCCCACCACCCCATCAGCAGCGCGGTCATGAACTTGCCGCGGTTGGGTCGGAACGGTAGGGTGTACAGTGATGCCATGGTGGACCACATGGCCGCCAGCACAAGGAAGACGGGCATCAAGACGAATGCGCGTTTGAGGAGCACCTCCGACAGGGAATCGCCATACCAGGCGAAGTTGACCATCCGCACGTGCCACTGAGGGACCCACGCGATCGGCGCGGTCAGAAACGAGAAGGTGCCCTGCCACTCGCTAGGAACCAATGTCTGGATCGACTCGAACATGGGGCCCACTCCTGTGATGGGAGTGCACGGAAAGCACTGAAGCCGGCACCAGAGACACTCCGGCGTCCGGCAACAGCGTCCAAACCCCACCCTGCTATGACGGGGCCCCGAGAGCCATGACATTTGTCACAGGACCGGTGTAGCGGGCCGTAGTCTGTTGACTGCCAACGAGTTGTGGTGTTTAGCGGGGGCCGGGCGTCGGCAGTCAACGGTGCTGGATGCGTGGAGCTGCTGACGTGCCAACGACTTGCGGCCCTGATGTCCCCCCACGGGTCGGCTGCGCCGGGCACGGGGTGCTAGGTGCTCGGTCTTGGGTGATAGGGCCTTGGGCGCCGACCTCGCGACCCCCCAGAGCCAAGCACCCAGCACGTAGGACCGGCAGTGAATGAGCCGCGATGGGGGACGACACGTCGGACCGACACGAGCGTGCGAAGCGACCTCGGGCGTATCAGTACGAGCTGAGGCGCGGCTCCCTGGCCATTCTGCAGCTTCAGCGGCATGTTACGGCCCGTCGCCCACCGGTGCGCCATGGCTGATCTCTTCCGATCCACAGAGGCTATGCGTCCACATACTCGCCTCCAGCGTCGCGCAGCCGTCTTCGTAGTCGTCGCAGCGCTCGGTTGTGGGCGGGAATCGCCTCGCCACCCCTTGGACCNNCCGGTTTGTGCAGGTTTCGTCCTACGACACCACAGGTGGTAACCGGGATCGCCTGGAGATTCCCGCGGGAGACAGTGCCGTTCTGCTGGATGCCACGGGACCGGGCGTGATTCAGCGTCTCTGGATCACGGTGTGGAGCCGAGATCCCCACTACCTGCGACGTATCGCGCTGAAGATGTACTGGGACGACGAGACTGAACCGTCGGTCCTCACGCCCCTAGGCGATTTCTTCGGCAATGGGTTTGACAAGCGTCACTACGCCGCTCTTCCCATGGGCACATCGAGCGGCGGGTTCTACTCCTACCTCCCCATGCCCTTTAGGAGGAAGGCGCGCATCGTCGTCGAGAACGGCACTGGGCGAGCCATCGACGCCTTCTATTACAACATCGGGCTGGTCGAGCTGGATGAGCTACCACGGGAGCTGGCGACCTTCCATGCCTGGTGGCATCGGGATGCTCGGACCGAAGAGCCAGAGCCGCATATGGTGCTCGATGCCAGCGGTCGGGGGACGTTCGTCGGGCTCTCTCTCAATGCCGAGAGCTACCGGGGGAGCCTGGCATTCCTCGAGGGTGACGAGCTGTTTTACGTCGACGGTGCCGTTCGGGGCCAGGGTACCGGCACCGAGGACTACTTCAACGCCGGCTGGTACTTTGAGCACGGCATCTTCCACGGTCCATATCACGGGCTGGTCCTCAAAGACGAGGCTCTGGGGCGTATCGCGGCCTACCGATGGCACATTCCCGACCCGATCCCGTTCCACGATTCGATTCGCATCGAGTTGGAGCACGGACACGCAAACGCCGAGACGGCGGACTACGCTACGGTCGCGTACTGGTATCAGTCGGAACCCCACGAACCCTTGCCGCCGCTGCCGCGCCCGGCCGAGCGGCGGGCACTGGGGGTCAAGATCCCGCCGGGCGCGGTGCTGACCGGCGCGCTGCGAGTTCGAGAGTCCCCCACGGCCACTGTGGTTAGTGCGCCGGTGCCGCGGCCCGACCGCTATGAGGTGCTGGTGTATCCCGTCGGTGGGCCGGACGCCGGCCGGGCGACGTTTCGAGTGGCGGGCGGCGGGCGACGAGCGGTGGAGCTGAATGATCCTGAGCCTGGCACAGTCCTCGCCCCCGTCTCACTTGGCACCGTGGCCGGCGGCACCGCAGTAGAGGTCGAAGTCCGTGGCGACCGAGTACCGACTCCTGCTGCCCTTCACCTGCAACCGGTGCGGCAGTGGGCAACGGAGTGGAACGTGGTTGGACCCTTTGCCAACCCACAGGTTCTCGGCACCGAACTGAGCCCGGCGGTGGACAGCGTGTACGGTCCCGAACGAGACCCATCGCTGCAGGCGACGTATCAAGGTGTGGAGGGAGGGGTGCGATGGAAACGCGCGGTGGCGAGCCGTGACGGTCAGATCCGCCTAAACCCCCACTTCACACCCAACGACTGGGTGGCGGCCTACGCGCAGGCCTTTCTCCACGCGCCCACACGGCGGACGGTGACACTGCTACTCGGGGCCGACGATGCCCATGTCTTGTGGGTCAACGGCCAACGGGTTTCCGAGAGGCAGGGGCGGCACATCTCGCAGCCCGACGAGCTGGAGGTGCAGGTTATCCTGCGGGCAGGCTGGAACCAGGTGATGCTCAAGGTGGCGGACCTGGATGGCGGGTGGGCATTCCAGATGCGCGCGGCCGATCCGGAGGGGGTGCTACGGTGGAGCGCTCGACAATGAGCCGAGAGCCACGGGCTGACTATCCTGCAATTAGCGATTCGCAATTAGCAATTCGTGTCTGTCGCAGCACCCTCACGAACTGCGAATTGCGAATCGCGAACTGCCACAGCTGAAGGCTGAGGGCTGATGGCTGAGAGCTAGCTCCCCCCGCCTGTCACGATCCTCTGATAGCTCTCCGGATCCCACTTGGGCCGCTCGGCGGCGTTCGCCAGCTCGAGCCCGAGGTAGAAGATCAGTTTGACGATCCGTGACTGCTTCTCAGCATCGATCTTCTCCACGTGGTCGCCTGCTTGGTGGTAATCCTCATGCGTACCGTTAAAGAAGAAGAGGATGGGCACGCCGCGCCTGGCAAAGTTGATGTGATCGGATCGTCCGTAGAAGTTCTCTTGCGGCCAGATGTCGTCGATCGGGGCCATGTTGAGCTCCGGATGCTCTCTGCTCACGCGGTGGAGCGTGGTCCCAAGATCCGAGTGCTCCTTCCCGATCACCACGACGGTGTCCGTCCAGTTGCGCCCGATCATGTCGATGTTCNNGGTTCGTGGCGAAGTGCCGACTTCCCCATAACCCTCGCTCCTCGCCGCTCACGGTCAGGAAGACCAGCGAGCGCTTGGGCGGTGGATTGAGGTTCGCGAAGGCCTCGGCCAATTCGACGACCCCGATGGTGCCCGAGGCGTCATCGTCGGCGCCGTTGTAGATGCTGTCTCCCTGTCCCGCGCTCCCGACACCCACGTGATCCATGTGGGCGCTGAAGACGATGTACTCGTTCTTGAGTGTTGGATCACTCCCCTCGAGAATGCCCACCGTGTTGGGAGCTGTAGTGTCGGTTCCTCGTATCCGACCGACCGTCACGGTGATCCCGAGGTCGGGGAGCTGCCGACCCTGCACCGGTTGGCCCGCTGAGCTGCGGGCGGCAGCGAGATCGAACCCGTGCTGCTCGAGGATTGGGGCGATCATGTCGTCCCGTACCTCGAGAACCGGCGGTCTGCGCACCCGTTGCTGCTGCTGGCCGGGCGAAGTGGCGAAGGAGTTGCGCTGGCTCGCCAGCCGCCCGGCCCATGATGCGTCTGAGCGCCGCGTGATCATGATGATCGCGGCGGGCCGCTGTCGGTACACACCGAACACCAACTGACTCTCGGTGCGGCCCAGATCGTCGTCCGTCAGGCTGGTCACCACCAGGGCAATGGAGCCCTGGAGCTCCAGCGGTCTGAGAGCTGCCTGGCTCGCTCCGGTTCCCCACACGACCTTGGCGGGACCGGTGACACCGCTGGGCGCGAGTCCACCGAAGTAGCGGGCGACCTCGGTGCCGAGGAGCCACTCGGGTCCGCCCTCCACGGTGATGGCCGGCGTCTTGGTGTCGTAGCGCCAGCTCTCCAGCGGATACCGCTGAAGGTAGCTGCCGTTGTCCCCACCCGGCTTGAGGCCGAACCGACGGAATTCCCCGGCGACGTACTGGGCAACCTCGTCTAGCTCGGGGCTCGGTGTGTATCGCCCCCGCATCGAATCGTGGGCAATGACACCGATGCGGTGCCTGATGTCTTCCGGGGTGATGGAGTTCACCGCCTGGGCCACTGACCGGCTATCCTGGGCGGTCAACAGTTGCGGCGCGACCAGGGCGATGGTGGTGAGCGCTGCGAATCGCATGGAGGTGTGGCTCCTTGTGGTGGTCTGCTAAGGTGCGTAGATCGACCCACAATAGTACACCGGAAGCACAAGAGGTGCCGCACTGAGGGGGTGACGGGTTTCGGGTGTCAGGTGTGAGTTCAGGGGAAGACCCTGACAGCTGATGCCGAGGCTACCGAGTTGGCTGGCGCGTCCGACCGCTACTGGTGGTCGAGGGGTGAATCCGACGTCGCGGAGGGCTCTTTCGTGTCCCGGAGGTCACTGTCGGGCGCCGCTTGGTTGCCGCTGGTCTTGCACCCACGGCTCGCCGGGGATCATTGGATCGCTGCGGCGCCACGGCGCGCTGGGGTGAGCGGCGCTCCAGCTGCGGCTTCGCCTGCGGCAGGACCTCCCGGCGCTGTTTGGCCCGCGTATCACTCCTAGCCGGCTTGTCGCCCAACATCCGGCGCAGGATGGAGCTGCCTCGGGACTCCGGCCGCCGAGTCGCGGGGGCTGGAACGCGCCCGACCCCACCCAGGTCTCGCCCGGTGACACCCCGATCGGCTGGACGCCGGCCAGCCGGCTGGTTCGCCGGTCGCCGTCGCTCGGTGGTGACGTAGGGATCCGATGGCCTCCGCTCCTTGAATACGAAGCGGGGCTCCGGACGCCTCGGCTGGCTGTACACGACCTGAGTAGCCGGATAGGTGTGCGCCGGGTAGTAGTAAGGCGCATCGTAGATCACGATGCGGAAGGTGCCGCACCACTCACGGTAGGGATCCCAAACTGGGTAGGCGACGTACGAGTGACAGTCGTAGCACAGGAACCGCGGGTAGCCGTAGCGCCGCTCCACGAAATAGGGGAAGACATCGTACGAGTACTTCGCGTAACCCGGCTCTACGATCTGGTCGATGAGCAGTGTCAGCGCCACGTATGGGTCGCCGGTGATTCGCCCGTTCTGGGCTACCGCTCGGTAGTCCCAGTGGTCGTTGGACACCAACGCGCCGTAGCGGAAGGGATCGAGACTCGCTACCGCGAACAGGTACCCCTGGCCGGGGTAGTCGTCCACCACGAAGGCATGTCTACCACTCAGGTAGGGATCGTCGACCGCGTACTGGCGTCCGCCGCGCACGAAGTTGTCTTCCCATGGCTCACGGGGAAACAGAAACCGCACGCGNNGTAGGCATACACGCGGTCCCCGCGCCGAAAATGATCGCGGTCGTTGGTCCAGACTTCGATGCCGGGCTGGAGTGTACTGCGCGCCCGCCAGGGATGGGCCTCCGGCGTGCCGCCGGCGGCCCCGCCGCCAGACGGGCTAGCAATTGACAAGGTCGCCGCCAGGAGCCCAGCGATCATTGGTTCCTCCAATGCCGACACAGCCAGACGTGCGTCGTGCCACCGGTGTAGACAGCATACGTCATGCCATCGGGCTGACTGTATGTATGTGATTTATTGACAACGAGTTACACCACATAGCGCCCGTGGCTTGAGCCTGCCGTCGTCCCTTTTGGGGGACGGCTCGCTCGGCGGTTTGACTTGGTGAGACGGAGGTGGGTACGATGAACGGGCGATGGAGGGTGATGAAGGAGGGTGTCGCTGACTGTCATGCCGTCGTGCAGTCGTGCCGTTATGCCGTCCTGTTGTGGCGCGCTCCCCAATGCCACCGAGGCACCCTAGATGACCACTGCCCGAATGGACCTCCTCGACCCTTATGAGGTGGCCCAGCTCGGCGATATCGAGCTCGTGGCCCGGGGCGTGGTCGAGGGTTTCCTCGCTGGTCTCCACCGGTCGCCGTTTCGGGGCTTCTCCGTGGAGTTCGCCGAGCACAGGCCGTATCAACCGGGTGACGAGCTTCGGTACCTGGACTGGAAGATTCTGGCCCGGGCTGATCGGCTGTTCGTGAAGCAGTACGAAGAGGAGACCAATCTCCGATCCATGATCGTGCTCGATGTGAGTCGGTCGATGGACTGGGCAGGCAGTGAGCGGCGGCTGACCAAGTTGGAGTACGCCAAGCGGCTGGTGGCCGCACTGGCCCTGATCCTGCTGCGCCAGCGTGATGCTACGGGCCTCATCGGGTTCGACGAGGAAGTGCGTGCGGTGGTGCGGGCGCGGGCGCGCCACCGCCACTGGTGGCCCCTTCTCTCGGCAGTGGTGTCACTGACGGCCGGAGGGGGGACGGTGGCGGAACCGGCGCTACGGCAGGTGACCGATCTGTTGCGGCGGCGGGGCCTGGTGATATTCGTGTCCGATCTCTTGCTGGATCGGGATCTCGCGCTGCTGGCGTTGCAGTACCTGCGCCATCGGGGACATCAGGTCACGGTCTTTCACATCATGGACCCTGGAGAGCTGTCGCTGGAGGGACCCCCCGAGGCGCGGTTCGAGGACCCCGAGACCGGAGACAGTCTCGTGGCGCGTCCCCGGGAGCTTCGGACGGTGTATGAGGACACCGTGCACCGGACCATCCAGCAGTGGCGCGCAGCCTGTCGAGGGGGCGGCATCGACTACCATCACGTGCTGACGGACACCCCGTTCGGCTACGTGCTCCGCCGTGCCGCCGCCAGCCGTTCCCGCCTCGGGTGATCGGTTTTCTCCAGCCTCTCGCCCTGCTCGGCCTCGCGGCCGCGGCGATCCCCCCGTTGCTGCACCTCATGGGGCGGAGGCTCCCGCCCACGGTGCTGTTTCCTGCGGTGCAATACCTGACGGCCACCGAGCGAGAGCACAGTCGCCGGTTGAAGCTGCGAAACCTGCTGCTCCTGCTGCTCCGCGTGGCGATCATCCTGCTCATCGTCCTGGCTGTGGCGCGGCCGGTTGCCCGGGTTGGGGCTGGCACGGCGCATCCACCGACCGCCCTCGCGCTGATCGTGGACAACTCCCTGTCGTCCGGCGCGGTCGTGGCGGGGCAGCGTGTCCTCGATGTGCTGATGCAGCGGGCCCGACACGTGTTGGCCCGGACGGCTGCCGGCGACCGCCTGTGGCTGGTGCTCGCCGACGGTATTCCCCGACGCATTAGCCGGGGCGAAGCCGCAGCGGTGCTGGATAGCTTGACCCCATGGCCCCTGCGGCTCGATGTCGCGGAGGCGGTTCGGGCCGGCGCGCGTGCCGCGGCCGCCGCAGGCCTGCCGGTGTGGGAGGTGGTGCTGCTGAGCGATCTGCAGGCCACCGCGTTTTCTCCGGGCGATCCTGCGACCGCACGGGTGCTTGCCTGGGAGCCCCCCGAAGTGCCGCAGAACCGGGGGATCGATTCGGCGTACGCCGAGCCCCCGGTCTGGTCTCCGGAGGGGGCCGTGGTCGCCCACATTGGGGGGTCCTGGGAGGGTGCGGCGGCGGTGAGGCTCGCCATCAATGGCGGGGATGTCGCCCGAGCCGTGGCGCGACCGGGGGACCGGGCGGCCCTCGCGGCCAGCGGGCCGCGCCGCGGCTGGCTGGTGGCCTCCGTCCAGCTTGATCCGGACGAGCTGCGGGCGGACGATCGCTGGTGGCTGGCGTTGCAGGTGGCGGACCCGGCGGCGGTTCGTGCGGAGCCTGCAGTGGGTCGGTTCGTGCAAGAGGCGGTGAGTGTGCTGCAGGGAGGGGGACGCGCTCGGGAGGGTAGTGAAGTTGTGCTGACCGATCGGCCTCGCGACGGGGTGGCCCTGGTGTTTCCCCCGCACGATCCCTCGCTTATTGGGTCTGTGAACCGCGCCCTCGCTGCACGTGGGATCGGCTGGCGTTACGGGGAGCTGGTGGAAGGGGAGTGGACGCTGACCGGTGAGGTGGGACCGGCCGAGGGAGCGGTAATCTACAGGCGGTATCGGATGCGGGGCTCCGGGGTGGTGCTCGCCCGCGTGGGTGGCGAGCCATGGCTGGTGCGGGCGGGCAACCAGGTGCTGGTGGCGAGTCGGATGGAGGAGCGCTGGTCAGCGCTCCCCATCAGTGCGGCTTTCATTCCGTTTCTCGATCTGCTCATCAACCGGGTTGCAGCGACGGAGTCGTGGACCGTACAGGCCGCACCTGGCGCTGCGGTCGTCTTCCCGCCCGGGGCTGAGGCGCTGCTGCTGTGGGGCGGGCCCGCAGTGATCCCAGGCGACGGACGGCTCGCTGCGCCCCTTGAGCCGGGTGTGTACCTGGTCCGGGGCACGGGTGGCGACACGGTGGGCGCCCTGGAAGTGAATCACGATTATCGGGAGTCTCAGCTGGCACCGGCGAGTCCCCGGGTTGTCCGGGCTACGCTGGGGGCTGACGCTCATGTGTTGGGTGGACAAGCGCTGGACCGGGAGCTCTTCGGCGGTGCCCGGCGTGCGGAACTCACGGGCCTGCTGATCGCGGCAGCCATACTCGCAGCAGTGGCGGAGTTGGCGCTGGCGAGTGTGGGCCGCCTCAAGCGGAGGGAGTGATGCTCCCGACGCTGCTGAACGCCTTCCGTGATCTAGCCGCTTACCGATCGATCGAGACNNAAGGGGCGAACGACTGGGTGTCGGCGGGCTTCCGGGGTCGAGCGGGGCAGTGCTGCTCGCCGCGCTCGCCCAACGTCTCGAGCAACGGGTGTTTCTCGTGGTCGCCCCACTGCCGGCGGCCGCCGAGCGGTGGCTAGCGGACCTGGACGTCTTGGCCGGCAATCTGGCGCGCCTGTATCCCCAGCGCGAGGCGCTGGGTGAGGAAGAGCCGCACCTCGAGATCGCCGGCGAGCGGGTGGAGACCATTGAGGCTGTCCTGACCGGTCGGGCTCGAATTGTGGTCACTACGCTGAGGGCGACGGCGGAACACACGCGTATGCCCAGCATGGTGACCGGAATGCGCGCCGAGATCCGCAAAGGTCATGAGGTGCGACTGAGTTGGGTCGTCGAGCGACTCGAGGCCATGAGCTACGAGCGGCGCCCGTCGGTGCTTGACGCGGCGCAGTTTGCCGTGCGCGGCGGCATCATCGACGTGTACGGCTTTGGCATGGCCGCGCCCACCCGCATCGAGTGGTGGGGTGATGAGCCGGTGTCGATACGAAGTTTCGATCTAGACACGCAGCGGTCGGAGGGAGAGGTCGGGGCGGTAACGATATTGCCGGTGGGCCCGGGAGGAGGGGGGGGAGAGGGTGCAGGGGGAGAGGATCGCCAGACCCTCCTGGGTCTCCTGCCCGACGATACGGTGGTGGTCGTGGATCCGGCGGTCGACTACGAGGAGGTTGGAAGGGTCTGGCAGGATGCTGCGCATCACATCGAGGTAGCTCGTCGTCGGGGCGAGGATGTCCCGGGGCGTGAAGCCGTTTTTCTGTCTCCGGAGGAGTGGGGGAAGCAGTGGCGTCCATTCGCCAAGCTGGAGCTGGAGCGTTCTCCTATTGATCACGATCTGAAGCTGCAGCCGCCGCCCTCCATCGAGCGGAAGATGGGTCGCCTGGCTCGTGTGGTGGGGGAGGGACCGACCCTCATTCTGTGTGACAACGAAGGCCAGCTGGAGCGTCTGGAGGAACTGCTCGGTGGGGACGGCTCTGGGGTTGACCGTCTCCCGCCCATGGTGACTCTGGCCCTGGGATCGCTCGGTGGGGGGTTCGCCACCGGCGACCTGACGGTGCTCACCGACCATGAGATCTTCCTTCCGACGCGCCCGTCGCATCCGCCGGCCGCGGCGCTATCGCCAGGCGCTCAGCACTGCTTCGGCCGGCTCCCTGACACCGGGCGACTACGTGGTCCACCTGGAGCATGGGATCGGGGTCTATCGAGGGATCGAGACGATCACGGTCGCTAGGGGCGCGACCATAGAAGTCGCGGTGCTGGAATACGAAGGCGGCGACCGGCTCAACGTGCCCCTCTACCGGCTGGACCAGGTCGAGCAGTATCGCACGGCGGTCGACGATGGGGACGGGGCCCCGCCCAGACTCAACCGCCTTGGTGGCAAGCGGTGGAGGCGCCAGCGGGCGAGGACCGAGGCGGCTATCCAGCGCATGGCCGCCGAGCTCCTCGAGCTGTACGCTCGCCGTTCNNCGAGTCCTCATTCCTGTACGAGGACACGCCAGACCAGCGCACGGCCGCCGAGGAGGCGAAGCGGGATATGGAGCTGCCTCGCCCCATGGATCGGCTCATGGTGGGTGACGTCGGGTACGGCAAGACGGAGGTGGCGGTCCGTGCCGCGTTCAAAGCGGTGCAAGCGAGCAAGCAAGTGGCGGTGCTGGCGCCAACCACCATTCTCGCCGAGCAGCACGGGCGGACTTTTGGCGATCGTCTGGCGGACTACCCCGTGAACATCGAGNNCAACGCGTCGTCACGCGGCGACTTCGAGAGGGAACGGTGGACGTCGTGATCGGCACGCATCGGCTGCTGTCGCCCGACGTCACGTTCCGCGACCTGGGGCTGTTGGTGGTAGATGAGGAGCACCGATTCGGCGTGCGCCATAAGGAGCGGCTCAAGGCGCTTAGGCTTGAGGTTGACGTGCTCACGCTGACCGCGACGCCGATTCCCCGCACGCTCCACTTGGCGCTCGCCGGCCTACGGGATCTCACTATGATCCAGACGCCGCCGCGGGACCGGTCGCCGGTGCTCACCTTCATCGAACCGTGGGACGATGAGCTGCTGGTGGAGGCTATGGCCCGTGAGCTGGACCGCGGTGGACAGGTGTTCTTCGTCCACAACCGCATTGAGACCATTTACACGGTTGCCNNCTCGAGCCCACCTGGCCGTGGCGCACGGCAAGATGCGGGAGCGCGATCTCGACGGGGTGATGCGACAGTTCGTGGCTGGGGGGGTGGACGTCCTGGTCTCGACCATGATCGTCGAGTCCGGCCTCGACGTGCCGAATGCCAACACGATGATCGTGCACAACGCCCAGCAATTCGGCCTAGCGCAGCTGTACCAGCTGAGGGGCCGGGTCGGTCGGGGCCATCGCCGGGCGTATTGCTACCTGGTGGTGCCCGATGCGGTGGATCCAGGGGCGGAGGAGCGGCTCAAGGTGCTGGAACACCATACGGAGCTGGGCTCCGGCTATCGCATCGCGCTGCGGGACCTCGAGCTACGGGGTGCGGGTAATCTCCTGGGGAAGGAGCAATCCGGACACGCTCACGCGGTGGGGTTCGATTTGTACATGCGCTGGCTCAATGACGCGGTGCGGGCGCTGAAGGGAGAAGGCGTGCTGACGGAGCATCCCCCGGCTGACGTCACGCTTGACGGGCCGGCGCACCTCCCCGATGTGTATGTGCCCGACGAAGATGCCAAGCTCGACTTCTACCGGCGGCTGGCGTGTGCAGGCCAACTTGGCGAGATTGCGGCTTTGCGCGAGGAACTGCGCGACCGTTTCGGTCCACTGCCGGACGAAGCGGACCGGCTGTTGGTGGCTTCGGAGCTCCGCGCCCTCGGTGCCCGACTTGGGCTGCAATCGATCGTGGTGCGAGGGGACGACGCACGGCTGAGGTTCCGCGCCGATGCTGCGCCTAGACTGCTGCGACTCACGGCGGCCCTCGACGAGGTGCAATTCGCAGCTGACGTGCGACAGACGGTACCGCTGGCTCTGCGGCTCCGCCGACTTGGTGGCATGGCCATGGGTGCGGGCCTCGTGCGGGCTCTGTCAGCCGCGGCAAGCGATGCCTAGGCTGTGGTGGGAGGCTGCGACACACCCGAGCCCAAGATCGTAGTGACGCAANNCAGGTGCCAATGAAGGTAGGAGTGAGTATGCGGCTTCTGTTGGTTGGACTTTCCGCCATGCTCGTGACGGCGTGCAGCTTGAAGGATGCTCTGACCGCCGATGTCGGGGTGGTAGCCCGAGCCGGCGACCACGAGCTGTCGGTCGACGAACTGGCTGCCATTCTTGCCGAGGCAAAGAGCCTGCGGCTGCGTCGGGAGGTGGTGGAAGGATGGGCGCACCGGTGGGTCGAGTATTCCCTCTTCGCGCAACGGGTGGAGGAGGGGGATTCCCTGCTGGACCGGGCCACGGTTCTCCAGGCCATGTGGCCGGACGTGGACCAGCGGCTGGTGGATGCCTACCATGAGCAGTTGATCGCCGAGCGAGTGCGGTTGGATTCGTCCGTGGTCGACAGCGCCTATGCCGCTGGTGATCACCGGTTGATCGATCACATCTTGATCCGCACGACACCGGACATGTCGCCGCCACAGCGGGCGGAGGCACTGGCGCAGGCCACCTCGATCCGGGACCGGCTTGCCGCAGGCGGCTCCTGGGAAGCGGCCAACGAAGAAAACGATGATCCCGGAGCCCGCCGGCGGGGCGGCAGTCTCGGCGTGATTACCCGAGGGCGGATGGCCCCCGAGTTCGAAGAGGCAGCGTTCGCGCTGAAACCCGGCGAGCTGTCGGAGGTGACGGAGACGTCATACGGGTTCCACGTGGTGCGGCGCCCCGCTTTGAGGGATGTGCGGCCGCAGTATGCGGAAGCCATCGAAGCGTTGCTCATCGACCGGATGGACTCTGTTTTCCTCGAGGAGTTGGAGGAGCGGCGGTCGCTCGACGTGCGCTCAACGGCTGCTGCTGCGATGCGAGAGGCGGCCGACGCACCGCAGCGCACTTACGGGTCGGATGAGGTCTTGGGGACCTACAGGGGCGGGAAGTTCACGACGTTCGATTTTGTACGGTGGCTTCGGGCGCTTCCCGGGCAGATACACCAGCAGATCAGAGTCGCCACCGATGAGCAGCTCGCGGAGTTGGCACGGTCGCTCATGCGCAACGAGGCGCTGGTGCGGGAGGCGAGAGAGTCAGGCATGGAACTGGAGGAAGCCGACTACGGGGAGATCAAGGAACAGCTGCGCGCAGAGATCGCAGATGTGCGTAACGCGCTCATGATAGACTCGATATTCGGCGCATCCACAGGGGGTGACGGCACGGCACCAGGCCGTCGACGAGGCCGTCTATGGCTATCTCAGTCGTCTCGCACGGGCCCTACGTGGCGTGGTTGTCGTGCCGCCGTTTCTGGCTGACAAGCTGCGGTCCGAATCCAGGTGGCGGGTTTCATCGGCCGGCGTCGATCAGGTGGTTGACCGGGCGCAGCAGCTGCGGCTGGAGCAGTCGACGCCGCCTGCCGACACCACGGGGAGGCCGGA
>JABAOC010014022.1_pt1 | contig 13639 bp, 17 predicted proteins | sample 7062161 | NCBI WGS metagenome assembly JABAOC01 (sample SAMN14538625, study PRJNA623070) | marine sediment metagenome | biome: marine biome [ENVO:00000428]; feature: marine pelagic biome [ENVO:01000023]; material: deep marine sediment [ENVO:00002113] | place: India: Gulf of Khambhat ... | reverse complement strand
CGAGGGGCTCGAGCCGCTTCAGCGAGCGGACGATCTCAGGAGCGGCGCCCGGGCCGCTGACGGCGGTGGGGATCAGGATGACGTCGGCCGCCGGCCAGCGGCCGCGGAGGCTGGTGAGGACGTCGTGAACGGCGGCGCCCACGGGCGAGGTGAGGAGGGCGATCCTGCGGGGGAATGGGCGCAGAGGGCGCTTCCGGCTCTCTTCGAAGAGGCCTTCCTCCGCGAGCTTTCGGCGGAGGCGCTCGAAGGCGAGGGCGAGGTCCCCGATCCCCGCGCGCTCGAGCTCCCGGACGATGAGCTGGTATTGTCCCCGCGCCTCGTAGATCGTGACCGTGCCGCGCGCCACGACTTCGACCCCGCCTTCCGGGGAGAACGTCAGGGCCTGAGCGTCCTCTCGGAAGAGGACGCAGCGAAGCTGGGAAGACTCGTCCTTGAGGGTGAAGTAGATGTGTCCGGAGCTGTGCCGGACGAAGTCGGCGATCTCGCCGCGGACGCTCACGTTCTGAAGGGTCGCGTCCTGTGAGAGCAGGGCCTTGAGGTAGCGAGTGAGCTGGAGGACGGTGAAGACATAGCCGCGGCTCATCGCTCGGACCGCTCTTCCTCGAGGTTCCTGATCACATTGCCGAGCACGCCGTTGACGAAGCGGCCCGACTCGGCGGTGCTGTATCTCTTCGCGAGCTCGACGGCCTCGTCCACGCTGACGCTGGGCGGGATGTCGGGAAGGAAGAGCAGCTCGTACATGGCCAGACGCAGGATATTGCGATCCACGTTCGCCATGCGTTCCAGCGACCAGCCGCGGGCGTACTTCTCGATGACCGAGTTGATCCGGGCCGCGTGCCCGGCGGCGCCGAGGACGAGGTCTCTGGCGAAGGCGAGGGTATCGTCTGAATAGCGCTCGGCGTCGGAGACGGCCTCGACGGCCGCCTCGGGGGAGATGTGCGCGACGTCGATCTGGAACAGGGCGCGGAGGGCGAGCTCGCGGCTGGTCCGGCGACTGGCGATCCGGGACCTCATCTGTGGGTCAGACCCATGCGGCGGAGGAGAAAGTTGGTGGCGACCTCTCCCCGGCGGAAGTAGGCGTTGGCCATGACCTCGAGGTGAAACGGGATGGTGGTCTTTAGGCCGTCGATGTGAAGCTCCTGCAAGGCGCGTCGGGTGCGCGAGATGGCCTCCGGGCGGGTGGGCGCCCAGACGACGAGTTTGGCGAGCAGCGCGTCGTAGAAGGGCGGAATGGTGTAGCCTGGGTAGAGATGGGTGTCGACGCGGACGCCGGTGCCGCCGGGCAGGCGGAGCGACTCGACGGTGCCGCCCGAGGCGAGGAAGTGGTTCTTGTAGTCCTCGGCGGTGATCCGGCACTCGATGGCGTGTCCGTTGAACGCGATATCGCGCTGGTGCAGGCCGAGCTTGTGCCCGTAGGCGATGCGAATCTGCTCGCGCACCAGGTCGAGCCCGGTGACCATCTCGGTGACGGGATGCTCGACCTGGATGCGGGTGTTCATCTCCAGGAAATAGAAGCGTCTCGACTTGTCCACCATGAACTCGACGGTGCCGGCGTTGGTGTAGTTGACGCCCTTTGCCGCGCGGATGGCGGCCTCGGCCATGTGGTGGCGGAGGCGACGCCCCAGGCCGGGGCAGGGCGACTCCTCCAGCAGCTTCTGGTGCTTGCCCGTCTGGAGGGAGCACTCGCGCTCGCCGAGGTGGACGATGTTGCCATGGTGATCGGCCAGAATCTGGAACTCCACATGGCGGGGTTCCTCCAGGTACTTCTCCAGGTAGACGTCGCCNNGACGATGTTGCCGTGCTCGTCGGCGAGGACCTGGAACTCGACGTGGCGCGGCTCCTCGAGGTACTTCTCCAGATAGACGTCGCTCCGGCCGAAGGCGGCCTGGGCCTCGGATTGGGCGAGGCGGAGGTTCCGAGTCAGGTCATCGTCGTTGTGGCAGATGCGAATGCCTCGCCCGCCGCCCCCCATGGCCGCCTTGATGAGCACCGGGTAGCCGAGCTGGGAGGCCGTGCGGAGAGCCTCCTGTTCGCTCTGCGCGGGGGCATCGCTCCCCGGTATCACGGGGACGCCGGCTGCGCGAACGATGGCGCGCGCCGCCGCCTTGTCCTGCATTCTGCGGATGGTGTCCGCGCGGGGGCCGATGAACTTGATGCCGCAGGCGTCGCAGTTCTCGGCGAAGGCGGCCACCTCGGAGAGATTGCCGTACCCGGGATGGATGGCATCGGCCCCGGTGTTGAGAGCGGCCTGCATGATGTTGGGGATGTTGAGATAGCTGTCCTTGTTTGGGGGCGGGCCGATGCACACAGCTTCGTCGGCCATGGCAACGTGCAGGCAATTCCTGTCGGCGAGGGAGTAGACGGCCACCGTGGGGATGTTGAGCTCGCGGCAACTGCGGATAACGCGGACGGCTATCTCTCCCCGATTGGCGATCAGGATCTTCTTGAACACTCAGACCTCCGCGCCGATGGCGGCGAGCTTGCGGCGCCGGTCGAGGCCCGAGGCGGTCACAGGGGAACGCACGGGCCGATCAGAAGCTCTCATGGCCTGGGTGAACGCAGCGCACTGTCCCGGTCGCCGGGTCGTACTGGTAGGGCTCTCCGCCTCCCGGACAGGCCAGCTCGACCCCGGCGTGGAGGCTGTCGAGAGAGGGCGGATTCACGCCCGTCGCGCCCGCCTGTATGCCGATGGCGGCGCGAAGCTGGGACAGGTTGTTGCGGCACACAGCGTCCTGGGCGCGGTCCCTGGTTCCGCCCAGCACCGTGGCGGCGTCTCCGCCGGAGCCCGAGCCCCCCGTGCCGCCGGGCAGCCCGTACATGGCCAGCAGGATGCCGATGATGACGAGCGCCATCAGCAGGCCGATCAATGTGAAAAAGCCGCGCTCTGTGCTACGCGATGCCAATCGGTGTTTCCCCATCGCCTACCTCTCCGCCGGGCTCCGGCTCGATGACGAACAGAGCCTGGCCGTACTCGACTGCGGAGCCGTCTTCGACGAGCAGCCTGGTGACGAGGCCGCTCACAGGGGAGCGAAGCTCATTCGGCACCTTCATCGCCTCGATCGCGGCGAGGAGCTGGCCCTCCCGCACCCGATCTCCCTCCTCGACCAGCTCCCGCGGGTCGAGCATGCCGCCGTTGTGGAAGACGCCAACGACTGGGGAGATGACGGAGAGGCCCTCTGCTTCCTGCAGCTCCGACGGCTCCTCCTGGGGCCGCGCGCTCTCCGCCTCGGCCGGCTCCGACCGAGCGGGGCCGCCGCTCGTGGTCACCCGCGCCCCCTCGGGGCCGCGGCTGATGCTGATCTTGAATTCCGGCAGCTCCAGCGAGAGCTGCGTGACGCCGGACTGGCGCATGAGCTCGATGAGTTCCTCCACCCGTTTCAGGTCCACCACAGATACCTCTTTTCCGGCCCCCGGCAGGGCCTAGGAAGACACCCGCTGGACGTATTCGCCGGTTCGAGTGTCGACGCGGACAACATCTCCCTCGTCGATGAACAGGGGGACGTCTACGACCGCGCCGGTCTCCAGCGTCGCGGGCTTGCTGCCGCCGGTGGCGGTGTCGCCGCGAAGGCCCGGATCGGTCTGGCTCACAACGAGGTCCACGGTGTTGGGCACCTCGACTCCGAGGAGCTCGTCGCCGTATCGCACCACAGAGACCTCCATGTCAGGCTTACAATACTGTGCTTGCTCTCCGAGCCGGCTTGCCGGAAGGGATATCTGGTCGAAGGTCTCCATATCCATGAACGTGTATTCATCTCCGGCCCGGTAGAGAAACTGCATTGGACGGCGTTCTATGACGGCCTGCTCCATGCGTTCGCCCGCCCGGAAGGTCTTGTCGGTGACGGATCCCGTTCGCATATTGCGAAGCTTCGTTCTGACGAAGGCGCCGCCTTTGCCCGGTTTGACGTGCTGGAATTCGATGATCTGATAGATATCGCCGTTGGTCTCGATGGTGAGCCCGTTGCGAAAATCAGCGGTGGATATCGCCACGCGTGCGTCCTCCTCGAACTTGGCGCGATTGTACGATTCAGCATAGCAAAAGTCAAGGCGAGGGTGACCCGCGCCCCGACACGGGAGGCGGCGCGTTGCCCTACCACCACTGGGCGCGCGGGAGGAAGNNCCCCAGAAGCAAGAGGGGGAGCGCATCCGGCAGAACGGTGAGCGTGATGCTCGGCCTCCCGGCTGCGGGCCGGACCTCGACCGAGCCGTCGGCGCAGAACAGCCCGGAGGATTGGTTGCCGCTCAGGATCGTCACCGTCCCGCGCCAGTCGGGCAGCGGGCCCCCCGCGAGCCGAGCGGCGAGAGCCGGCTCGATCTCCTTGAGGAACGCGGAGAGGTCGGTGATGAGGGCCATGAAGACGCCCTCCCCCTGTCGTTCCTCGTATCCCCGCGCGGCGGCGGCCGGGGTCGAGCGACCGTCCTCGGAGGAGAGATAAAGGGCAAGACAGCTCTTGCCTTTATCCAGCGCCCGTCTCTCTGCGTCCGCAAGGAGCGCGTGCACGACTTCGTCCGCGCCCTCTTCCTCGGCGGCGCACAGCTCCTGCACGATCGCGCCATCCTTCAACTGGAACGGCCGGTAATCGGTGACGGCGTAGCCGAGGACGCGGCCGGCGCTCTCGGCTATGCGGCAGCAGTCCTTCTCATCGGTGAGAGAGGGGCTGTTCCAACTCTGCCGCTTGAACTGGGCGCGCCACGCTCTGGGGGTGAGGCGGATGGGCCCGAAGAAGTCGCCCACATACGCATTGAAGAGACGGGCGAGAGCGTGCTCGTCACCCTCCCGAAAGCTGCGTATGGTCAGCCGTCTGGGGGGCGGCATCCGGCCTATTCCTCATCCACCGGCGTGCGGTATGCGGCCAGCGCGCGGGTGAGCAGCTGGAGAGCGGCCGGGTCGCCCGCCTGCCGCACGAGCTTCGCTCCGAGCGCGTAGGCGAGCCCGATGCTCGCATCCAACAGCCCCAGGAAGGTGGCGCAGGACATCGACAGCGACAGGTCGAGGCGGCGCGGGGCGCGCGAGAGTACGGTCACGTCGCTGCCTTCGATCTTCAGGCAGACCGGGCGGGAGCTATCGAAGCAGAGGCGAAGGGTGAGCCGGCGAGCGGCAAGCTCGGGACACTGCCGCAGCAGAGAGGACAGTCGGCGACTGGCAAAGGCGCCGGGATCGAGCACCTTATAGGCCGGGCGTCGATGCCAGACGTCGACGAGGCCGAAGCGCCGGTAGAGTCGGTGGGCGACAAGCCTCTTGCTAGTGTAGAGGCCGGCCACAGAGCGGCCCTCGCGCTTCAGCTCCTCCACCGCGAGGGAGAAGACTCTCTGCGCGAGCCCTCTTCGCCGGTACTCCTTGTCGGTGGCGACGCCGGCGATACCGGCCATTGTGACGACGGCGTGCATCCCGACCCGCACGCGCTGCGGGCCATAGGAGAGGTGACTGACGTCCTTTCCGTCTGCGTCAGCGTAGACCCTCGCCCAGCCGCCGGAGCGCTCTATCTCGAGTTTCACCTCGCCCTTTGATTGCACCGCGGATAGCTCCGTTGACAGAATCCCGAAGGGACAACAGGCCTCTTGCCTTGCGGCCGCGAGTGGAGGGGCCGGGTCAGGTACGTCACGAAGGGCCCGGCCGCGCATGCAATCTGGTCATCCGGCCGGGGGCTGCTCTGCCCCTGTCGCCCCTGCGACCGGCTGGCTGTCCGGCGAGGGCGGCTCTGCCGCGGAGGTCTCGTCTTCATCGCTCTGAGCCGGCCCAGCGCCGACCGCCACTGCACATCCGAAGGCTATCTCCCCTGCCAGCTTGTCGACCAGGGCCCCGAGCGTGGTGTCTCGGTAGAGCATCTCGGAATCGACAGGAAGGAGGTCGCGGCCCTCGCTCGCCTCGTCGAAGCGCCCTTCCCAGACCTCGAATCCGTCAGCAACCGCGAGCAATCTTGCCTCGAGCTGCACCTCGGCGCGGACAGGCGTGCCGGCCAGGTCGGCCTGGCCTGTTTCGGCGCTGGACATCTCGCCGACGGTGACCAGCAGAAGATAGTCGGCCTCGCGGCTCCGGGCGGCCTCGACAGGATCGCCGATGTCGGGCTTGTACATGAGGTCGTCGCCGGCGATGACGAAGCCGAGCGGGGTGAGCCGAAGGTGGAGGTGCTTCGTGAAGTTCTTCCGCCAGGCATTCTCCCACCGCCTGCCATCGGGCGCGAGGATACGCACGGCGATTCGCGCCTCTGGGTCGAGCGGCTTCAGCCCCTGGGTGAGGTTCCGCGCGTGGCGCGCGGAGGGGGCTGGGATCTCGATCCCCTCCGGCTCCTCTCCGCCGAGGGCGGCGAGCCGGTCCTCTCGGCTCGTCATGAGCGGATGCGTGCTGTAGATGTTCACGATCCACGGATGCATGTTCGGCTGCTCGCCGAGCTTGCTGAGCGCGGTGACCGCCAGGCGGGCGTCGTAGCCGGCGGCCTCTGCGTATCTGTAACCGGCCAGGTCGGCCTCCTTCTCCAAGGCGCGGCTGTAATGGGTCATGTAGGCTGTCGCCCCCAGGTCGGTCGCCGTGCGCCAGGCGCCGCTTGCCTCGCCGCCGATCAGGATGTTGAGCAGGAGATGCCCGAGGTTGGCCTCCTGGTAGCGCTTTACGTTTCTCTCGTAATGATGGAGATCGACATGGGCCGCCTCGTGGCCGAGAACGAAGGCGGCTTCGTCTTCGCTCAGCTTCTCGAAGTAGGTGCGAGTGATGAACACGAACCCGCCCGGCGCGGCGAACGCGTTGTACGCCTTCCAATCCTCAACCACCCAGAAGCGCCACGGCAGGTCCGAGCGATCGACCACGGCGGACAGCCGCTGCCCTATCTCTTCGAGGGCCGGGTCGGAGGCGAGGCCGAGGGCGCGCATCTCCTGCACGACTCTCCGCCCGACCTGGACTTCCTCTTCGGCCGAGACCGCCCAGGCACCAGGGGCGAACAGGAAAAGGAAGACCCACGCGAGGATGGAAGCGCTCCGTTTCATCATCTGCTTTCGGGCTGTGTGTTCTGTCATCTACTGGTTACCCGGCATGGTATCCATCCAACCGGACTCGTGTCAAGCCAGGCGGAGGAAGGGAGAGGCGGGAAATCCACCGAAGCGCGCCGCGTGGGCGGGGGAACGCCCGATGTCGAATCCCCGCCGGCGCGCGCTGGACTCCCGGCCGGAGCACGTGTGGGTCACGCTGGAGGGGCGAAGGAGCTAGCTCACCTTCCAGTTGGTTATGAGGCTGATCGACTTGCAGGCACCGCACCACATCGGGCGGGGACGCGGAGTCAGGCTGAAGAGGAGGGGATGAGGGATGAAGCGGCGGTGGCAGCGCGCACACTTGATGCTGGTCCCGCGCTGAACCCAGACCAGTGCGCCGCCGCACTTGCCGACCTTGCAGCTTGGCGTGTGGACGCGGCCGCACTTGGGACACTTCCAGCCGTAGCGGACCTGCTGGACCGAATCGCGCAGCTCTGGATTGTGCCGGGCGACCGAGGAAGCCCATCCGAGCGCGAGCACAACCCAGAGAAGGACTCCCCCTGCTATGACTCCGCCGACAATGTACACGGGGCACCCCCGCTCCTCCCCCGATGAGAGACGCCCATGCGCTCCCGCCGAAGCTCAGTCGAAGTATAGCACACGGCGGCGGCGATCGGGAACGGGAGAAGGGCTGTGTGGGCCCCATGCGCAGGAGGGCCCCAGCCGTGATGGGCGGCTCAGGGACCCCGAAGGCCTCGAGCGCATGGCTGGTAGGAGCGCCGAGTTCTTTGTGGTATTGTGTTGCGGGGGTCCCAGGCGCCTTGGCGTCGCCATCGATAGGCGAGAGGGAGGCGCGGTGTGGTTTGTCGTCTCTGCGGTGCGGCGAATCGGCCACAGCAGGTGAGCTGTGTCTCGTGTGGGTCGCCGCTGGAACGCGTGCCGGAGGCCCGCGGTGCGCGCAAGCACGCCGAAGCGCGGGCCCCTTGGTACGTCTGGCTCGGCCTCTGCCTGCTGGTGGGAGGCGTGCTCGGCTTCACCGTTGTCAGGCTGCGGAGCCCCATCCCCCCGACTGCGGAGATGTACGCTCTTGGCATTGTGCTGGGCGCGGCCGCCGGGGCTCTTCTCGGCGCGGCGCCGGGGGCGGCCGTCAGGGCCCTGCGCCAGGGCTGGGCGGAGGTCAAAGCAGGGCTGTTTCGCTGGTTATCGGCGCGGCGCTTCTCGCGGCTCCGGGAAAACTGTGAGGAGGCGCTGGAGTCCGGCGACAGGGCCGGAGAGGTGCGCTGTCGGCTGGCCGCGATTCTGTGGCTGCTGGGGCATCGCGATCGTGCGGAGCAGGTGCTGCGGCGGGCCCTGTCCGCCGAGCACCATCCGGTTGCTCGGCATAACTATGGGGTCATGCAGGCGGCGGCCGCACATCATGCCCGCGCGCTGGAGGAGTTCGCGCGGGCGAAGGCCGATCTGGACCAGTCCCCGACTCTCTGCTGGAACATGGGGCTCGCCCGTTGGGCAATGGGGCAGTTCCCAGAGGCGGCCGAGGCGTTTCGGAAGGTGGTCGAGCTGGACGGGAATCACCTCCAGGCCCGCAACGCGCTGGCGCTCGCGCTCGCGAGGCAGGGGGAACTCGAGGCGGCGGTGTCAGGGCTGGAGGAGGTGCTGCGGGGGTCCCGACCGCACCCCGACGCCCTGTGCAATCTCGGGGTGATACTCCAGTCTCGGGGCGCGCTGGAGGTGGCCGAAGGGCATTTCGCCCGGGCGCTGCGCGCCGACCCAATGCACGAGGCCGCGCGCTACAACCGCGGCATCTGCGCCGTTTTCGAGGGGAGATATCACGCGGCGACAGAGGACTTCTCGACCGTCTCTCGGGTGAATCCGGATCACGCCTGGGCGCTCATCCAGTGCGGAATATCCTGGTACCATCTCGGACGGAGAGAGCGGGCGTTGGAGGCGATGCGGCAGGCCGTGCGGCGGGGGCCGGGGGACTTCCAGGTGCGCTACAACAGCGGCACGCTCCTGCTGCGTGAGGAGATGATCGATCGGGCGGTGAACGAGCTGGAGCGAGCCTACGNNAACGTGATCGACGTGGTCATCAACCTGGGCGTCGGGATGTACCTCACCGGCCATCTCCGCCGCGCTCTCGATCACTTCCGTGCGGCCGTGCGGATGAGCCCACGCCACGCACTCGCGCGCTACAACAGCGTCGTCGCCAGCAGCATGCTCGATCGGCTGGAGGAGGCGGAAAGAGAGGTAGAGGAACTCACCAGGCTCTACCCCGATTTCGCCGACGCCCACAACGCGGTGGGCGTCGTGCGGCTGCTGCAGGGGCGCCTCGTGGAGGCCGCGGAGCAGTTTCGACGGGTCGCCGACATGATGCCGCGGAGCGCCATCGCGCGCTCCAACTTGGCTCTCTCGTACTACCTGGAAGGAGACCTCTCCGCGGCGAGAGAGCAGGCCGACTATGCCACTCGGCTCGACCCAGAGCTGCCACCTGCGCGGGACGTGGCCGGCCACGTCGCGCTCGAGCTGAACGAGAAAGAGACGGCCCTCAAGCACTTCCGCGCTCTCGTGAGACTCGAGGCGACGAACCCGGACGCCCATTCCAACTTGGGGCTCGCCTACTACAGAGATGACCGATTGGGCGAGGCGATAGAAAGCTACAAGCGAGTGCTCATCTTCTCGCCGAACTCACCGGAGGGGCACAACGATCTCGGGCTCGCCTACGCAAAGGACAAGATGTTGGACGAGGCCGCAAAGCATCTGTCACAGGTCATCCAGTGGCGCCCGGACAGCCCAGTGCTTCACAGCAATCTCGGGCTCGTGTACTACTTCAAGGGCGACACGGAGGACGCGGTGCACGAGTGGCGGGAGGTGACTCGCCTCTCGCCTCGCTACGCGCGGATGCGGGAGGCGACTCGTTTCTCAGCCTATGACGACCAGGAGATGTACATACGGCCGATCGATCGCAAGGCGCGGGCGGCGCACCTGTCGTTGAAGACCGCGGCCTTTCGGCACGGGTTCCAGATGGCGCTGGAGGAACGCGGGTACCGACTGGAGACCCCGTGGCCGGACGTCGCGGCTGCGGCTCGATNNCCAGAGGGCCGCGCGCCGGCCGTGACGGGGAAGGCGCACCCTCTTGCGGGTGTCGGGGGTTTGAGCTATCATGTCTTCCGCCCGGCACCGTAGCTCAGGGGCAGAGCGGGCGGTTCATAACCGCCATGTCGGTGGTTCGAATCCACCCGGTGCCACCAGTGTCAACCCCCCGTCGACCCCATGCATGCCAGGGCCGGAGGAGGCCCTGCTCCTTTTCTGATTCTGAGACCCAGGAGGACCCCAGCCGAAGCCGTATGCCGTTGGCCAGGCCGGGGACCATGTTTTGTTTTCTCGACACACCAGACGCTGTAATGTCACGCCCTCTCCACAAGCCATCTCCGAGGAGATCGACATGCGGAGCAAAACAGATACAATGTGACGGCTGTCCCGGTTCGCGGAAGCATTCGCAATCGTCTTCGCCTCCTTGACAGGGTGGATCATTGGAAGGCACTCGCCACCGGGACGGCTTCTTTCTTGGCCCGATGAGCAGATGGTCGCGGCGAGCTTGAAGCCCCGCCGCGGGTGCAGGAGGAACCGCATCTCCTTTCGGAGAAGATGTCGAGGCCGCCGTGAGCGGCGGCGAAGAGTGCAATAAACGAGTCGATGCGGAGGTAGGAGAGCATGAAGGCACCGGTCGTGGATCCGGATCTTTGCACGGGTTGCGGAGCCTGTGTGGAGGTGTGCCCGGACGTGTTCGAGATGGGTGATGACGATATTGCGGTCGTGAAGAACCCATCGGGGGCCGGCGAGAGCGAGATCCAGGAGGCAATTGACGGTTGCCCAGCAGAAGCAATTAGCTGGAGCGAGTAACTCGTCACCCGACGGATTTCGGCACGGAGCGGCTCCACTCGATGCGGGGCCGCTCACGTCATGGCCCGCTCAGGGCGCGAGCAGGTGCTGGAGGCGGAGGCATGCTTTCCTGGCGCAGAGACGAACGAGGCCGACGGTGGTGTCGTCGGTGAACAGGGTCATCAGCAGGCCGCGCTCTCCGGCCAGGTTGACGTGCACGTGATGGCGTTTCCCCTGGTGGAATAGCACTGTGAACTCCGGCTCGCCGACGAGGCGAGCGATCTCGCGGGCGGAGGCGAAGGCGCCTGCGGCGAGGGCGGCGAGCGACGTCGTATCGAGCGCTTCGGTCAGCCCTCTGGCTCCGATGAGGCTGCCGTCGTCGCTGTTTATGAGCAGGACGCTGGCGGCCTTCGAGCCTGCCAGCATCTCGTCGAGCGCGCTCTCGATCTCCGAAAGCTGTGCCTGCGTTATGGTCAGGCCGGTTGTCTCGATCATCTCTCTTCCTCAGTGGTCGTCTAGGCCGCGCGAGGCGCGGTCAGGCCCGAGGCCGCTCTGGCCAGGTGTGCAGCCGCGGTCGTCATCTCGGCGGCGACCGGGTCTGCGTCTGCGAGCGGCTCGGTGACCACCATCAGATAGCCGAGGGCTACGGGCTGCACCATAAACCTGAACCTGCTGGCGTCCAGCACGATCAGCTCGGGCTCGCCGGGCCCGATGTGCTTGAGAGCCCTGCTCCCCAGTTGCCCCAGCACAGCAGCGGCTGCGGCCAATCCCTCTTCGTCGAGCTCGGTTCGGAGGCAGGCGGCGAGGGGCAGCCCTTCATCGGTGGCGATCATTCCGGCGAGGACGCCGGGGATGTCCATCAGCGTTTCCAGCGCGCCGCCCAGTCCCGAGTTCTTCTTTCCTGGCTCGCTACTCGTCGGCATCTTCGTCCTCCCGTTCGCCGCGTTCCAGGGCCGCGAGGGCCGCTTCGATGTGCAGATCCGCTTGATGGATGGGGACGTTCGGCCCAAGGGCCGCAACCAGGGCAAGATCGCCCAGGGGAACACAGCGCAGACTGAACGTGTCGCAGCAGATGAGAGCTGATCGAAGCCGTCCTGCGCCCAGGCGGGAGAGCAAGGCCCGCGCGTCTCCGAGAAACGAAACCGCTGCTTCACCGGCTCCCGTACTCAGCGCGCGAGGCAGCTCGCCGGCCACCGCTGCGCCGGCATCGTCGGCGAGCGCGGCGGCCTCCAACGAGGGACAGGCGGCGAGAGACTGGACGAGATCGTGGAACCTGTCGGCGCTGAGCCATTCGGGGCGCTCGCCCGGTGTCCGGAGGCGGTCTTGGAGCGTCTCGGCCTTGACGGTGCGGGGATCGGGCTCAGGCCCCTTTGCCTCAGCGAGCCCGGCCCGCGCCTCCGGGAGATCTGGGCTGGAGAGAAGGGCCGCCTCGAAGGCGGTGATGGCCCGGCCCGTGTCGCCCCGGCTCAGATAGAGTTCGCCGAGGCGCACGTGAGCGCGTGGATGGCCGGGGTCGAGCTTCAGCGCGCGGTGCCATTCGGCTTCGGCCTGTTCGCCCTCCCCGGAATCGCTGAGGATCTCGCCCATGACAACGTGGCCCGTCGAGTAGCTCGGGTGGCGCTCCAGGCCGCGCTCGCAGATCGAAACCGCGTCTGCAAGCTGCCCGAGACGGCGGAGGCGATCCGCGTATTCAGCGAAACGGAGAGAGTTGGGCTCCCGCACCAGAAGCCGACGGTACCCCTCTANNGCCGGATGTTGCCTCCGGTTCTTGCACCTGTCCCTCCCAGCACCTACCACAGGGCATGCCGGCATGGGGGGACCCACGCGCGGCCTGCTCTGTTTCTCGCTTGCGTGCGCCCGGGAGTCCCCTTCTTGTCCCCAGGCGCAGGCTATGCTCCTGCAGCTTCACCTGACGGTTTATTCCACAATCGGGGCGCTGGCGAGGTCGCTTCGACAGGAGCCGACATGTCGGGCGGGTGTGTCTTGTGGGGTGGTTCACGTGTGGAATTATCCTGGCGAAGGGGGGAACTGCGGGGACGCCCTCGCGCGGCCCCGCGGCAGTCCGTGTGGCAGCGGCGTCGGGGCCTCGCGGCCGCCCCTGGAGCCACTGCCGGATTGCGAGGATGGCATGAAGCTGAAGCGGTTGGGCTTGCCCAAGATAGTCGCCCTTTCCAGTGCGCTCCTGATGGTCATCGCGGGTTTGGCGCTCTCGCGAATGAGTGGTGGACGCGAGGCGGCCGCGGCGCAGCAGATGTCAGAGGCGGCAGCAGTGCCTCTTCCCGGGCTGGTCGTCNNGGGACAGGAAGAGGGGGCCGCGAAGGTTGGGGCAGAGGAGTCGCCGTCGGGGCCGGCCCCGGAACCGGCCGCGCCCCCGGCGAGCGGCAGCGCGACGGGGAGAAAGACCGTGGCCGCGCGAAAACCGTCGCCGGTTCGCTCTCTGCCACCGCTTCCCCCGCCGGAGTGGGGCGCGACGGCCAGCACCGAAGAGCCCAGCGGCCCGCCACCGGGGGTGCTGTGGCTCTCCGGCGTGATCCAGGGGGAGGAGAAGGTTGCGGTGCTGCGGCGCGGGGAGAACCGGTATGTGGTGCGCGAGGGCGATACCTTCGAGGAGAAGTATCGGGTGGTGACGATATCGTCCAACAGGGNNGTACTAGGGGCGGTCTGAGGGCGATCTGGAAGCACCGCGCCGGCGGGCAGGTCCGCGCCAGCGCGGTGCTGTGCTGTGAAGTCCGCCCGGCCGGAGATCAGGGCTCCGAGGGCTTCTCTTCCTCAGTCTCGTGGGCGGCCTGGGCGGTAGGATCGGCAC
>JABAOC010000290.1_pt1 | contig 13643 bp, 14 predicted proteins | sample 7062161 | NCBI WGS metagenome assembly JABAOC01 (sample SAMN14538625, study PRJNA623070) | marine sediment metagenome | biome: marine biome [ENVO:00000428]; feature: marine pelagic biome [ENVO:01000023]; material: deep marine sediment [ENVO:00002113] | place: India: Gulf of Khambhat ... | reverse complement strand
GACTGCGTCGGGTGTTACTAGCGTTGCGTATTGGTTGTCACTAGCAAGCTTGATGGTTTTGCCATTGTAGTATTCGTAGAGCGAGGATGGTACGGAAACATAGAGCTCATGGTTGACAAGTCCAAATTGGACGGTTGAAGTGTAAGTTCGTTCGTAGTTGGCTGCAAAAGAGATTGGCACAGTCAAAGCTGGCAGCAAAATGGTGATGGCCAAGATGGCTAGTTTTATGTGCTTTAAAAACATGCGAGCTTCGCTTGTAACTGAGCTTTGAGAACTTAATTAACGTTTTTTAATGATTTTTCTGCATATTCAAATGTGGAAATGCTTGGTTTTGCTGGTATAATGTATTGATTATAACCTGCTTTTATGTAAATACAATTTTTATGGTTGCGCGCGACCAATCCAATTAGCCTCAGTTCATTGACAAACTGCAATTTAACAACTATAGAAACACGTTATCAGGAAGGTTGAGATTTCAATATGCGGTTTTATATTTGCTTTTAATTATGGATTCTGGGGTTAGCGCTGTTTTCCATAATATGTCGAAATGGTTTTGGGCTAGCCTTGCAAAATTAGAGTTATTTGACCATAAGATTGGGACACTGCCCAAAAAACCATTTTGTATCGAGAAAAAGACTTGCGCCCTATCGAACACTGAAAAAGATATTGATTCTCCTGTTAATAGTAGCTTTACTTTGAAGCGAGGATCTTCCCTGAAGTAATGCTTAGTTTTCAGAAATACATCGAAATCTCTCTCCTCTACATAAAGAATGAAGCTTAACTTGACTTGTTTGTCGAGTGCTTGTTTGGAAAGTGACAAGAAATGAAACGCGTTTTTGAAGTTAGCCCTCCACGGCGATAAAAGGCATATGCTCTCTTTTGCCTCTGCTATTGCCTTTTTTGATCGAGTCAAAATCGTGTTTCTACCGGTAATAATTGAGAATTGAACCGTGTCTTCTTCGGTGGTTATGTTCTCGGTTTTTTGATTCAGTACTTCTATGAGTCTTAGTGCTTTTTCGTGCAGAACAGAATTTTCTTTTTCTTTATGCTGAAGCAAAACCGAAATAGCATTTATGGGCGAAATAGCTTTGAAAAGGTTTGGTGAAGCAAGGAGTCTTTCGACTAATCCAAGTTTCTGCAATGTAGGCATAACGCGATAGATGTCTTGCTTTGCGATCTTGGAACTCTGAGAGATCTCTTTCGCGCCAACAAAGCCTCTTTTGACCAGTGCAAGATAAACTCTCGCTTGATTGAGAGTGAGTCCGAGCTGAGTCAAAATTTTGATTTCATTTTCAGTTTTCAACGTGGTTACGGCATAATATTATTTTGAATTATTTTCTTTTATCCTTTTCCGCATTCTTCGGTTTTTTAAGCAGCTGTTTACTCTTGATGATTTCATCATGAACTGGAGAAAACGCAGTTTTTAGCTTCTGACTCCGCCTAAAATTCTCAGTGGAGATTCCACTTAATAAAAGTTAAAAGCGGCTTTTTTGAACTTTTAAAGTATGCGCTGAAAAACGCATTATGTAAAAAGAGGCTTTATAACAAATGAAAAAACTTTCTTCAGGGATTGCTTTGATACTGATGTTAATATTCGTTGCATCTTTGATATCTGTTCAAAATGGACGTGCAGACGTTATTCCAACATATAATTATATTGCTGTTTCTCCAAACCCCACGGGAGTCGGTCAAAGCGTGAATGTTATAACGTGGTTGGACAAAGCCGAGCCTACAGCCTCAGGTCCAATGGGTGGAAGATGGGAATATACGGTGCTGGTCACAGAGCCTGACGGTTCTACTCAGACTTTTGGACCATTGACAGCTGACCCAGCATCCTACGCCTATTTTTCATATGTTCCTGATCAGACTGGAACGTACACTTTTGAATCCAACTTTGCCGGAAAGCAGGTAGCAGGTCCCGGAGTAGTGCCTCCATTTCTGCCAGTCGACGACTATTACGAACCAAGCAGCTTCAGTACGACTCTTACTGTGCAAGATGAACGCGCAGCTTCCTATCCTCAATCTCCCCTTCCGACTCACTACTGGACGCGCCCAATCAATTCTCAAAACTCGGAATGGTACTCAATAGCTGGTAACTGGCTAGCACAGGGAATTGGAAGCTTCGGATACATGTATTACAATTCAACCGGAAATTTCAACCCATACACTAAAGCGCCTGAGAGTCCACACATATTGTGGACTAAACCAGTAGACTTCGGAGGTTTGATAGGAGGAGAATTCGGATCAACCACCACAAGCAACTATTACACGGGTAAGTCTTATGAACCAAAATTCACACCTCCAATAATTATCAATGGAGTACTGTACTACAACGCGCCTTCACCGCCAAGAATGGGCTTCTATGCTGTTGATTTACGCACAGGTGAAACTCTATGGTGGCAAAACAGCACAGGCGGACCAATCGATGTACTTGCTAGTGCGCTTCTTCCGGCCTACGGCCATGCTGGAATTACGATGGGTCAGATTTACAACTACAAGTCGCCAAATCAAATCGGAGGCATCCCATATTTATGGCGCACGCCAAACTTTCAAAGCGTGGGACTACCACTTCCTCCAATCGATTGGTACATGTACGATGCAGTGACGGGCAATTTTATACTAACAATAACGAACACAACCTCTGGCGGCTATAATGTTCAAGGACCAAACGGAGAACTATTAATGTACTACGCAGGACCGAACTGGCTGGCTATGTGGAACTCATCGTTATGCATAGGTCCTGCAGGTCCCTTTAGTACAACTGCTTGGCTTTGGAGACCTCCAGTTGGAGTAACATTAGATTGGCGAAAAGGCATTCAGTGGAACGTTACAACACAACTTTATCCTGGACAACTCATTAACGGAGTAAATTCGGGCATTATTTTAGCGACAACGGGCAACTTTTTCGAACCTCAAAACTGGCAATGGGAAATTGGATATGACGCAGAAACTGGTCAACAATTGTGGGCTGTAAACCGGACAGTGGCTGAAGGATCAACTAGCTTTGGAAGGATGGGACCTGTCGCCGATGGTATCTACACTGAATTCGACAAGGGAGCTATGAAATGGTACGGATATTCCACTTCAACCGGAACACAGCTTTGGGGACCTTCAGTGCCCTATGAAAATGCCTGGGGCAGTCAACCATTAAGTGCCAGTGTTGCCTATGGGCTTCTGATCGGGCAGTCACTCGATGGGATTCATGCGTTGGACCTAGAAACTGGTGAGCGGGTATGGGATTTCTACGGTGACCCAAGCGGTGAAGACTTTCCAGGCTTTAGCACTTATCCGTTCCTAGGTGCTCGACCCACCATTGCAGACGGAAAGGCTTATGTTTCCACTGGCAATTCTCACAGCGATCCACTTTTCAGAGGAGCTCGGATGTATGCAATAAACGCGACAACTGGAGAGTTAATATGGAGAATAAACGGTTTCTATCGAGACTCAATTCCAATTGCAGACGGTATATTGGTGGCTGCCAACGGATATGATAATCAGCTTTATGCGATTGGCAAGGGTCCATCTGCCATAACAGTCGATGTTCAGACGAATGTTGTTAGCCACGGTAAAAGTGTTCTCTTAACAGGTTTCGTAAGTGACATTTCTGCAGGCGCGAAGCGCAAAGTTGAGAACGGCGAATTCAATATGGTGCCAGCTATGTCTGACGAAAGTATGAGCAGCTGGATGGAGTATGTGTATATGCAGCATCCTATGCCACTAAATGCAACAGGCGTTGAAGTAATAATCACTGTTCTGGATCCTAACAACAACTCCTACGAAGTCGGCACAACCACAAGTGACAGCAACGGATTCTACAAGATAGCGTTTACGCCACAGGTTCCAGGTGAATACACAATATACGCAACATTTGAAGGATCAAATTCCTACTGGCCTTCACAGTCTGTAACTGCTATTAATGTTGAAGAAGCAGTTGCCGCTACGCCTGAACCAACACCGCAACCCGCATCTGCTGCTGACATCTACTTCCTGCCAATGTCAATAGGCATAATAGTTGCAATCATCGTAATCGGTGTTGTTCTGATTCTGATGCTCAGAAGGCGATAGCTTTTATTCGAAAGCGAACATTTTCCCTTCCTTTTTTTTAAGGTAATGTCCTCATTGGCATAGGAATACGGACGTTTTGTCAGATGTTTTGCGCGAGTTATATCACCTGATGCAAGCATTTCCTTATTGCACCAACCTTTTCAGCGATAATGAGCGCTTTGAGGAGCAAATACTGAAATGAACGAGCTAGCTTTTGCTTCCACCTAAATGAAAAAGAAATGTAAGAGGTTATTTTAGTTGGATGGTTTTCCGCGTCTATGCATAATTGTTATTGAAATGGTGATTGCCATAGACGTTACCAGCAGAATTGGACCTGTAAATTCAGGCACTGACACGCCTATGTGAGCAAGCGCTGAGTCTAATAGCTCTACTTTCAAGATGTAGCTGAACTGCCCAATAGTCTCTTCTAGTATGTATGTTGCAGTCTCTTCGTGGTAAACTTGAATTCCAGTCTCTTTGTCCCAATAATACATGTGGTGATAAATCTGATCAGATATTGCTATCATGATCCAGCACGTTCACTTCTCTTGGTTCTGTGTACATAGCTGAATTAATAATCAGTATCAATTACTCGTTGAGATATCTTGCTGGCATTGGCCAGTCCGAAATACTATATTCAGGTAGTATTTCTGTATAATTTGCAAGGTTAGCGCCCAATACCATCAGCGATTGACTGCTCGTAATATTGTCGTCCAATATAGAATTAGTTTCGGTTCCGTTTTTCCAGTAATATACGAGATCAAAGGTTAAGACGTCACTGCCATCGCCCAATGTTATGTCAGTAACGGTGTAGTTCATCCAAGAAATTTCATTATACGTTTGCAGATACTCCAGATTTGGAGGCGGAATGTTACATTTTCACTTTCATAAACGATAAATGTGGGTATGTAATAAAACCAGTCGTCTACCTGAACACCAACGTCCCAGTTGTATTGCGCAAAGGTTGGAGCCGCCAATGCAGACAAAAGCAGCACTACAAGAGGAATCAGTAATGTTTTTTCCTTAATTCTTTTTCCCCAAACATTTGTTCAGCATTATCAAACTTTAAACAAGAAGTATTTATGACATGGCAAGAAAGCGCCTTAATCATGAGATTGGAACATAGTCATAGCGCGTTGAGAAAACGTTTTAAATTATGTAACAATTATGTTTTCAGGTTTTCATGAACATTATTGAAGCTCTCTTAGTCCTGATAGTGGGATTCACAGTAGGTGTGCCTTCGTCTCTGGCTGGTCTCGGAGGCGGCTTCATTATAGTTCCTGTTTTAATCCTGTTTTTTCAGGTGCCGGTTAATAATGCTGTGGCAATCAGCTTGGTAGCTATTCTCGGTACAACAGTTTCGGCAACTCTGGGGTATGTCAGGCAGAAACGAGTTGATTTTAAACTTGGTCTCCTGTATGATGTACTTGATGTTCCAGGCATCTTTCTGGGTGCCTACCTAACAACGGTTTTATCTACTGGTGTTCTTGTCGTTCTTTGTGGTGTTTTCATAGTTGTTGTTTCTGTCTTAGTGATAAGGCAAAGAAGGAAGGGGTGTTCAGAAAAGGAACTGGCTGCAAACGTTGTTGTAGCGAGTTGGAAAACGAGTAAAACCGATTCTGAGGGAAAGGTTTTCAGGTACACTCTTCGCAGTATTCCTTTGGCGTTAAGCAGCAGTTTTTTGGGAGGATTGGTAGCGGGTTTGTCTGGTCTTGGAGGTGGAATTACTGATGTTTCAACGATGATGTTGCTTGGCATTCCCCCTCACATAGCGGTGGCAAGCTCGGAGTTTGCCATGGCAGTAACCAACGGTTTTGGAGTGTTGGCTCATGGCTTTTTGAACAATATTCTGGTTGAATATGCTCTGCCACTGACGTTGGGAACGGTTGTTGGAGCCCAAGTGGGTTGTTTGCTTGCCCGGCGTGTTGAAGGGAAAACCATACGAGTGATTCTTTCAATAATCGCTTTCCTCGCGGGACTCAGGTTAATTCTTTCCATTTTAACATTCTAATTTGCGGTGTTGCGTCATTGGCAATTAATCGATTTTGTGATATTGACTCTTACTAACAAAACAGGTAAAGTTAACTTATACGAATTCTAAAAGTTGCTGGGATTCGTGCGCATATAGCAGGGCAAGACTGAAACGCCAAATTCCCATTCTGATCTCAGAGAATCCCAAAGAACAATTTTCTAAAGTGCTCGCCACCTAAAAAATCTGTAGATGCTAATATACAACCCTTTGCTCCAAGCAATCTATTGACGTCTTAAGGTTTTTGCTTCTATCTTATTCTTATAGTTAAGTTCATATTTGAGTATAAAGTTGTTATCAGGAAAATGAAAAAAATTAAGGCTTTAGCTCTCTTATCAGGTGGGTTAGATAGTATTCTAGCTATCAAACTAATTGTAAGTCAAGGTGTAGAAGTTGAAGCAGTAAATTTTACTAGCCCTTTTTGTTTATGTGGAAAAGGCGGTTGCGGAGTTTACAAAACTGCAGAAAAACTGAGTATTCCACTCAAAACAATTCGAGTTGGAAATAACTACTTGAAAATAATAAGAAATCCTAAATATGGATATGGAAAAAACTTGAATCCATGTCTTGATTGCAGAATATTCATGTTTAAACAAGCTAAGAAATATGCCAAGAAAATTGGTGCTTGTTTTATTTTTACTGGGGAGGTTCTTCGTCAAAGACCTATGTCGCAACATAAAAATGCAATGTTTTTAATTGAACAAGAATCAGGCTTAAAAAACAAAGTTCTAAGACCTTTATCTGCAAAACTTCTGCCAGAAACTCCTATGGAAAAAGATGGATTAGTTGATAGATCAAAACTCTTAGCTATCTCAGGAAGGTCTAGAAAACCTCAAATCAAGCTTGCCAAAGATTTAAAATTAATTGATTATCCTTGCCCTTCAGGAGGTTGTCTTCTTACCTATAGGGAATTTGCTCATAAAGTGAGTGACTTGTTTGCACATAAGAAAAAAGTTACTGAATCTGACATTGCTTTGCTAAAGATAGGAAGGCATTTTCGATTCGGTTCAAATAAGATAATTGTGGGAAAGAACCAGCAGGAAAATCAAAGATTGCTAAATTCTAAAAAAACATTTGATTACTATTTTGAGGTTCCTAATTGTGGCAGTCCTATTACTCTTCTTCAAGGAAGAAAAACCAACAAAAGTATTGCAACTGCAGCTGGTTTAACCGCATTTTATTCAGATAATTCAAACGATAAAGTTTTAGTTAATTATGGGAAATCCCATTTGAATAAATCAATATTTGTTACTAGACCGACTTATTCTGAAGTTCAAAAATTGAAGGTAATTGAGTAAAAAGTTTTTCGGGCAAAAATGTTTCCCCTTGCGCGAACAAGGCGTTCTTTCCAACAGATGCCTCGTTCATAACATTATTAGCATTTTTATTCTAATCGTTCTAATCTTTATTCACTCAACAAGAACAAGAAAAAAAGAAAGTTTACGGAAGAAAAGACAGCAGCAAGAAATAAATTCTAAACGCACGCGTCGAATAATCTCATGGAAAAAATTAGCTTTCAATTGGCTGCTTTGCTAATAATTTGTTTTTATTCCGTGACATAATAATGAACACAATTCCCTGAACTGCGAAAAACAAGCCAATACTTAAGTATATTAAATTTGGTGTTTGAGGTTTGTCATGAAAGACCGTTGTTGCAACGATCTGTTCAAGGTCTGTTGCAACATAAACTGCTACAAGTATTGCTGAAGAACCTTCATTTCTATGGTTCAGAGAAGGAGAATTAGTGTATTCTACAATGCTATAAGAGGTTTCATCACTAACTATTGTGTAGGTTAAACTGCCAACAGTTTCAACAGATAGAGAATCCCCCGACTGCAAGTACAATGTGTATGGTTTAACAGAGATATAATGCATGAATCCAAATGGATAGGATTGCCATGAAGTCCTACCAGTGGTTCCGTCTTCCACGGGATTTACTGAATCATTGATCTTAGTTGTAGTTACATAGGGAACAGATCCAGCCAAATAGATAAATGGAATACCTGCTATCAAAAAGACCAAACCAATAAACACTATTTTTTGCATTTTCCTAACCAGCATCTATTCAGAAAAGAAAGTGGTTAGTTAAATAAGTATCCAATTTTTTTATCAAAAAAGGGAAAGAAGTTGCGTAGAGAATGGTGACATCACCACTTCAGAAATACTACATAAAACGTTGAGCTTTTTTATAAAACGTTTGGGTTTCACCGTCATTTCCGCTTCCAATACTATTCTACAAAAAAGAGAAATTGACGCAAGATAAAAAACGGTTTACGAAAAAAAGAGAAGTTCATCGAGCCTGGGCCAAAAATTTCTGGAGCTATCTCTGCAAAGAGAGAACGCATAACTTTTAAATGACTTTGCTTCTTTGATGGTGTTGGTGAAAATTCATGGCGTTTTGTTCCAAATGTGGAAAAGAGCTTCCNNAACGTTTCAATGCCCTATGGTGAAATGTTTTCGGAAATGGAAAAAAAATTAGAAAAAGCGTTTTTAATAACTTCTGAAGAGATGAAGAAAGCGTTCAACAAAGTAAGGGAAGAAGTTAGGAGAGCAACTCACCGAGAACCTGTCATTTGTCCATGTTGTGGAGAAAAGAACTATGCTGAAGACAAGTTCTGTGTTAAATGCGGTAGAAAGCTCAATAACTGAATTTTTCTGCTAGTCTTTCGTGCACGATTATCTCAATTCTTCACTACATTGAAAATAAGTGTCTATCTTATTCTGGTGTTTTATAGCTAGAAAAATGTTGGTTTCACAGCCTAAGCGGATTTCCATTTTTGAACAACAAAAAATTGCTAAATGACCGCAAGAATTACGCGTTTACGCGGAAACAAGCACTCATTGCACATGAAAACCGTTTTCAACCGTCATCTTAAAGATGTAAAATGACCTTCGAAGCTGATTTTTGAAACACCAGAGAGGCTGAAAAAAACACAATTCCTAATCTGCTAACTTGTACAAAAAGAAAAAGGCATACTGATGCCTCTGCTGTTTGATGTATTTGTGATTCACAATTTTTTTAAGCATGCTTCTCTGATCAAAGCTCAAGAATAGCAGAGGATCAATTATGATCTCCACCATGAAAATTGCTGTTGCTGCGATAATAGCCGTTGTCTTGATTGCAAGCGTTTATGTGGCGCTTACACTCCCAAAAACTGTTATCGATTTCAATGTTGCCTTCGCTATCGGAGCTGAGAGAAAAGTGGAAGAGTTTGAAGTGCCCTTGCTCCAAGACAAAGTGCAAGTGGAAGTTATCATTGGCAGTGGTTCAGCCCTTTGGAACGCAAAAATTTCTGATTCGAATGGAAAAGAAGTCTGGAGTCACAGCAATGCTCAGGGAGATCAAACCAGCTACCGAAGCAGCTGGCTTTCACTGCCGAGTGGGCGATACAACTTCACCTTCGGAACCATAGGGTTTGGAGAACTGCAAGCAAACATAAGGGTTGCTTCAAAAGGCGGATTTTGGTAAGAACTAAAAGGTTACAAGATACAACAATTCACTAAGCGTGTTTTTAACCTAATGATAATAGAAAGATGAAAAATTTTGAAGTTATGGCATTGAAGCAATAAGCCACAACACTATTACAATGAAGATTATGAGTATTATAAAAACTAGGCTAAAAACTCGGTACATGCGTCTGTTGCACTCTTTTTTCAAGTCACTAAGTTGGCACCAAGAAAAATGGAAAGTTCCGTATGCTACGAAGACAGAGGTAATGGCGATAATTACTGTGCAATATGTTAACAGAGTTATTTTTTGAGATTTAATTTCTGATTTTTCTATGTAACTTTCTACTTGTTCCATGTAATCTTCGTTTTTCTCCAGGAATTCGCTCCATCTTTCATTTTGGACTCTCGCATAATTGGGCATAACATCGAAAACATGACTAGAGGTACCAGTAGTAAATGTGTAAACTCCTTCGCTATAATATCTATAGTACCCAAGGGGAACGTCGCTTGAAACTGTGATAGTGTATGTATTCGGAATCTCAAAGAAGTACACATTTACTACTTCTCTACCGAGCATAGTGTAATTTGGATATAATGACTTGGTTTCGTTAAGTTCAAGTGTTAATGGAAAGTAATTGACAGCCCCTATTATTGTTCCATTGGGATTTTGAACTTCAACTTTGAAGGTTGTGTTGATAGGCAATGAACCAGTATTTTTCAAGTTAATATTATACCAGAAATGATCTCCAACATAGTAGTCACTGCTACCTGACTCAGTTAATATCTCAAAGGTAATATCTACAGCTGCTTCTTCGGATGGTTGACAATTGCCAACTACTATTGTGCATATTATTAGTGACGAAATGAGGATAAATTCTAAAAATTTTTTCATCTAAGTTTCAATTGATTTATTTAATGATTTAACCTTTTAGGTTTTGTCCAAAAATCCAAAACCCAAAGTTTATGAGAATTAATATGGCCTATGTGGACATTTTCTAAATCCGAAATACATTAGTCGCTTGCCTCTTAGAGAAAAGTTGCATCAAGAGAACTGCTGAGTTGTAAAATGCAGCGCACACCCAGCAGGGCAAGACTAAAATGCTAGATTCCCACCTGCTCAAATAATCTGCCGTCAAGATATGAAAGTTCATGTGCTTCTTGAAGATTAATTGAACTTGGATTTTTTAGCAATTTTCTTGATTATGTTAATAATTATGGTTTGCAATATTATTGTTGGGTTATGAATGAAGCCAAAGTTAGAAGAAATAATTTTCAGAAATTTCGAGGGCGGTGATGAAACTGAATTAGTACGTTTTCTTAATTTTTGTTATGAAAAATGGGGAGATCTTAAAAAGTGGCGATATCTCTATCCCCGCTTTCCATCATTTGATCCTGCTAATATCTTTATTGTCGAGCATAATGGCAAAATTGTAGGCCATGGGAGTATGCATCCTCGAGAGTTAGTGATTTCACAGAACTGTAAACTCTCAGCAGTTATATTTGGTGCTGGGGCTGTGCATCCCGATTACAGAAGAATGGGCCTTCATTCCAGATTGCTTGGCCACAGGCTACAACTGGCAAAATCAAATGGAGTTAGCTTGGCTTTTGGTTGGACACAAAAAGGTTCTGGCGCTTATATAAGTGATACTAAACTTGGATTTGTTGAAATAGGACAATCTGCTGTATATATGAAAATAGTGAGACCTGACAAGATTTTCCAATTAGGTTTGATTGACTTATTACGCAAGAACCAAGAACTAAGAAAGATTGTAATTAACCTCGGCTTTGACTTGCAGCTTTGTTTTGAGCAATCCACCATTAGCGTCACTAATCTAGTTGGTGAACCTCGAACTGATCATTCAAAAAATAAAAAATTTGTTCGAGTTTTTTTGGATAAAAGAAGCCAAACTAAAGTCGCTAGTTTTCGAAATATGAGTAAGATGGAAATGATTGGTACCCTACTTCCGTTGTTTTTATTTAGGAGATTAAGAATCAAGTTTAGTTCTTTTGAAACATTCTTGAGCGTAATTAAAAAAGGGGTGCAAGTAATTGGAGTACTCTAATGTGGTCATAGAAAACTATCGTCCTGAACATTTACCTGGTATTCTTAGATTATATGTTTACACATTAGCTGGAAGTGTCCATTTCCTTCGGAATCAAGATTTCTTAGAGTATATTATGCAACATCCCAATGTAAGCGAAAACAGTATCTTTGTTGCGATAACAAATAATGAAATCACTGGTCTTGCTGTCCTCTCTGTATCAAATGAATATGCCAAGCTAGGAACTATTATTGAGTTTCAGGTTAAGGATTCTTTATCTATGATTGCTCTTGTTCAAAAAGCAGAGCAATACTGTATAGACAACGGTATATATAGATTAATAGTCGTTCCTTCTGCCTCATTGTTAAAATGTTCCATCCTTAAAGAATGGACTAGAATTCAACCAGGAACAGGAACATTAATCGCAAAACCGGTCTCTTTTGTCTCTCTATTTCGCTCAGTTTTTTGTAAAAATGAGTTACAAAAATCATTTAGTGGAAAAGTAATAGTTTTTCATATTGGCGATGAGATTATTAACATTGAAGTAACACCTGGCAATGTTCGAGTAAACGAAAATGATTTTGTCTCTGAAAAAAACGTAATTCGAATCATTTTATCTCCTAAATTTTTTGTCAAAATAATCTTTTGTAGAGCAAACCTTTTGTTTGCTCTTTTAACAAGTAAAATTAGAGTAAATGGAATACGAAAAATCCCTCTAACATTAAAGTTGCTTAACATGTTAAAATTGACGAATTCTGTTTATGTGAGTATGGCAGACAGAATATAAGAAGGAAGGAAATTAAATTTTAGTTCAAATGTTAAGGTCTATTCCCTTTCTTTTATTCTTGTTCTTTCATACAGGTTGACATCATTTTTTTGCATTTTTCTTTCATTTCAGGCTCCATTTCCGCCATCATTTTCTCGCATTCGCTTTCATTAAAATTCGCCATCATTTTGGGCATCATTTCTCGCATCATCTCCATCCTTTCCTCGTCTGTCATGCTGTCCATAAACTCCTGCATCATCTTCATCTTGTCGTCTTTGCTCATGTTCTTCATGAAATTCTTCATCATTTCTTCCAATTCGATATCCCTCCAACAAAACATTAGAGTTCGCTTTATTAATAATTGTGAAAATTAAAGAATCCAACAGGGATTTGGCTAATCTGCAGGTCTGGGTCGAAACGCTCATCCTTCTTCAAGCCGCCCCCTAGGAAAAACAGCATAATTTTACCCATAATTCTCAACAGGAAATTGGGCTTTCAGTTATAGAACAAATCGCCTTTTTCGACCATTCCCTCATCGTCAATGTGCATAGCGATCTCTACGCTATACTTCTTGCGGAGGTACACGGCATTTCCGCTGTGGTCGAAATCGCCGTGAGTTAACAAGATAAGCTTTAGCTTTTCAGGCGTGCAGCCTGCGTTTTCCAACTCTCTCTCAACGTCTACGCGGTTTTTAGAAAAACCCGTGTCAATCAGGACAAATCCCTTGTCGGTTGTCAGGAGGTAACAGTTTACGCCGCCATAGCTAATGGTTTTTATCTCTCGCACCACGCTTTCCCTCCTAATTTGATTGTTTTAGGTGGCTATAAAACCTCTTTATCCGAAATATAAGGCAGGGTTTGGGTTGGATTAGATTTAAATTCCAATCCCAATTCTAAACCTTGATTTTCACACAATACTTCCTTTTTATTTAAGGCTGTGCAAGCGGTTCTCGGCTAGCCTGTAGATGATGACTGCTATTAGCGTTGCCATCATGAAGACCTGTAGAACAACGAATGAGGGAAACTCTGTAATGCCTACGCCAATTTCTATAAAATCATCGCCATACTCTTGTTTTAAGAGTTTGGTTGGGTTAGGGATTGAAGTTTAATTTCCTTCCTTATCACGGATTAAAAGCGAGAGATTATGTAGATTAATTCCGAGTTTCACATTACACCAATTCATTTTCATGATTTCGTTTTATGCCCACGCAGGCATACTGTATGAGAGACCAAAAGTTAGCTGAAAGAGAAAAGTGGCAAAATGCAATAATGGCAAAAGTTTAAAAGCAAATTTTGATTCTAAAGTTATCTGG
>JABAOC010009861.1_pt1 | contig 13653 bp, 13 predicted proteins | sample 7062161 | NCBI WGS metagenome assembly JABAOC01 (sample SAMN14538625, study PRJNA623070) | marine sediment metagenome | biome: marine biome [ENVO:00000428]; feature: marine pelagic biome [ENVO:01000023]; material: deep marine sediment [ENVO:00002113] | place: India: Gulf of Khambhat ... | reverse complement strand
TCAAAAGGTCTTTGGGAATTGTTACATTACAATAACCTGCTTTGCCTGTCGGTCCTGTTACGTTGAAGCTTATTCGCATCAACGTTTCGTTGAAATCGAAGTCTGATATCGTGGAATTGCTCGTCATGGTGACATTGAACAAATATCCATCATGGACTATGAAGACGGCTTGCCACATGTTGGTTGCTGTCATTCTGAATGATAGCGACATGTTCATGTAATATGGGGGAAATGTGGACGATATTTCATAGGACACGGTTTCTTCACATATGACCCCTGTCTTCTTGTCCCAGTAGAGACTCATGTTCAATGAGCCTGAAACGAAGGGGTCAAAGGCTATGGGGTACGTGACGTTCACAAAGTTTACGTCTCTGCTCGCGCCTGCATATCTCCTCGTGACTGTGCCGTTTATGAATAGCTTCAATGGCTCTTCAGTGTACCACGTGAAATTCCCTGGAATTTCGTCTCCTGCCTCTAGGTCTGCGGGAATAACCCAGAAGCTAGCGTTTCCTTCACCTGTCGCGATGTCTACCCAGTCTACACTTGTCTCTTCAGTTCCATTCCTGTAAATGACAATTGTCCGAACTGTAACATTACCATTGTTGACGTCCAGAACCTCCGCGTCTATCCACGACATATTCAATTCAGGAGGAGGCTCCTCGCCTGAAACGTCTGAATACCATTCAAAGGAAACATCACCATATCCAGCCCAATCACCTGCTTCTACACCGACGCTGTATGGCTGAGCAGAGGCCTCCATCGAGGTAGATACTAGCAGAACTAGAAACGCGAAAACACAGCCTATTAGTAAAGCTCTTTTTCCATACAAGTTTATGCACCTTCGCGTCTTCACTATTATCCCATTAGTTTTTATTACTTTTGGAAGCTCTGCACTTACACTAGATTTTTCATCAAGAACTGCAAGAAGTTTGGGCGTCTGCTTGAACGTTCCTAAATACTATAGGCCACGTTTTATATTTTCGAATCATCAATTACTCCTTGATAGATCCTCTTAAAGCCTGAAAGGTCAGAGACTTTTTAGCTCTGTCAACTGGCAGTTGCTTCATAGGAGGCTCTGCTGATCTGTAAGAGCCTCATCTTGGAACAATCTTCAGCAAATCTGCGTATAGCTCATATCTCGTCCTTCTTCTTGCCAAAAACCCCACTTTCCATCAGGCTTTTGACTCCGAACCATTGAACAGCAACGAACCCGATGAAGAACCTCAACCATACAGTTAAGATTCTTGTTAGAATTGTGGCCGCAGCACTAATATTCGGCGGTATGCCGAATAGAATGAACAATGTTGTCATGATAATGTCCGGTAGCCCTACCTCTCCTGGAACGCCTAGAGGAACTGACTTCACCGCACCTAACACAGTGTAGACTACAGTCACTTTCAACAAGAAAGTGGTCATATTCGGCTCTGAGTAGCCTATTGAAACAAAAACTAGAAAGACAACGGTGATGTTGAACAGCCAGGTTAGAACATAGAAGAATATAGGTGGCACGAGTTTGCTTGGTTTTGAACCAAAAGTTCTTAGCGACTGGTAAAAAGCTCTCAAGCCATCTACTATCCTTGCTTGAAAATGTTCAAGTCTAAAACGCCCTTTTGAGACACGTTCTACAAATCGCATTATAGAATTAACTAGCCGCTCAGTCCATTCTTCTTTTACGCAAACTATCACCAAGAATAAGAAAGCAACGGCGCTGAGAATTGTCATAGCCACTAGAATTTGAAGCACGAAGCTCGGCATAGAATAATCCAGGGTCAGCAGCCCTAGAAAACCTAAAAAGAGAGTAGCAATTGTTGCAAATGTGCCTAACATCCGTTGGCTCACAAGCGATGCTACGATTTTTCCAGTGTTGACATCTGATTCTTTTGACATTAGATAGGCCTTAGCTATCTCTCCGCTAACAGACTCTGCGGGAATTAGCAGATCTGTAAATATGCCAATCCACACATATGCAAAAAGCTTCTTCAAAGGTAGTTTTACTGACAAAGGAAGTAAAAGATATTGCCAAGTTAAGGTGAAGAGGAAAGTTTCTAGGATGAGTGTTAGCGCTGCCAAGGAATAAATCACCATATTTGCACCTTGGATTACTCTCATCATTTCTGAAAAATCGACAAAGAGTGCTAGGTAAAGAATGAAAACCAAGATGCCAACTGCAAGGAGAGGAATGGTTCTCAGCAATATTCTACGTCTTTCGTTCATTTACCATAGCATCCAACATAGATACATGGCAAATAGCATAGTCCACATATTATGTTTGCCCAACGTTCCGCTTTTTCACCGCATACTTCATAATAGTGTGCTTTACAGCTCCACTTTGGCCTTTCCGAGTTTTCTATCTAAGCAGGACTTTACGAAGCCGTAGTATTCTGGATCGGGCTTAGTAGGACGGCTTCTATATTCTCCGTGGTATTGAGATGCAAAAAAGAAGAATCTTTCTGGCAATTCTAAAATTTCCATTCTCTTACCGTCAACGCTTCTGCCTGGAAAAGTTAATCCATGCTTCTCCAACGTGGGTCTATGTTGGGGGTTGACTTCATATCTGTGGCGGTGACGCTCGTAGATCTCTTCAGATCGGTATAAAGAGTACGCCAATGTCTCCTTTTTGACCAGTATCCTGTGGGCGCCTAGCCGCATCGTGGCTCCTTTTGTCTCCACTTCATACTGTTCTGGCATGAGATCAATCACCGGAAACGGCGTAGACGGATCGATTTCAGTGCTGTTTGCATCTTCAAGTGCGCATGCATGTCTCGCAAACTCCACGACTGCCAATTGGAAGCCGTAGCATATGCCTAGGAAAGGCATGTTGTTTTCCCTTGCATAGTGGATCGCCGCGATTTTACCTTCAGCTCCTCTTGGACCGAAGCCGTATGGAACAAATACGCCATCATAGCTTCCGAGTTCAGCAAGCTTTCCCGGGTTTTTTTCAAAGGTCTCAGCCTCAACATAGTCCACAGCTACTTTGGTCTCACACTCAGATCCTGCATGTCTGAAAGCTTCATTCATGCTTACGTAACTATCTGCCAAGCCAGCGTATTTGCCAACTAATGCGATCCTGATTTCATGTGCTGGTTTCAAAACGGTTCTGACAAATTTCTTCCAATTATTCCACTTCGGTTTTTGTGCAGAGATGTGAAGACGGTCTTGAATGAAATTAGCCATACCCTGCTTGTCTAGAATCAGCGGGACCTCGTAGACAGACTGGACATTATAGGAGCAGAAAACAGCGTTTTCAGGTATGGTTCCGAAAAGAGCGATTTTCCGGAGTGCTTCGCTGTCAATCATCCTTCTCGATCGCGCCACAATAATGTCGGGTTGTATACCGATACGGCGTAGTTCATTTACGCTATGCTGTAACGGCTTGGTTTTCATCTCACCAGTGACGTCAAGTATTGGAACTAAGGCTACGTGGATGTAGAGAGTGTTTTCGTATCCTTCTTCGAGGCGCATTTGCCTTATGGCTTCTAGGAAAGGTAATCCTTCTATATCGCCAACTGTGCCACCGCATTCGGCTAGTACAATATCTGCTTCAGATTTTCTGCTGATGTTTCGGATTCGTCGTTTGATTTCATTTGTGATGTGGGGGACTATTTGAACGCAACGACCAAGATAGTCGCCTTTTCGTTCCTTTTCGATCACTGTCTGATAGACCATGCCAGTTGTTACGTTGTTATCTTGGGTCAAGTTCAAATCTAGGAATCGCTCATACCAGCCTAGATCGAGATCAGTTTCTCCTCCATCATCTGTGACGTAGACTTCTCCATGCATGTATGGATTCATGGTGCCTGCGTCGACGTTGACGTAAGGGTCAATTTTGATGGCTGTGACCTTTAGGCTTCTTGTTTGAAGCATTTTCCCAACGGAGGACGTAGTTATGCCTTTGCCTACAGAAGAAAGCACGCCGCCTGTAATGAAAATGTACTTTGCCATGTTTTTGCGGCCTCGCAATAACAAGAGCATACGCAAAACTTAGCATTTAAACTCTTTGCGTATGGGACTAACAGATGTTTGCTGTTGATCTAAAGTTCTTACGGGATTATTGCGATTTTTACGTCAGATTTTGAGCTCGCGAGAGCTTCAAATGCATCACGGATTCTGTCAAGTGACATGCGTCTCGAAATAAGAGGCTTTACATTTAATGTCCCAGAAGCTATAAGATTTAATGCTTTCTTGAAATGGGTGGGAGTTGCATGAAACGCGCCTATTATAGTTACTTCGTCATAGTGCAGAAGCTCGGTAGATAACCTAATTTCGGTTCCAGGCGGACAACCGCCGAATTCAAGAACCGTGCCGCCTTTACTCACCATTTTCAGTGCTTGTTCCCATGTAGCGGGTAGGCCTATGGCTTCAATTACGACGTCAGCGCCACGGCCTTCTGTTGATTGTTTAACTCTCTTTACAGCATCTTCGGTTTCTGCGTTTATTGTTTCGTCTGCCCCAAGCTTTGCGGCTAAGTCAAGCCTTTCATTGACTAAATCGGTTATGATCACCCTCTCTGCTCCAAGTTTTTTGGCAACCAATAGGTGGAGAAGACCAATGGGTCCCGCTCCGATTATTGCAGCTGTGTCACCGAGCTCCATTCTCGCTTCTTCGGCTCCATGGAGAACGCAAGCGAGAGGCTCCGCTATTGCAGCTTCCTCATAAGTGACATGAGATGGAATTTCTTGCATGTTGACCAGGACCGTGCGGGCTGGGACTCGGATGTATTCGGCATAGGCGCCCCACAGCCAGAGCATGTCCTCGCATAAGTTGTACTTCCCTTTTTGACACATCTTGCACTGGAGGCATGGAGCGCTGTTTCCCGCTCGAACTCGCATATCCTTTTCAGGCCAGTTTAAGCCTTCGCCGACATCAACAATGTCACCTGCCCATTCATGTCCAAAAACAGTTGGCAGTTTGATTACTCTTTCTACGTATCCTCTCTGGAAAATCTTCAAATCTGTACCGCACGTTGTTGCCGCCTTTATCTTAACTAAGATTTCTCCTGCTCCTATCTGAGGTTTTTCAACCTCTACGATGCGAAGGTCCTTCACGCCGTATAGCATCGCAGCTCTCATCTTTTCACTGCTCATTCAAGACCACTACTTTTATGCACTCTTTGCTCATCGCCGCCTTTTGAAATGCCTCTGCGGTTTTATCAAGCGGAAACCTATGCGTTATCAGCTTCTTCACGTCAATTCTCTTGCTTTGAATAAGTCTTAGAGCAGTTCTGGTTTCTATATGTGATGTCGAATATGATGGTACCAGCCTTATTCCAGAAAAGAACAGCTTGTTCAAGCTCATCCTTACAAAGTCTTCTGGCTGCGTGGGTGCGAAGACACATAGAGTTCCTCCTCTGCGACACAGCTCTAGACCTGCAAGATATCCGTTGACATTGGGTGCTGTAACGACGACTAAGTCTGCTCCTTGTCCATCTGTTGCTTTCTTAACAACTTCGATTAGGCTTTCTGTTTCTGGATTAACCGTCAGATCTGCACCTAGATGTTCAGCTGCCCGCAACCTGTAATCGACGAAATCTGTGACTATAACTTGACTTGCACCGAAAATCCGTAGGAGCATCGTGTGAATAATGCCTGAAGGTCCAGCTCCTACGACGACAGCTGAGTCTGATGCTTGGATATTGCATTTGTTCAGAGCGCGCAGGCAGCATCCAATTGGTTCAATAAGAGTTGATTCTTCGAAGGGAAGTTCATGGGGGATTTTCAATGTATCTATTTGAAGGTTTGGTGCCGGGACTTTGAAGTATTCCGCGAGGCCACCTGGTTCCAGGTGGGTTTTGGAGAACTGTTCGCATAAAGTGTAGGCTCCACGTCTACAGTACTGGCAGGTTAAACAGGCAACATGATGATGAGCAAAAACTCTGTCGCCTAACTCAAACTCCTTCACCTTGCTGCCAACTTTGGCGACTATGCCTGACGGTTCATGTCCGAGAACGAGAGGTGTGCGCGTTTTCAGGTACCACTCCATGAGATCGGAGCCGCATATGCCGCAAGCTTTCATCTTCACGAGGATTTCTTGCGTCCCGATTTTTGGTGTTGGTATGTCTTCGATTAAGATGTTGTCGGGACTATAGTAGACGACGGCTTTCACAGGCTGTCACTGGTGTCTGAGAAAAAGGCTTCGGACAAATAAGATTTTTCCAAGAATTGAAAGCATGTATACGCTTCGTCATGAATAAGTGTTATAAGGACAGACTTTCATACCATGTTGTCCGACAGCTTTGTGAGTGTGACACTTTGAGAGGTGCAATTATCTTTGTCGTAGCCTTTCTGATATTCCTAGCCTTAACTCTTGGGTACTCAGAACTCCCTCCCGGGAGCGCAATATACGATGCAGTAGTTGGAGTGGAAACAGATTATGAAGTATTAGGTCTCCCGGCAACGCTGCTCATTGCAGCTGTCTTCAACGGGGTCATCTACGGTGTCATCGTGTGGCTAATTTACACGCTGGTTGAGCGGGCCAGGAAAAGGCCACAAAAGGAATCTGTTACAGCAATCTAGACGGTAGATGGGATGACTGTATCCCTTGTTTTTTTCTGAGCCCTGTTCGGTTGTTTTTACCTCAACCTAGCGTTTCAATTATTTCTTTTGTCCTCCTCAAGAATTCCGATGCGGGCGCACCGTCTATCACTCGGTGATCGTAGGCAAGCGTAAGCTTCATCACGGGCTTGACTACGATTTTTCTCTCATGTGAATCTGCCACAACTGGTTTCTCCACTATACGGCCAGCGGCAAGTATAGCAGCTTCAGGAGGATTGATTATTGGCAGGAACATGTCCACGCCGTACATTCCAAGGTTCGTCAACGTAAAAGTCCCACCGGTTAATTGCTCCTTCAGCAACANNTGTTTCCTGTCGGCGTTCTGTACAACAGGAACAACTAGTCCTCTTTCGGTGGAAACCGCCACACCTATGTTAATGTCTTCAAAAACGTGGATCTTCCCGTCAACTAAGGTGGAGTTGACTGCTGGATGTTCACGTAATGCTCTTGCAACTGCGTAAGCCAGTGTGGCTGTGTAAGAGACTTGTGCTTTGTTCCGCAGTTTTGCGGCATTTGTCATGTCAACATCAATAACTATGAAGCTGTGGGGAGCAGTTTGAAAACTTGAAGTAAGACGTTCTGCAGTAGTTTTTCTAATACCTGTCAGGGGGATTTCTTCTTTTACTCTAGGGGTAAGCATCGTTTTTTCTTCTATGAAGAGTTTGACGTCCTCTTCTATGATTCTTCCTTCAGGGCCCGTGCCTTGAATTTGCGCCAAATCAATGTTGTGCTCTCTTGCTGTTCTCTTTGCGGCAGGCGAAGCTAAAACTCGTTCTCTAGGTATTGCTTCTGTTTCTTCTTCCTCTACAACTTCCTCGAAAAGCTTTGAAGATAACGCCTCAGCTTTCATCTCGGCTTCTGAAAACTTCTCACCTCGTCCAACTATGAATGCAAGTGTTGAACCTACCGGAATCTCTGTGCCTTCCTCAGCCAGGACTTTTCGAAGAACTCCAGTTGCTGGGGCTTCAACATCGTACGTGACTTTTTCGGAAAGAACTTCCACGACAGGCTCGCCTTTCTCAACCGTTTCCCCTTCCTTCTTGAACCACTGAACCACGCTGCCAGTTTTCATCGTTAGACTGAGTCGAGGCATCAGGATTTTTGTCGCCAAAACCAAGTTTACTCCTTCAAGCTATTTCCTTGACCGCTTTTATTATACTATCCTTGCTTGGTATAACGTGTTTTTCCAGCGGCGGGCTGAACGGGATCGGTGTGTCTGGCTCAGCCACTCGTTTTATCGGTGCGTCAAGGTAGTCGATGGCTTTTTCCGCAACTAGGGCGGCGATTTCTGCTGTCACTCCAGCTGTTCTGCAGTCCTCGCTTGCGATGACCAAGCGACCGGTTTTCTTCAGTGAATTAATTATAGTTTCATGGTCTAGGGGAACTAGTGTCCGCGGATCAACTATTTCAACGTTTATACCTTCCTTCTGTAACGTTTTAGCTGCTTCCAAAGCCTTATGAACCATAAACATAGTGGCGACTATCGTCACGTCTTTGCCTTCTCGTTTAACGTCGCCAACGCCGAAGGGAATCGTATAGTCTTCTTCGGGGATCCCACCTTCGACGGAATAGAGAAGCTTATGCTCACAGAATACTACCGGATTGTCGCCTCTTATTGCTGTTTTTAATAGCCCTTTAGCATCATAGGGCATTGAAGGAACTGCAACAAATAATCCTGGCACATGCATAAACCATGCTTCAAGACTCTGAGAATGATGAGCTGCAATGTTAACACCTCCGCCAAAAGGAGTTCGGATGACTACAGGCACTTTTGCCTGTCCACCAAACATGTAGCGGATCTTTGCTGCCTGATTAGCTATTTGATCCATGGCAAGTGTTGTTAGATCGCCAAACATTATTTCCGCAATAGGTCGCATACCCGTTATTGCAGCCCCTACTGCGGTGCCAATTATTGCAGATTCGCTGATCGGCGTGTCTCTGACGCGTTCGTCACCGAACTCCTTAGCCAGCCCTTTAGTGACTTTGAAGGCGCCTTCCCAGTAGCGGCCTATATCTTCACCCAAGATGAACACTTTGTCATCTCGTTGCATCTCTTCACGTATTGCTTCGCGGAGTGCATCTCGGTAAGCTTTTTTTTGCATTTCGTCGTCTCCCTATGTATACACATCTTCCATAGCTTCTTTAGGCGCTGGATAGGGGCTGTCGATGGCAAACTTGACAGCTGTCTCCACAGCTTCCGATGCTGCCTTTTCGATCGCCATCATCTCTGCCTCAGAGGCATCCTCGTTTTCCAGAAGCTGCCTTTTCAACCTATGAACAGGGTCCTTCCTCAACCATTCCTCAACTTCCTTCTTCGGTCTATAGACTGCGGGGTCAAAACGGGAATGCCCCTTGTGCCTGTATGTTTTACATTCTATTAGCGTGGGACCATTACCGCTTCTTGCTCGCTTAATCGCTTTTTGTGTTGCTTCGTAAACAGCGATGACGTCGTTTCCATCCACTACGACTCCGGGGATTCCATAAGCGTTAGCCCTTTTTGCTACGTCCTTTATGAGCATTACTTGGTTTTGACGGGTTCCCATAGCGTAGAGATTATTCTCGCAAACAAATAGAACAGGAAGTTGCCAGACTGCCGCCATGTTGATTCCTTCATGGAATGTTCCTTGGTTTGAGGCTCCGTCTCCGAAGAAACAAGCTGCAACCTGATCTGTGCCCCTAAGCTTTATTGACAGTCCTGCGCCTGTGGCGATAGGAATACCAGCACCGACTACTGCGGTGGCCCCCAGCATACCTATGCTGAAGTCTGCAATGTGCATAGAGCCACCTTTCCCCCTGCAATATCCTGTCTTCTTACCTAGAATCTCAGCCATAGTTTTATCCAGTCTTGCGCCCTTGGCTATACAATGTCCATGTCCTCGATGAGTACTTATGATATAATCTTCGCTTCGAAGGTTTGAGCATACGCCGACGGCTACTGCCTCTTCTCCTGCATATAGGTGTATAGTGCCGGGTACAAGGTTCTGGCCATACAGCTCGTAAACTTTCTCTTCAAAAAGCCTGATCTCTAACATTTTCTGGTACATTTCAATCATTTTGCTTTTGTCCAATGCTTGGTCTTCCCCAGCATACTAATTCTTTTTAGAAGAACTGCTATCTCTCATATAAAAACTCTAGATGACAACCGTTGACTTGAACTTAGTACGAGCGGTGTTGCGGCCTCACAAGCTCTTCAAGAATTCCCAACATGTTAGGAACTTGGGCTACTATGTCAGTGAATGTAACAATTCCAACAAGCTTCTCGTTTTCCATAACAAGGAGTCTCTTAATCCTCTTTCTTGCCATGATTTTAGCGGCTTCATCGATGCTGGCAGTATCGCTGATAGTTATCACAGGACTGCTCATAACTTCCCTCGCCCGCAAAGCTTCTGGAGCTAGACATGGTTCAACAATCCTTCTCAGAATATCTCGTTCAGTTATTATGCCCACCGGTCGATCGCTCTGCACGACCACAATCGAGCCTATGTCAAACTTGTTCATCGTAGCTACAACTTCTTTGACCAACGTGTCAGGTCTCACAACCCTTACATCCTTCGACATTATGTCCCTAACAAGAACTATTCCTGCCATTCGTGTGTCTCTCCAAACATTCCTTTCAACAATAACTGACTAGTTCCTTAAGTGTTTTTACGCTAAGACTCATCATCAGCCGACAAGCTATAGGTCTGATACCGCATCAACTCTTCCGCCGTTATGGAACCGAACTCTTCTTGAATTATCATGATGGCCGCTTGAGGCGAGATAATCCCTCTTTCAGTAATTATGAGGTCGATGTACTCCGGAGGCGTTACGTCAAATGAGGGATTTCTCACGGTGACCTTACTCATGCTCCTTAACTCTCGTTCCGATATAATCTCTGATGGATCACGCTCTTCTATCTTTACAAGTTGCCCCAACATAGTTTCAGGACTGAACTTGTATGTCTCTGCAGCTACGAAAAACAGAACTCTTGCTTCGTTTGCGACAAGTGCCACCGTTGAAGTTCCAATCTTGTTTACAACAGCGCCATTGGCAGCTACAGCATCAGCTCCCACAATCGCTTTATCCACTCTAGCCATAAAAGAGCGAGCTGCTCCGTCAACAATCAAAGAAGTAGGTACCCCAATCCCACTCAGAGTTTTGGCGGTTATTCTCCCTTGAAAGCGTGGTCTCGTCTCGCATACCAACACTCTAAAGCGTTTCCCCTCATTGAAGGCAGTTTTTAGAACTGCAGTGACTGCGGCGCTGTTGCAGTGAGTCATGATTAAATCGCCATCTTCTATCCGCCTAGCACCGATTTTACCAATGCGTTCTATGGCCTGTCCAGAGTTCTGTATGAAATCCTCCGCGGCTTTAATAACAAGGAGGCGCAAGTCGTCTAATTCCAAATTTCTTTTTTGTGCTTCTTTGACCCTGAACATGATGTAACGTATACTGTTTGATAGTGATACTGCTGTGGGCCGGGTGTCCAAAAGAAGTCTTGCTGAAGCCTCAAGTTCTTCAACGAAGGTTTTGGTTTTCTTAGCCTTGGACCGCTGGGCTGTCAAAAGAACAGCTTGAGCAGCAGACCTGGCAATCCTTCCAGCGCCACGTATCTTCATCCTCTTTATGTCTCGAGCGATCTCCCTAACTTCTTCCTTAACTGACGACATTTCTTCTCAAATTATCCTGACAAGCGTAACAAAAAAAGCCTTCTGTATTGCTAGTGGCATTCTTAGCAGACTTAGTGTCAGCTTCCCCGAGTTTCACCCTCTTTTCGACGCGAAATCACGTAAGATCACGCAACGAAGCTTCTACGCTCAAAACGAGCTGAAATGTGGCTTTACGCATTGACTTCTTGCGTAAGATTTATAATACGTTTGCAGAGATAACTAGGTTTTTGTGAGTTTAAAATGGATATGGAAGAGATCGCAAAATGGGCATACATCATCTTCCTCGTCATAGCAATCGTCGCGGGGCTAGCAATCGGCGTTATGGCCTCTGGCGCACACCCAGACGGTTTTGATGACCCCAGCGTAGCAGATGCCAACGGTTGGGTCATTCTAATCGTCCTAATTCTGGGGATAATTATCGGGCTTACAAGCATTACCACAAAAGAAGTAACTCCATTTCTTATAGCAACAATTGCTCTAATGGTTGCTGGTGCCGGAGGAGTCTGGGACCCACTGCTAAAAATCGAACTGCTTCAAGTAATCTATTATATAGCCCGAGCAATCACAAGCTACATAGCAGCTTTCGCGGCTCCAGCTGCCGTCATAATCGCGATCAAAGCTGTCTTGGCTATTGCAAAAGAAAAATAGTGCAAAACGTCTTTTCCCCAGATTTTCTCCTTTTTTGCCATCGATTTATCAAGTGTACTGATTATACTTCTGGAAAAGATTAAAATGGGTTCAAGATGACCTTCAACTGTGATGTCTTTTGGAAAGCTTGCTGAGTGGGCTGAAGAGCTATTCCTTGAGTTTTGTTGAGAAGCTTAGTTCACCTATTGGAGTTTATCTTAGAAGAGCTATCTTCGAAAAGGAAACTAAAGCTGACAATGACTTGAAGAGAAGCCTGTACGAGAAAATCGTTACTGATCAATCAGCTGATGGAAGTTGGGGCCAACTATTCGTTCACACTGCCAATAATCTTTGGAACCTTGCCCTTCTAGGCTACGACGCAGAAGATGGTAGTATTAAGAAAGGATTAGAGTGGCTTCTATCAATTCAAAGATATCAATATAAAGGCTATCCAGGTTTTTTCCTCTCAAATAACAAGAAAGACGCACAAGTGATGCGTGCAACGTACTATGGAGAATTCGGACCCGGATGCACAGTTTTTTATCAAACAGCTTATGCTGTTCATCTGTTTCACATTTTCGGTTTTGACAGCAATCAGCAAGTTCAAAGAGCCGTCAAGTCGTATCTCCAATTTTGGAGTCCTGACTGGTGCGGAGCATGGTGCACAATCAACGTGCTACGACTGTTAATTGAGCACCCAATTAGCGCAAAATCCACCCAAGTTGAAAGAGGTTTAAGATTCTTGCTGAGGCGACAAACAAAAATGGGTGCATGGAGAGGTTTCCCCTTTTATCATACACTTCACGCTTTATCCAGATCCCGCCATGTCTTGGCAAAGAAACAGTTTGAGAAAGCGTTTTCTTTAACAGCCAAAAGACAGAAAAAAGATGGAAGTTGGGGTAAGAAGGGGCAAGAGGTCAAGACATTTTTGGTTTTGGACTCGCTGAATAGCTTTTACACTACAGAACCAAATGACCAATAATATGCTCCTCGGACTCCCGTTCCCCTCAGTAATATTACAGAAAATCAATTCAAGGTGTCTTCCTCGAGTTCCCGCAGACGTTTTTCATGCTCAGCTTGCATTCTATTCCAGTTGCAGGTCAACATGGCCTCCTCAAAGTTAACATAGTATCGCTTTTGGTCATGTACACCGCCAATGGCCTCAGTTATGTACCATTCGCCGCCCAGACTAATCCTACTGTTCTCAACGGCTCGAGAGTATTTCAGCACGAGAGCGTCGCTTCTCTGACGCTTCGTTGCCGGATGATAAGAATCAACAAGCTTCTCGCCGATTTTAACTCCGCCCACTAAAATTGGAATGATCTCGAAGCTACCTGGTTTAGGCACATTGATTCTATATGAGGTTTCGTGGCGACATTCCATACAATGAAAACGAATAATTCTATATTTCTCATCGTGGCGAAGCTCGAAATTATCTGTGTGACATCTTGGACAGCCAGTTGCAGCTACTGTTTGGAGGGCAACGTTGTTTGCACTTGCCCACTTCAAGTATTCTGCGTCGGAGGAAAAGTCGGTTTCTAGATCCTTGAAGTATAACCACTTGTGTTTTCTTGGGCGCCCGCGTCGTGTCATGACTCTTCAGGATATACTGGGCATTCTTGCCTTTTTGGCTTTTCTTAAGTTTTGTGGCAAGAAGGCCTGCCTGTAGTTCATGAATTATGAAAGAAGCGTCTATACTTTGATTTCCTGGTCTTCACATCTCTCGTGGTTAGCCGTTGACCCGCACAGAAGTTCAAGTCAAAGTATGGGTGCTCAGGAAGATGTGAATGTACGTATACCGGAAAGATAGTCATAGAAGACCTCAG
>JABAOC010003889.1_pt1 | contig 13654 bp, 13 predicted proteins | sample 7062161 | NCBI WGS metagenome assembly JABAOC01 (sample SAMN14538625, study PRJNA623070) | marine sediment metagenome | biome: marine biome [ENVO:00000428]; feature: marine pelagic biome [ENVO:01000023]; material: deep marine sediment [ENVO:00002113] | place: India: Gulf of Khambhat ... | reverse complement strand
GGCACCCAGAATGCCCAGATCAATATTTGCGATATGCATGGAGCCGCCTTTTCCATGGCAGTAGCCCGTTGATTTTCCGTAGAGCTCGGCCATCATGTAGGGCAATTCACCTCCCTTGGCAATGCAGTGGCCATGGCCTCGGTGGGTGGAGGTGATATAGTCATCGTCCCGTAAGTTGGCACAGACCCCTGCTGCCACGGCTTCTTCCCCGATATAGAGATGCACGATTCCAGGGACCATTTGCCGGGCATAGAGGTCCATGATCTTTTCTTCAAATCGACGAATTCGCAACATCGTCTGATGGAGCTCCATCATTTTCTTACGGTCTAGGTCCATGACTTTACCTCCATGTGAGGGGATTGACCAGTACTTTTCCTTCGTTTGAGGTATCCCTTGAAAAACGCGGTGAAGGAGCTTCGAAGTACTTTCTATGTGCCAAAAACTAACAGGCTTTTGGTCTTCGGTATTATATCCGCAGTGTTCCTCTAGATCAACATCCATTTGGCTGGATTTCTGGGTTGGACCTTCGTTTCCACTCAACTTAGCAGAGCACTTACGTCTCTAGTTTCAATGCCCTCTCATGCCTCTTTCTTTTTAACCGTTGCACGTGTGGCCCCGGTGGAGATACCTCCATCCACGAGGAGAGTCTGGCCGGTAATATACTCACTCGCATCGGAAGCCAGAAAGACAATCGCACCGTCGAGGTCATGAGGTTCTCCTGGCCGTTTGAGGGGAATACGATCGCACAGGTATTCCACCCACTCACTGTTCTCGTACAGTACCGCGGTCTGCTCCGTTTTGAACCAACCCGGGGCCAGGCAGTTGACGGTAATGCCATGTATACCCCAGTCGTCAGCGAGGCTCATGGTGAGCTGTTTCATTCCACCCCGGCTCGCGCAGTAGGGTGCCAGCCCAGCATAGCCGAAGACACAGGTTACCGATCCGATATTAATGATCCTTCCGTAACGTCGCGGGATCATCTTACTGGCCACAGCTTGAGCCACAAAGAACGCCCCCCGCAAATTAGTGTCGAGAACGAGATTCCAATCGTCCCACGTAACATCCAAGGCAGGCTTGCGGACGTTACAGCCCGCGTTATTGACGAGTATGTCTATTCTTCCATATGCTCCATACGCTTTGTCCGCCATTTTCTGGATGCTATCGTAATCGCATACATCCAGTGGGAGGGGTAGGGCCTTCCGCCCCAGGCCCTCTATCTCAGTTTTGAACGGCACCAGTGAATCCTCATTGCGGCTCGTAATGATCAAGTCAGCCCCGGCCTGTGCCAGGGCCCGGCCAAAATACTGGCCAAGTCCGCGACTGGCACCGGTTACGATGGCTACTTTTCCAGTTAAGTCGCAAAAATTTTCTCTCATGGTTGCCTCACCCTTTCTTCAGTTAATTGGAAGACCTATTCTGAGAGCACTTCTCGTCGAATGATCTTCATATCACTGCTTTCAACTTCTCGTTTAGCTCTGACAAATTGTTGACGATCCAATCCGCTCCTGCTGCTTGCAGCTCTTCTTTGGAATTATCTCCCGTCGCCACCGAAAACACTTTGACGTTAACTCTCTTTGCCATCTGAACATCTATGACCGAATCCCCTACATAGCAGCATTGGTCCCTGCCAATACCCAATCGTTCCATCATCTTCAGAAGCGGATCCGGGGAGGGCTTGGGTTTTCTAATCTCCTCGAAAAAAATCGTTTCACTGAACAGACTGGCCAGCTTACGGGGAAATATCCTATTAAAGTACTTTCTTCGGGTATTGGAGATGAGGGCAAGGATATATCTGGCAGATAGAGACGTCAACACAGCTTCGACATCAGGAAAGATGACATCTCGCTTCTCGGCTAGGTCAAAGTAGCATCTTGTCATGCGCCGCTTGATCCCTTCCCAGGTCTCATCGGAGATGTCTCCATAGTAGAGCTTTCTTTTTTGTTCTGGAGAGTGGGAGAGGTATTTTCTCACGGTTTCCCTGGCCACAGGCATGCCCAACTCCTTTCCAGCCCGCCAGTAGGCCTCCTCGTGAATTTTCAAGTCGTTAACGAGCACCCCATTGTAGTCAAAAATAATGGCTTTGAGCACTTCGAAACCTATTCAGTGGTTTGATTTCGATGAATTCCGAGATTCTTCTCAATATGGTGATTTCTGGCGGGTCGATCCAAGCTGGGCATAAGACCATTGTTATACACATTTCACGATAGATCGGCCTCATTCCCGCTCTCGCGGCACTTCGACCCCTCTGATCCAAATCCGAAACAATTTCGTCAAGTAGGGAGAGTTGAGAACCGGGCCCAAGCCTGAAGGAGTCTTTGCTTCTAGCGAAAACTTGAGGTGGCGTATCTTCTCCTTTAAACGTCGGTGATAACGAAAGATTCGGCCTTTGTTTACCTTTTTTCTCTATTGCAACCCAATAAAGCCGCGGCGTTTTCTCAAGCTATGGCAGTCGGAATTTTGGGAAAAAAGTTCTTTTCCCTCTGATACGGACAGGAACAGAAATTGGGTTCGGGTAAAACCTTATATATGTCTAGAAGATCATCTTTCGTCTGTCAAGATATTTATTGGAGCAGGAAACCCCGGAAATTAAATACTTGATTTTCATATTGATCTATTCTAAAATAACGGAAGAAAGATTCTTAGAAGGCCCTAGTTCGAAGGCCCAAGCAAATTGATTGTTTATACTCCTCTGGACTTTCTAGGATCCTGAGGGGTTTTTTTATCTCATTTCTCACCGGGAATCTGTTGAATCTCGATACAGTGAACGTGGAATTTACTGCAAATTGGGGAAGCAGTTAGCGGGTTTTTCATGGACGCGGGAAAGGATATTCCCCTATCTCCTAACGGGAAATGCATCTTCGTTTCATTGGGGTTGTAGCTTTGAAAAGATTCCCTGGTGATACTAAGGAGGCTTAATGTCCATCAGTGTGGAGGTAAAGGGAAATATTGAAAGGGCTATTAGGTTACTCAAAAAGAAGATGCAACTGGAAGGGATAAGTAAGGAACTTAAACACCGACGGTTTTATGAGAAACCGAGTGTCAAAAAGAAACGGAAAAGACTTGCGGCCAGCCGAAGGAAACGGAAATCTGGACGCCAATTCTTGTAGATGGGCCTAATGGCCTTACAAACAGGAGGATAAGGATGTCCAAGAACTTATACGTTGGTAATTTGTCTTATGAAGTGACGGAGGAGGATCTCAAGAAGAATTTTGGAGAAATAGGTGAATGTGTTGCAGTAAACATCGTCAGGGATAAGTATTCGGGCAACTCGAGAGGATTTGGCTTTGTGGAAATGGGTACTGAGGAAGCGGCCCAGGAGGCCATAAAGAGATTAAATGGTGGAGAGCTTTCCGGGAGGAAGATTGTCGTCCAGGAAGCTAGACCCAGGAAGGAGCGAAGGAAACCCCCTTTCGACAGATCGGGTTTCAGGAGGGGAGAAAGATTCTAGGTGCGGAGGTACCCAGGGGAAATCTTTGCCCAGATACGCATCAGTATCAATACATTGGGAAAATGACGAAGGGAACTGGATTTATGGGGGGAATACGCTTCCTTCCCGTCTTCTCTTCAATAGGATACGGTTTCTCTGAAAGTGCTCTGGGCTTTACAATCCGGCGAGAGAGTCCTAGTAGCGGCGGCCAGTCAGAAAGGGATTTTTTCATGTTTTCACATATGGGCAAGGAGGAGTAAGCATGGAGGTAAGACAGAGCAAATGGTTTTGGGTGTTCGTAGCGGCTTTAGCTATGGCATTGACCAGTTCGCTGGGATTGGCGGGAGAAAAGCAAACTCCACCGGGCAAAGTTGCGGTGGTGAACGGATCAGTAATCAACCGGATCGATTTTGACCGGGAGGTGAACCGTGTCCAGCAGCGGCTTTCGCGAATGGGCAAGCCTCTCAGTGATTCCCAGCTTTCAGAAATCAAAAAGGAAGTCCTTGAAAACCTTATCAACCATGAGTTGTTCTATCAGGAAAGCCAAAACCAGGGAATCACCGTTGACGAGGTGGCGATCAATGAAAGAGTGAGGAAGTTGAAAGAACGATTTCCCAGCGAAGCTGAATTCAAAAGTGCATTGACTAAGGCGAATCTCACTGAGGATGACATAAAGGCGCAATTTATGCGGGGGATGGCCATTGAGCAATTCATCGATACGCAGTTTGTTCAGAAAATTTCGGTCTCCGACAAGGAAAGCAAAGGGTACTATGATAGTCACCCGGATCTTTTCAAACAACCTGAGCAGGTGCGTGCAAGTCACATCCTGATCAAGGTTGATCCCGGGGGAGACGAATCCCAGAAGATCGAAGCCCGCAAGAAAATGGAAGGAATCCAGGAAAAGGCGCAAAAAGGTGAAGACTTTGCGGACCTTGCCAAGAAATTCTCCGAAGATCCCAGTAGTGCCAAGGGCGGGGACTTAGGCTACTTTCGGCGCGGGCAAATGGTGAAACCCTTCGAAGAGAAGGCTTTTGCGTTAAAACCGGGGGAAGTCAGCGACATCGTCGAGACCCGGTTCGGGTATCACCTGATCAAGGTCATGGAAAAAAAATCAGAAACGACCATTGCGTACGAGGACATCAAGGGCAAGCTTGCGCAGCATCTGAAACAGGAGAAAGTTCGGAAAGAGGTGAACCTATACATTGAGAAGCTGAAAGAGAAGGCAAAGGTGGAGAGGTTTTTGAGGGAAGGTACGTCATAACCGATACCTCACCGGGGACACATGGATATTCATTACCCCTTCTTTCCCTTTTTTGAGATTAAGGCATTGATTGAATTGCTATTGGAGAAGAGGATAATAAGTAAAGACGAGCTTATGGATAGGATGAAAACCTTTATATGGAGATGAATGAAGGAGAAACCGTGATAGTAGAATGTATCTCAATGGATCTTGAGATCAATATCCACGAAGATTCTTCTGGTTTTTCCAAAGAGTAATTTCCTGATGCCATCCCCGCCTGGTTGAGCGAGTAGAGAAGCGTTCTAACTCCAGATAGGATGAAAACGCACCCCTAAAGAGCAGTTTGAGCATATCTTCACCCAATCCCTTTTGCCTCTCAGGAATCACCCTTACATGAATGTCAGACAAGTTCAAAGATATTGTGAAAAAGTAACCGATATTCAGGGGAAGTCTAAGGTTGAGCGGAATTTCCTATTATGGTTACAATACGGGTATTCAATCGTGCCTGTTTAGATAGACCGACGAAGAATGATGAATAAACACCATTGGCGGCACCTCATGAGGGCGGTAACATGAAAGATCAGAGGGGAGTGACATCATTCCACGAGGAGGCCCAATTATGGGAAAAAATCAGGAGCTACGGGATTTGGCATCGAGGTATCTACCGGGAGGCGTATGTTCTTCAGCGCGGGTGAACAGAGGGATCAATAACCCCTTCTATATCTCCCGTGCAAAAGGCACCAAAGTGTATGATCTCGATGGCAATGAATATATTGATTTATGCATGTCATTTGGCGCCGCCCTGCTCGGTCACGCTCACCCGAAGGTGGTTGAGGCAGTCCACAAGGCCCTCGATATGGGCGTCATGTGCGCATATGAAAATGATTGGCACACCAGGCTCGCACGGCGCATCGCCGAGACTGTTCCCTGCATCGAAATGCTTCGCTTCTCGATGAGCGGGACGGAGACAACCTATTACGCGATAAAGCTAGCACGTGAATATACTGGACGCACGCTAGTGGTCAAGTTTGAGGGCCATTTCCACGGTTTTAACGATTATTTGGCCTACAACTGTTGGCCCTCCCGTGAAGGCATCTGGCCTAATATCACCCCGGCTGTTGAGGGGTTGCCAGAATATTTACAACAAGGTGTTATGATCCTCCCTTTCAATGACTTCGAACGGGCTGAAGAGACACTGACTATGCGTGGTGAGGAGATTGCTTGTGTCATTGTGGAACCGGTCAACTACAACAGCGGGACGATTCTACCACAACCAGGCTATCTGGAGCTTTTGAGGCGTCTGACTGCGGAGCATGGCGCCCTACTCATTTTTGATGAGATTCTGTCCGGATTTCGGACCGAGCCGGGTTGCATGCAAGCGACTTACGGCGTGATTCCGGACCTGTGTACGTTAGGGAAAGCTATTGGTGGGGGGACAGCTCTGAGCGTTTTTGGGGGAAAAAGGGGAATCATGGAACATATCTCGCCCTTGGGAAAAGCACAGCATAGCGGCACATATAATGGACACCTCCTCGAAATCATGGCGGGAAACGCCTTTTTCGACGTGATCCTAGAGCGCACGTTCTATAAGGATCTCTTGGCGCGTTGCGAACGGCTCTATGAGGGGATCAACGGGATCATGAACCGCCTCGGTTTTGTGGGACGCGTGCAAGGCAAAGGAGCTCGTTTCTCGTTTCTGTTCGGGCCGGTTGCCGAAAAGGAAATACTGGAAAACTACCAGGATCTCCTTGACAACCAGTGGGGCCTGTTGGATCGTTTCTACAAAGCCTGTCTCAATCACGGCGTCTTCATCCACACGATGCAACATCATGGCATCTCCTCAGCCCATACCGATGAGGACATTGATAGGATGTTGGAAGGCATCGAGGCCGCACTTCGGGATGTCATGTCCGACGGACTCAATGCATACGCTCAGGAATAAGAGGTTTTTCAGAAACTGAGGGAACCGGTTTGTTTACCGCTGCCGATGTAGATTTTCCGACCTGAATGGGTTCAGGTATCGAAATTTACCTTTTTGCCTTAGTTTGAACGTTTGATGGTGAGTATCGCAAATTGTTTCCTGATGCGGCTTTTGAAGACTCCTGAGACACATCGTTATTTTTCCTGACTCCCCGCAATGTTATGATCCTTCCAGAGCACTTTTCAACGCTACAACGGCCACTTCCAGTTGAGCGTCATCCGGCTCCCTTGTTGTAATCTGCTGCAACCAAAGACCAGGAACCGTTAACCACCGGACATAGCGGTTGTTCCGCTTTTTGCCTGACAGTCTTAGCAGCTCGAAGGAAATCCCACCTAGCAGGGGTAAGAATGAAAAGTGGGTGATGAACCTCTGTACGACAGTAGGTCTGTGGCCTATCATCATCTCGACGATGGTGTCGGCAATCGCAAACAAGAGAATTGCTAGGATTACCACAATGAGCAAAAAACTGGTCCCGCAGCGGGGATGATGGGTGCTATACTTGCGGAGATTCGCGACACTGAGCTCTTCACCTGACTCCAGGGCATTAACACCCTTATGCTCTGCGCCGTGATACTCAAAGATCCGCCTGATTTCCTTCCACTGACTGATAGCATACAAATAGGCTAAGAAGAAGGTAACTCGTATGAATCCGGCTGCAATATTAAATGATAGAGCGTTCTTTGACAGTCCCATAATCTCAGTAAGAAACAAGGGCAGGGCAAAGAAAATGCCGATAGCCAGGGCAAAGGCAAGCACTATCATTCCCGCAAGCATAAGGCCATCTGTAAACTTTTTGCGGTGCGGGCGTTTCCAATCCACACCCTTTTCAACCTTTTCCTGCTCCACGAGGGCCACATCAGCTGAAAAGTTTAACGCCCGGATGCCTATGAACACCATTTCAAAGAACGTTACAGCACCCCGAAGGATAGGAATGTTCAAGACCCTGTACCGTTTTGAGAGACTTATGTAAGGATGGCTCTTGATCATGATCTCCTTGTCAGGTTTGCGCACAGCCGTAGCTATACTCTTGGGCGTACGCATCATTACACCTTCGATGACAGCCTGGCCTCCAACAGGTAGATCCTCAGAGAATAACGCTATTCCCGCCGATAAAACCCTCTTTGCATTGGTGGAGAATCCCCCAAAGCAGCAGCGAAGAGGTCGTGAAACAACAACCCAGAGGACAGAGCCAAGCCTTTTCACGATGAAACAGCTCCTTCCGAGCAGATTATTCATGATCGTAGCGCCTGTCTTGCCAATAACCTTCAAGGTCGCCCTTATGCCCACGATGAGAGTCATGGTGCTATCGCCCACAGGGACACTTTGCTCGGCTGGAAGACAGAGCTCTTCTCTAGGCGGAAATTCTGGAGACGCAATACCTGTCTTCTTCTCAGATAAGTGACAAGGAATACCCATCCGATACGTCGAAGGAACCGGGTAAACCGGAACCTGAGTGCTTCGACCGAGACATGTCGACGAGCTCATGTCGAGTCGCTCAGTCGAGGGCTAAATAAGTTCGTCACCGAACTTATGAATCGAAGGACTAAACCATTCATTTTATGCCATTGTAAAAACCATTACAAAAAACAGCCTTTTTGTCCAGACCTTCCCAAGTCTATCCCATGATGGGCTCAAGTATAAGAACCTAGAGAGGACCACCAAACAGTGCAGTACCGAGAGAATAAGCAATTACACGATCAACAGCAAACATTATGGTAACCCTCCGACGAAGCGTCGGCAAATTTCAACCGCTTCGACAGCGTCCTTTCCATAGGCGTCTGCACCGATCTTTTTTGCAAAAGCGGCATTAACAGGCGCCCCACCAATCATGACTTTAACCCGGTCCCGCAATTCCTGTGCCTTCAATCCCTCAATCACTTTTCTCATCTCTGGCATAGTCGTGGTCAACAACGCGGATAACCCTAGGATGTCGGGCTTCATTTTTTTTACCGTTTGGATCAATTTTTCAACGGTGAGGTCTACGCCCAAGTCGACCACATTGAACCCTGCCCCCTCCAGCATCATGATGACCAGGTTTTTGCCGATATCATGTATGTCACCTTTGACTGTGCACATAATGATTGTGCCCTTTGATTCAGTCTCCCTCCCTTTCAAAGAGGGGTTGATGAGCGCCAATCCCTTTTTCATGGTGAAGGCTGAGACGAGCATCTCCGGTACAAAGATTTTGTTTTCAGAAAACCGCTTCCCCACCACGTCCATCGCTGCAATCATGGCATCGTTCACGATTCTGCTTATGTCTACATTATCTTCAATTGCCGCTTTGAGTAAATCCTCTATCTCGTTGTGGTTTCCATCAATAACAGCGTCTTTGATCTCATCCAGATGGCCACCCATAGCCTTACCTCACCATTACAGGTTAAGATTCCCAAACACTTGGCCCACAAATTAGTTTCCCAATGCACCTCTTTCGGGATGAGGAAATGTTAATATCCCTCATGGACGGCCGAAACAATCGCCTTTACATTTTCTAACGGTGTTGCCAGCGGGATTGCACATTCAGGCCCTATAATATTAACCCCTGCCTCGATTGCATAACGCGCCTGTGCATAGGCGTCCTCAGGGGTTCCCTGGTAAAGGATTTGAGGATTATTTACACATCCAACAAGGGACATACGGTTCCCCACTTTCTTCACGACTTCCTTAGCGTCCATCTGGAACTCGAAGTGATATACTTCAAATCCCGCCTCCGCGAATAGGTCCAAGCGGTCATTACAGTTTCCGCAGACATGAAGGATGAGCGGCCCCCCGATCTGTGAGGTGATCTCCTTATGGATAGGCAGAAGAAGTTCCTGATAGTGGTACGGACCCGCTAAATCTCCGGTCACGTGGTCCGAAAGGACAACCACGTCCGCCCCTGCCCGGAATTGACCTCGAGCGAAAGTAATGGTTACGGGCATCAACTGACGCATCATTTTGGTAACCTTGTCCTTTTCGCCCATCCCAATCTGAAGGAGAAAGTTTTGCGTGCCAGCCATATGATAGGACAGGGTCCAAGGCCCCATCACCTTACCGAAGATTGCCACCTTGCCCCCTACGTTGTGCCTAAGGATGGATAAGGCATCCAAAACGACGCGCATGGAAGGCCTTTCGAGGATATTTTCCGGAATTTGGATGTCGGAGAATTGGGCATATGGGAAGGTTTTACTGTCAGGCATGTTATCCCGATCGCCCCAGTCTACATCGCTTCCAAGGGCTGCAGATTCCTGATGTACACTATACTCCGGCATTACCGTGTCGAAACCTAAGATTTCATGACCTGCCAAGGCCAGATCGGCCATTGCATTCGCATCTAAATGAGCTTTGGGAAAGGAGATCCCGGCGGCGTCCATGAGGCCATGACAGACGATTGATGTGGGGTTTCCCGCCGGTGGTCTATCGCCTTTTCTGCCGTTGTACACTGCAGACATTACTAAATTGTGCGACGTTGATTTCATGATTCTCCATTCCCCCCTTAATGGTTAAGAATTGGTGTGGCTAAATCACCTGATTCAGGTGGAAGGGTTTCCTGGGATTTCGCTCAACTACGGACCATTTTGGTCCTTGAACACGATGGTTTCTCAAAAAAACTGGTATCTCACTCTAACCCTTGAGCAATCGGATAGTGTCAAACAGTCATATGATGAGTTGCTTTCATTCCAAAAAGGGAAATCCATAAACCACCTCCCTGGATTTCGGGATATTGCAGGATCGTAGGTCCGATTCATCACCAGCCACCCACCAAATGGAGATGGAGATGGGGAATAACCTGCCCGCCACCCGGCTCCACATTAAAAAGCAGTTTGTACCCTGATTCAGAAATGGAATGTTCCTTGGCCATCTCCCTGGCCTTTAGAATCATATCGGAAATGATATTTCTATCCCGTTCCGTCAGATCATTGACGCTTCTGATGTGTCTTCTGGGTACAATGAGTAGATGAGTAGGGGCATGGGGATGGATATCCTTAAAGACCAGTACGGATTCGCCTTGATACAGAAAATCAGCCGCCTTTTCCCCTCTAATGATCTGGCAGAAGGTGCAATCCTTTTCCATCATAGTCATCTCTTCGTTCAGCCAAAATTGAAGAGCCTTTTCCCTTTACTCTTACCATGAGATTGATGACCACACATGGCAAAGTCACTCAATATCGTATTTGCCTTCTTATATCTCGAACATATAATACGCGCAAGGATTATTTTGGTTGAAGCCCGTTCGTGAGGCGAAACAGGCCTCGCAATACCAAGGGAATTCGAAGAGGGAATACCAAGGGGCACTCCTTGCCCTTACTGCAACGGGAAGATGGAGAAAGGTTGGGTTCATGACGGGGGCTGCAAGATGGAGAGAGGTGTGAAGGCGGACGCGGAAAAGGTGACCACCACCAACGAGATAAACTTTAGCAATGCCATTTCGATACGGACCATGGACATCGTGGACGGATATAACATTAAATGGGTTTACAAAAGCAGTTCGGGCATCCATAATAAGGATGATGAATCCCCCACCGTGGTTCGGTGCTTCTCATATCAGAATGAGACAAAAAACCAGGGTAAGAGGATCAAGAAGGAGAACTAATCAATGAACTGGAAAAATGCGCTGATCATTGCGCTGGCTGTTGTCCTGGCCGGATGGGTCGGCTACGGGCTGTATTTTTACTCGGGCCCTTACAAAAGGCTTTACCGGGAGAATCAGCGGCTCATGGAGGAGTTTGCGGCGAGACAAACGTGGGAATCCAAAACGGAAGAGGAAGTCGTCGAGTTGAGGAGAACTCTGGAGAGGCAACGCCGGGAGACAAATGTGGCCAGGGATGAATTGACCAAAAAAGATCACCTGGTAAAGGATCTTAGGACCAAAATAGAGGGATTAAGGGGTATGATTTTTAAAGTGCAGGGGGAGAAAGAAGCCCTTATGACGGAGGCATCTCAACTGCGAGCGGCATTTGGAAAATCACAGAGCCATCTCAGCGAACTCTCTCAGCAGATCGAAAAGCTGAAAGGTGATTATCAACGAAAAGCGCAAGGCCTTCAGGATCAGCTGCTAGAGACGACCCGTCAGATTCAGTATCTACAGGACGAAAGGGATCAACTTCGCCACTCAATCGCGAGATTGGAGAGTAATAGAACATCCCTCAGCGAGTACGTCTCTAAACTGAAGAGCGAGCTGGAGCGGTCGAAGGGCCGCGTCCAAATGCTGTCCCGGGATTTGGCGGATAAGGAAGAAAAGCTAGAGGGAGCAAATCAGAACTATGAAGAGATGGTTAAGCAGCTCAGGGAGCAGATCCACCAAAAGGAGGTAAGTATCACTACCTTGAAGGAAAAAACGTCAATTCATTTTCTGGACAAAATCCTCTTCGAACCAGGGAATGCAAATATCACACTTCACGGAAGGCAGGTTCTGAGGAATGTAGCTGAAGGGTTAAAAAAACTTTCAAACACGGAGGTTCGAGTGGAGGGACATACGGACAACCAGCCTCTTTCAGAAGCGGCCAAAGCCGTCTTCATTGATAACCTAGATCTCTCGATAAAGAGGGCAACTGCTGTGGCTCGGATGTTCCGCATGATGGGTGTGGATCCGAGGAATCTCTCTGCAACTGGATTTTCCATGTATAGACCCGTGGCCAGCAACGATACGCCAAATGGGCGAGAACAGAACCGACGGGTTGAAATTCTCTTGGTCCCTTTGGGCTGAAGAATTTTGCTCATAGCACAGATCAGAAACTGAGTGACTTCAGCTCTTGAGATATACATTTTTCAAGAAAGGAGGGTATGATATGCTCAAAAAGATCGCAAAGAAGCTCTTTGGTGAAGGTTCCTCCGTTCAGTCTCCAGAGGGTTTCTTTCTCAATGTTCGCTGTGACACATGCGGTGAAGTATTCAACCTTTTCATCAACAAATCGACGGACCTTGCCCAGAATTTTGATGAAAGGGGTGGTATGACTTACTCATTGAACAAGGAGATTATCGGCGGTAGCTGTAGGAATTTGATCAATGTGAAGATGAAATTCGATGGGAGCAAGAATCTGGTATCACAACAGATTGAGAACGGAAAGTTTATCACAGACGAATAGATCCGTTAATCCCCCCATTGCCAGAAAATCGAAGAATCGAATTAACCATGAATTTGTCCAGAGCTGACATCTCTCTCCTCTTTCACCGTGGTTAATGGGGGTATTGTTCATTCCGGAGCGGCTTCAATCTTTTTTTAAAGAAGTTACTCTAAATCATTAATATTACAGTTGTAAAATCCCTTGCTTCTTCGCTTCAATACCCCTCGCAGTACGGAAGGAAAAGGGCAGGGGGGTGGCTTATGGAAAAGAAAATTTGCTATATTTTCAATATCGTTTACGCGAATATCCCCTAAAAAAATCGGGAAACTTCAGATATACTCTGAATGGCAGCCGGGGAGGAGTGGACTTCGGTTTTTATGGGCATGAACCAGCGTTCTCGGTGACATACAATATGCCAACTGCCAATTACCGGAAGCTATCACCCTTCGCAGTTTTCCATTTCTCAATAAATCAATCGTAAAGGAGGAAAGGGAATGAAATTCAAACCGGAAGAGGTCAACTTCCACCGGGAGGAATACCAGGAATTCTTGGCCGAGATGCGTCCTAAAGATTATGCGCCATTGATGGAGAAAGAAGTTCTGGGGAAGGTGGATCTCCGCCACCGTCGACCCAATCCTTATACAAGGGAAGGGAAGGCCTTGGTCTCCTTCGTGGTCACCAACAAGGATATCAAGAGCGACATTCAAAGGGCCGTCGATCTGCTGGGCGGATTTGATAAATCCCTGAAATCCCAGGATCGCATCTTTTTGAAGCCTAATTTCAACAGCGATGATCCACCCCCGGGCTCAACGGCCTTGGATTTTCTGATTGCTGTCATCGACCTTCTCCGTGAACATGGCTACACCCGTATCTCCGTGGGAGACGGGTCGGGGCGGCCCTGGGTGCCGACCGAAAAGACTTTTCAGAGAGCGGGTCTCTCCTCAAAGATGGCCGAAATGAAAATT
>JABAOC010009921.1_pt3 | contig 13656 bp, 10 predicted proteins | sample 7062161 | NCBI WGS metagenome assembly JABAOC01 (sample SAMN14538625, study PRJNA623070) | marine sediment metagenome | biome: marine biome [ENVO:00000428]; feature: marine pelagic biome [ENVO:01000023]; material: deep marine sediment [ENVO:00002113] | place: India: Gulf of Khambhat ... | reverse complement strand
ACTCCCGCTACCACAGCCAGCACTTATCGCCTTTGTTTTTGCGGCTTTTCTCCTTCTGAATCGGTACATACGAGATAGAGGGGTTATTGAATGCGGTTTTTTCTGGGTGTTGATTTCCAGTTTTCTCGCTTTTGTTTCAGGCGATATCGGGCAGGTTTCCACGATTTATTTGTCAACCGGCAGCCTTGTTCTGATCATCTCCGTGATCGAGATATCATATGGGAGGGCCTACCGTGATGAGTTGACCGGACTCCCGGCGCGCAGGGCTTTGAATGAAGCCCTATATCAGTTGGGGGGGAAATTTACCGGGGCAATGATTGATATCGACCATTTCAAAAAATTCAACGATCGATTCGGTCATCATATTGGAGACCAGGTGTTGCGTATGATTGCCTCCAAACTTGATAACGCTGGCGGTGGAGGCAGAGTTTTCCGCTACGGAGGCGAAGAGTTCGTGATGGTTTTTCCGGGAAAGAATTTGGATGAGACCATCCCTCATCTGGAAGAGCTCAGGAAGGAAGTCGCAGATTCAGGTTTTTTCCTGCGTGGCTCTGACCGCCGCACCAAAGAGCAAAAAAGCACGAAAGAGAAAAAGAAATCTCGAGGTAGAACCCGTGTGACTATCAGTATAGGTGTGGCAGAACGAAATGAACAAAATTCTAATCCTCATCAAGTCATCAAGGCCGCAGATAAGGCTCTCTACCGCGCCAAGAATAAAGGTCGAAACCGAGTCAGCAAATAGAAAGAAAAAGTTATTGACTTCGATAGGCAGTCCAGATAAATTAATTTTCTAAGTTGGATGCGACTTGGGTTGACTCATGCTCTTTCCTAACGTCTTCTATTCAAGAAATCATTCATTTGAGACCAAAACATTATTTCTAATCGGACTCTGATTGGATATTGAATTGGATTATTTTCACTCGCCGCAAGATTTTCTTTTATTTATCCAATTTTTTTTAGCTGAATTTTAATTAAGGAGGTTTAGATGAAAAAAACAACAGCGCATTTAACGATTTTTTATTTGCTTCTGTTCTGTCTGGGATTGGGGACGTCGCTCAGCGGGCAGGATAACTACAAGCTGCTGAATGACGAAACTTACATGGAAATGGAGTCGGTCGGGAGCCCGAACATATCGCCTGATGGGAAGCAGATTCTTTTCACTCGGAGTTGGGTAGATAAGATCAATGACCGCACGAGAAGCAACCTCTGGATTGTGGATGTGGAAGGCCAAAGAGTCCGTGAGCTCACGCACGGAGACTGGAGGGATTCTTCTCCTGTTTGGTCACCTGACGGGACAAAGATCGCGTTTCTTTCTGATAGAGACGGAACCACGCAGATTCATGTCATGTGGCTGGATACACGTGAAGTCGCCCAGTTGACTCATCTTGAACGCTCTCCAGGAAGTCTGACATGGTCTCCTGGAGGAAAGCAGCTCGCTTTCACCATTTTTGTTCTCGATACAAAGCCGCTTCTGTCTGTGAAACTTCCCCAGAGACCGAGAGGAGCGAAATGGGCCGCGCCAGCCGTGATCGTTGACCGCCTATCCTGGGCCAGAGACGGCCGGGGGTATCAGCCGAAGGGATACACACACATCTTTGTGATTGATGCCGAGCTGGGAGGTACGCCTCGCCAGATCACATCAGGTGATTATTCTCACAGCGGTCCCCAATGGTCTGCAGACGGGAAGAAAATATTTTTCAGCGCTATTCGCAAACCTGACGCGGAATATCTGCGCGGTGATTCTGAGGTCTATTCGGTTGACCTCACAACGCTGGATGTCCAAGCCCTCACGGACAGGGAAGGCCCTGACCGCAGCCCCAGTGTTTCGCCGGATGGGAAATGGATCGCCTACACCGGATATAATGACAAGAATTTCACAAGCCATCTGTCTAACTTGTATCTCATGGACGATACCGGGTCAAAAAAGAGGGTTCTTGCCGTTAACCTTCCCAATTCGCCGTCAAACGTGACCTGGGCTCCGGACAGCTCCGGACTCTACTACATGATGCGCGAAAAGGGAGAATCCAACCTTTACTTCGTCTCACTCAATCGAAAGTTTCAAAAGATCACCGAAGGAGTCCATTATTTGTCAGGACTTTCGATCGCGGAAAACGGTCAAGTGGCCACGACTCTCTCGACTTTTACTCAACCGGGATATCTGGTGACTTTCAACCTGCGAAATCCGAGGAACATCAGAAAGCTTGTGGATGTCAACGAAGACGTCCTGGCGAATGTCAAGCTCGGAGATGTTGAAGAATTGTGGTTCAAGTCTCCCGATGGACTAGATCTCCAGGGGTGGCTGATCAAACCCGCAGAGTTCAAACAAGGGGAGAAGTATCCGATGATCCTTTATATCCACGGCGGGCCATGGGCCATGTACACAGTCAGGTTCAGTTGGCCCTGGCAGAATTTCGCGGCAAAAGGCTATGCTGTCCTGTACATGAATCCAAGAGGGAGTACGGGGTATGGGCAGGATTTTGTGAATGGAATTCAGTTTTCCTATCCTGGAAAAGATTATGATGACCTGATGGCTGGGGTGGATGCAGCGATTGACAAGGGATTCATTGACGAGAACAACCTGTTTGTTTGCGGAGGGAGTGGCGGTGGAGTCCTGACGGCCTGGATCGTGGGGCATACAAACCGCTTCAGAGCGGCTGTATCGATGCGTCCGGTGATCAACTGGCATTCTTTCGTGGGAACGACCGATGGTTCCAGCTGGTACCGCCAGTTTCAGAAGTATCCCTGGGAAGATCCGATGGAGTACGCGGTTCGTTCGCCTCTTCATTATGTGGGGAACGTGACCACGCCGACAATGGTCATGACAGGAGAGGCCGATTTAAGAACCCCCATGAGACAGAGCGAGGAATATTACAGAGCGTTGAAGATGCTTAAAAAGGAAACATTGCTCGTGCGTATGCCGGAGGAATACCACGGATGGAGACGCCCCTCACACAGGCTTCTCCAACAGCTTTATCTCCTGGCCTGGTTCGAGAAGTACCGAGTGAAATCCTGATCCGTAAATATTAAGGACTGGCAGGAGAGCTCGATACCAGTCGGAAATTTGACCTTATGCATCTCCCGAAAAAGTATAAATAAATTCACTTTTTTATTGAAACCAGGTATTGGACAGCCCTGTGGTGCAATAATAAAAATTTTGAAAATTTTAAAAAAAAGGAGATTCCCGTTGAGAAAAAAAAGGATTCTGATTCTTGCTCTGTTTCCGGCTTTGCTCGTGGCACAGGTCGAAAAAAAACAGGATGTCTGGGAGCCTGTGAAGTTCTTGGTCGGAATGTGGGAGGGTAGAGGAGAAGGAAAATCCGGGATTTCAAAGGTATGGAAGGATTGGCAGTTCGCATTGAACGGGAAGTTTCTCCAAATGAAGACTAAAGCTGTCTTTGCCCCCCAGGAACAAAATCCAAAGGGGGAGACGCATGAAGACCTGGGGTATTTCAGCTATGATGGAGCGAGAAAGACAATCGTGTTCAGACAGTTCCACGTTGAAGGATTTATCATCCAGTATGTCTATCAGAGCATCTCTGAAGATGGCCGAACAGTGACTTTCGCATCCGAGCAGATTGAGAATGGTCCGCCCGGTCTTATCGCCAAATTAATATTCAAGGCTTTGGATGCAGACACAGTGGAAGAAAGATTCGAGCTGGCATTCTCCGGAAAGGAGTTTGACTGTTACAACACAAACATCATAAAGCGGAAAAAATAGACTCAAATGGTTCGGTTTTTTTTAACCTTGATTTTTTATAAAGTATGCTGACACTCTGTATTAGGAACAATCCAGGGCAAATGAATGAGAAGAGAGTGTATGACGTATACAATTTCAAGTTGAAAAAAAATAGCCAAATATTTAGAGTGCGATAAATAACCTATTTAATGGAAAAGACGGCTTGAGATGAAAATACTAGATAGGCTCAACGCGAGGTTAGCGCGCGCGTTCATAAGAGACTTCGATGATACCGACAACCAGAAGGTGCGTGTCCAGCACGGCCTTCTGGCTGGATGGGTCTCCATTTTCGCCATCCTGCTCCTGTTTATGGTGAAAATGGGGCTCGGCATAATGGCCGATTCCATATCAGTTATCGCCAATGCGTTTCATCTTCTCTCTCATCTGGCGAATTCTATTATCCTTGTCGTCAGTTTCAAGTTAGCCGCACGCCCTTCCACAGCCAAAACCCCATTCGGGCATGGGAGGATGGAACATGTCGCACCCCTGATTATGGCCATTTTCCTTTTTGTCTCAGGGATTCAGATTGGGGAGAATTCCGTGCACCAGACTCTCGAACCTCATGAGGTCCATTACTGGAATGCCTTACCCTGGATACTCTTCGCCACGATAATAGTCAAACAATGGCTGACTCGGTTTGTCCGCCTCCTGGGGAAAAGAGTCAATTCACACGCAATCATGACTACCGCTGCCCACCACAATATTGAAGCCGTGATTTCCGTAACAGTTATTGCAGGATTGGTGGCGGGGCACTATTTTCATCGTCCTGAAGTGGATGGCTATATCGGGATAATTGTTTCTATCTGGCTGCTCTATCTTGGCTTTATTCATGGCCGGGAAGCCATTGTTCCACTCTTAGGCCAGGCGCCGAGTCGAGAGATGCTGCAGAAGATTAGAGAAACAGCCAAGTCAACCGAAGGAGTTGAGGATGTCCATGAGATTATCGTCCACAACTATGGTTCACTCAACACACTCTCTATGCACGTGGAGATACCGGAGAAATACGGACCCGCAGAGATGCATGAGATTGCCGAGAGCTGTGAATGGAAGCTGCGCAAGAAGTTCGGTGGTGAGGTTGTCTGTCATACCGATCCTCTCATGGAGAAGACTTCTGAGATCGTGGCTATTGAAGACCAATTTAAGAAAGTTCTGGCAAGCTTTCCTAAGATTGTCGATTACCATGACTTTCGCGTTGTGGCTGCGTCTCGCGAAAGAATCGTGCTCGTGGCGGATATTGATGTCAGTGAGGATGTGCCTGAATCCGAGTTTGAAACGATAGTGAAAAAATTGGAGGCGAGATGTATGGAAGAAATTCCGAATATCGAGTACTGCCAGTTTTACATAACTCCCAAATATGCCTATTGAGCTCTGATGAAGCAGTCATGAAGATAAAGAGGAATGTTTCTTTAAGTCCTTATTATAAGAAAGGCAGGGACTGTCCCTCTTTTTATAATTCAGGTTAAGTGATTTCAGTCTTTTGAGCCTGATGATTCTAGTCTGAGAGATTTGAATTTCCTTTATCAAAGCAGGAGGAACGATGAGAAGTATGAAAGGGCTAAGAAAAGGTTTTTTAATATTTTTTGTGCTTTTTATTTTTGTGATTTTCGTCAAGGCATCTGATGTTGGTCCCTCGAATGGCTTCCTGGTCATAGTTGGAGGGGCTATGCGTGACCCTGATATTTTCGCCCGGTTCATCGAGCTTGCCGGCGGTCCGGACGCTCCTATCGTCATTATTCCCACAGCCGGTGCGGGAGAGAACTATGATCAATACTGGCGTGGATTGAGGCGATACAGAGAGGCGGGAGCAAAAAATCTGATCGTTGTCCACACAAGGGACCGGGCGGTGGCTGATTCCGAGGAATTTGTCCGTCCGATTCAAACAGCCCGTGGCGTCTTTTTTACTGGGGGCCGTCAGTGGCGCCTGGCTGATTCCTATCTCAACACCCGGACTCACAAAGAATTTCTGGCCTTGCTGGACCGAGGAGGCGTGATCGGCGGCTCTTCCGCAGGAGCCACGATTCAAGGGTCATTTTTAGTCCGTGGGGATACAAAAGGGAACACGACCATGATCGGTGATCATGTCGAAGGGTTTGGCTTTTTGAAGAATGTAGGAATCGATCAGCACCTTTTAAAAAGGAATCGTCAGTTCGATATGATCGAAGTTATTGAAAAATACCCGGAATTGCTGGGAATCGGAATTGATGAAGATACGGCCATAGTGGTCCAGGGAGACAGGTTTGAAGTGATCGGCCAGGGATATGTGGCCATTTATGACCAGATGAAGCTTATCCCCCCTAGTGGACAGTTCTATTTTCTGGCTCCGGGTGACCGATTTGATCTGAAAAAGCGGGAAGCTTTAAGGCCTTCGCAGACGATGAGGCCGCTCGACCGTGTCAAAGCAGGGGAGTGGTCCAAGAGGAAAAAATAGCGATTCAAAGATAAAATCATGAAACATCGAGGCAAGACTTACTGGCGGAGAAAACGGAATAGGCTTTTAAAAAAGCATGTTATTCCCAAAGGAAAGGTGTTAGATGTGGGGTGTGGATGGAGGATCCATTACAAGAATGCGGTTCGACTCGATATAAATCCGGATTATAATCCTGATGTTGTTGCGGACATACAAAAGGGAACCGGTTTTCCAGACAACCACTTTGATACTGTTTTACTGTTTGATGTGCTCGAACATCTTGAATATCCGCACAAGGCAGTTGAAGAAATGAAAAGAGTACTCAAGCCCGGTGGGACGATTTACATAACAGTGCCCTTCTGTTTTCCTCGACATGGAGTGGAGTATTACAGGTTCAGTGATTTAGCACTCCGAAGAATGTTCGATGGCTTCGAAGTCCAGATTATCCCAGTGGAAAAAAGCAAATTCTGGAACCTTGTCTGGAATTATTACATGCATGATGTAATCGTTGAGGGTTATTTTGTAAAGGCTAAGAAAGTATAAATCTTCTTTTTTCTGATTGAATTTAATTATAAAACTAATTATTTGAAATTTTTACCTTAAATTTGACTCTTTAAACACGAGTTGCTATTCTTTTTCTACTAAGTGACTGGAAACAATGAGTATAAAATGTCCTCAATGTCAGTTTGAAAACCAAGACGAGAGCCACTACTGCAGTCAGTGCGCCACTCCTCTTCTTTCCCCAGAGGAAATCTCTTCCTCTCCAACAAAAACTCTGGAGACGCCGATAACAGGGTTGACCAGATCGAGCACTTTTGCTCAGAGGTATGAGGTCATTGAGGAACTGGATAAAGGGGGGATGGGGAAGATTTATAGAGTATTCGACAATAAGATTGAACAGGAAGTTGCCTTGAAGCTTCTAAGACCTGAGATAGCTGCAGATAGCAATACTATCACGCGGTTTAAAAATGAGTTGAAAGTTGCCCGAAATATTGCGCATAGGAATGTCTGTCGTATGTTTGATCTTGGGTTAGAGGGAAACGCATACTACATTACGATGGAATACATCCCGGGTGAGAATCTGAAGAGTTCGATAAGAAGGATGGAAAGATTAACTATTGGCAAAGCGATTTCCATTGCCAAGCAGGTGTGTGAAGGATTATCGGAAGCACACAGGCTGGGAGTTGTCCATCGTGATCTGAAGCCCGGAAACATCATGATCGATAGCGAAGGGAATGCACGCATCCTGGATTTTGGAATCGCCCGGTCTCTCCGGTCCAAAGGAATGACTGGTGAAGGAACAATGATCGGGACGCCGGAATACATGTCTCCTGAGCAGGTCGAGGGAGAAGAAGCAGATCAGCGTGCGGATATTTATTCATTGGGTGTCATTCTTTATGAGATGGTTACAGGAAACGTCCCGTTTAAAGGGAACACTCCTATCAGTGTGGCCGTGAAGCATAAGTTGGAAATCCCTACAGATCCTAAAAAGGTTAATCCGCTGATTCCTGAAGACCTTAATCGCATGATTATGAAATGTCTCGATAAGGATAAAAGAAACAGGTATCAAAATGTTGATGAACTTTTTTCCGAACTAGCAAAGATCGAGAAAGGCATTCCGGTTTCAGAGATCGTTAAACCGAAGAAAAAGCGGAAGATCGAGAAACGAGATAGTATTCAGCGGAAAAGAACTTTGATTCGATGGGCTGTAATCGGCGGCGTTTTTATTGTTCTTTTGGTGGTTTTATTTCTCTGGTTTGGAAATAGAATTACAGGGCAATTTGGGATTCCAAAAACACTAAACTCAATGGCTGTGCTTCCATTAAAAAATCTCACGGGGGAAACCGAGTTGGATTCTTTTGCCGAGAGAATGACCGAGGCGCTGATTAACGGATTGGCAAAAGCTGGGACGTTTCATCGTATTCCACCAAGCACTTCGGTGATGCCGTATAAAGCGGCGCCTAAACGAATAACAGAGATATCAAAGGAATTGGATGTGGAAGCAGTCATAGAATGGACAATGGTTTTGGATAAGAACCGACTTCTCATTAGTTTGAAGTTAATAGAGGGGAAGAGAGAACAGACTGTATGGGATAATATTTATACTAGAGATCTGCAGGAAGATTTATTAGCTCGAGGAGTTATTAAGGCACCTGCAGAGGCTATTGAGCTTGCCGATACCATTGTTAAAGATATAATTGCTCATATAACTGCCAAGGATACATCTTCTTAGAATTAGTCTTCACTTCGAGAGTCCTTGGAGGGTGCGCTTTCAAAGAAATATTATTGAAAGTGGAACTGGAGTTGATAAAATAGCCACCTGAAATATAGAATTCTGCCAGAGAATTCAATTGCATTCTATCTCTGGATGATTTCCTTCCGGAGAGTCGGAAAAGCATATCTTCTCTATCACTGGAGGAAGGAGGTTCTAATGTTTCTTAGAAAAAAATGGACAGTGGCAGTTCCTTGTCTGGTCTTTTTCTTGATTTCCTTGACTATCACTCCTGTTCTTTCTAAAGAGAAGCCGCAGGTCATCCCCAAGGAGACAAAGAAAATCGCATCTTTAAGAAAAGCAGTGGATGCAGAGATAGATGCATTGAGCGCCCGAATGATCGAGATAAACGATTGGATGTATCATAATCCTGAACCCGGTTTCCTTGAATTCAAGGCTGCCGAGATGCTGACAGATGAGTTGAAGAAGCATGGCTTTGAAGTAGAGATGGGAGTGCCGGACATGCCGCCCAATTTTGACCGGTTGAAAGTAGTCGGAGGCTTCCCCGTTGATTATTCGGGTCCTCCTGGTCTCCCGACCGCTTTTAAGGCCAAGTTCAAAGGAAAGTCGGAGCATCCGGTCATCGGCATCACAGTCGAGTACGACGCCCTGCGAGGGAATCCGCCCTTCCACGGTTGTCAACACAATATGCAGGGGCCGACGGGGATCGGGGCAGCGATTGCCCTGGCTAAGGTCATGGAAAAGAATAATGTTCCGGGAAGCGTATGGGTGATTGGAGCACCGGCTGAAGAAGTCGGTCCGCCCACCAAGGCTGTGATGGCTCAAACAGGCTATCTGGATGGAATAGACTTCATGTTCAGGAGTCATGGCACGTCTCAGTCAACACTTCGTTTCCCCGGTGGGTTTTCCGCACGACACATCCGGCAGATGAAATACACGTTCCACGGAAAATCCGCTCATGCCCAGCAGCCCTGGCGGGGAAGGAGCGCACTGGATGCGGTCCTTCTGCTCTTCCATGCGGTGGATATGATGAGAGAGCATTCTGAGCCCCAGTTCAGGTTTCATGGAATCGTCAGCGACGGGGGAAAAGCTCCCAATATCGTGCCCCAGGAAGCCTCCGCTCTCATGTGGATCAGGCATCTTAAGGATGAGACTCCGGTGGGCGCGTTAACGCCTATGAGAGCGAGAGAAATGATCGAGAAAAAAGTTGAAGCCCTTGACAATATGGCTAAAGCGGCTGCTCTTGCGACCGAGACTACAGTTGACATTGACCATTACGGTGAATACCAACCCGGGATTGCGGTGGGCATAATCAATGATATTGTTTTCCAGTATGGAGTCGAGTACGGGGGAGTGAGAATCGGTGAGAGAACCGTTCCCAGACACTGGGAAGAGACCGGTTTTGCCACTCTTGTCGTTCCGGGTGCGCATGTTAGCATCGGAACAGAAGGCCTCCCAACTCATGTCGCAGGGCATTCTCAGGAAAACGCCGACATCACAATAAGTGAAGCCGGACATGAGTCTTTGATTTTGACAGCGAAAGTCATGGCAGCCAGTGGTTTGCGTCTTCTGATGGATAAAAAACTCCGTGACCAATCCACAGCCGAACACGCTGAATGGTTGGAAAAGTACAGCAAATAATTTTAGGGGTCAGTTTTAGGGATCAGGGCTCGACATTAGACATCGCGTTTAAATTAATCAATAAAGATTCAATCTCCTTTTAAAATGTCTAATGTCGAGCCCTGACCCTATGAGGAAGAGTGGTCGTGGATGATTTTCCAGCCTTCACTCCTTCGCTGGAAGATTATCGTGAACAGGCCTTCTTTTAAAGAATCTTTGAAGGAGAGCTTCCAGCGGCCCAGGACATAGGCATACTCATTCGAGAGAATTTTTATCTCGATATCATTAAAATCCAGCTCTCCCCAATTTTCGCCAGTGTAGCTCTTCTTATACCTGGAATACAAAGCCTCCCAACCGTGAAGTCGGTTGTTCCCTGATTGAAAAGTAAAGTCTTTTGATTTCCAGTAATCTTCCATGAAGCCTTCAACATTTTTTTCGTTCCATGAGGTCTTTTGTTTGTCGAGAATAGTATGGATTTCTCCCTTAATTTTCGGAATATCAAATGCAGGCTTTGCACAGGAGAATAATATCAAGAGCACTAAGGCTGTATACAGGCAAAGCATGAATTTTTTCACTTTTTTCTCCTTTGTAGAAATTGAAGGGTCAGGGCTCGACATTAGACATTTTAAAGGATAGCTTAATTTTTAATTAATCAAAAAAAGTTGTCTAATGTCGAGCCCTGATCCCAAAGTTTGATCCCTAAGTTTAAACAGTAAAGATGAGCCGGCTGTCTTTTTTTTCACTCACGTTCGAAAAATGGTCAAAGAAATTGAGTACGTCAGTCAGATTTTTACCTTCCTCCATTTTTTCGATGGCTTTCGCTTCAACCCTCTGGATGTTTTCAGCGGTATCCAGGATTTCTGTCACTTCTTTCTCGCCCATGACGATAACTCCGTCATTATCGCCAAAAACTATATCTCCTGGTGAGACTGAAACCCCGCCACAGTTGACTTGAATCTGCGTTTTGAAGATTTTGGAGGATGTTCCGGCTTGAGGAGTGATGTATCGAGAAAATACTGGGAAATTGATTTTCCTTATTCCTTCAACATCACGGCATGCACCGTCCACGACAATCCCTCCAAGTTTCTTCTTTTTGGACTCAATGGCGAACATTTCGCCAGCTAAAGCGATTTTCTCTCCCTCCCCATCGATCACGATCACCTCTCCTTCCTGTGCATCGTGCAGCGCTTTGATAACTGTCAAAAAGTCAGCCTGGCAGTGCACGGTGTGCGCTCTGCCGATCATTTTAACACCCCTGGTGATCGGGCGAATATCCGGGTCCATGATTCGCAGTTTTTTCCCACAATCGCAGAGACAGGCCGTATCCAATTTTTCTAATCTGTCTCTTATAGATTTAAGATCCATGATGCCCTCCCCAATTATTATCGAGATTTGTCATTCATTTCCTCTCTCTTGGAGCTGACTTGATTCCAAAAGAAATCCTTTCTATCCCCAAGAAAAAAACTTGTCACTGAAAAGTGAACCGCCTTCTGTATTGCGGATTAAATCATATTTTCTCCCCTGCAAAAAAGTCAAGAATAAATCATCACTTAATCAAGTGACAGTAAGGATTTAATGGGTTCAATTCATAATCTATTTTATACTCTAAATGATAATTTTCCAATGAGTTGGAATTATGTATCACTCAGTCAAGACTTGGATATTTAAAGTCATCAGGTAAAAGTCTATAATAGTNNTCAGATGAAACTCCTGAAAATTGGGATTTCCGGTGTCCGGGGAATCGTGGGAGAGACGATTGTCCCGGGACTGGTCATGGATTTTGCCTGTGCTTTTGGCACTTATCTCGACTCGAAAAAGGTTCTAGTCGGCAGGGATACAAGAATCTCTGGCCCCATGCTCCATGAAGCCACTCTTGCGGCCTTAGTCTCCACTGGCTGCTCTGTCCTGGATATGGGGATTTGTCCCACACCCATCATTCAATATATGGTTAAGCCCCTTAAAGCCAGGGGAGCTGTGTCGATTACGGCCGGGCACAATGACCTGAAATGGAACGCCCTGACCTTTATCAATCAAGACGGGACTTATCTGAACATGTTTCAGGGGGAAGAAGTCCTGGATATCTACCATCTGGGAAAATTCACTAAAGTCTCTGTTGACCGATTGGGCCAGATAGAGCCGATCGATGATTATCTGAATGTTTATTTTAGAGAATTAAAGAAGTTTGTGAATGCTGAAGCCATAAATATAGCCAAATTTAAAGTGGTTATTGACCCTTGTAACGGAGCCGGAGCCAAAATAATCGATTCCTTCAGCCAGCAATTGGGATTTGAGCTCATACCGGTCAACAATCAACCGAACGGATACTTTCCGCATGACCCAGAGCCCAGACCCAGAAATGCTCAGGAAGTGGCTTCGGTCATGAAAGTCGTGAATGCCGATGTGGGATTTCTGTTAAACTCCGATGTCAGCCGGGTTTCTTTTGTGGCCGAAAACGGAGAGACTTTATCAGAGGAATTCACTCTTCCTCTGATAGCGAGATATTACCTGGATAAAGATCCAGGAACAGTTATCACTAATCATTCGTCTTCACGGATGATCGAAGAAGTGGCTCGGAAAAAGAACTGTCCTGTGGTGAAGGTCAAAGTCGGTCAGTCCTATTCCATCCAATCCTTGATAAACGAGGATGGAGCCCTAGCCGGGGAGGGGAGTGGTGGAATCGCCATCCCGAAATTCCAGCCCGCCTTCGACAGTTTTTTAACCATGGGCATGATTTTGGAAATCATGGCAGTGAGGAATAAGAAAGTTTCAGAATTAGTCGAGGAACTTCCTCGCTATCATATAGTCAAAGAAAAAATATACTGTCCACCCACAAAGATTCATTCTGTTGTGAATGAGGCCAAAAAACTCTATACCATCAGAGATGTCGACAGCGCGGATGGTATTAAAATTGAAGACAAAGACGGCTGGGTTCATATCCGGGCCTCAGCCACAGAGCCGATGATTCGAGTCATCGCTGAGGATAGATCCAAGGAGAAGGCCAGGGAAAGGGTGGAGGAAGTGATGAATTTTATTTCCGTGCGGGTCAAATGAGAAAAGCGACGTCTTTAAGAATAAGTGTTTCAGGAGTCCGGGGAGTTGTGGGCGAGAGCCTGACTCCTCAACTCGCGTCGAAATTTGCCCAGGCCTTTGGGACCTATCTTGGAAGAGGCAACGTTATCGTTGGACAGGATTCGAGAAAATCGGGAACCATGGTGAGAAAAGCCGTTCTCTCCGGGCTCTTGTCTGTGGGCTGTAAACCCGTTGAAATCGGTATCTGTCCGATTCCTTCCATACAGGTTTTAACAAAACAATCCAAGGCCATCGGAGCCATGGCCGTGACAGCCAGCCATAATCCAAAAGAGTGGAACGGTCTGAAGTTTATCAACAAGGAAGGGCTCTATTTAAACTATCATCAGGTGGATGAATTTATGGATATCTATCATCAAGGGGAGTTTTCACTGGTGGACGTGGAAAGATATAAAACTCCCGAATTCAAAAAGAATCCCACTGAGCCTCACATGAAGAAGCTGATGTCGTATTTTAATAGGGGTCTGATTGGCCAAAAGAAGTTTAAAGTGGCGATCGACTGCACCAACGGAGCCGGAGCTGTGCTGGCTCCTCGATATTTGGAAGAATTGGGCTGCGAGCCTGTCCTGCTCA
>JABAOC010011532.1_pt1 | contig 13660 bp, 8 predicted proteins | sample 7062161 | NCBI WGS metagenome assembly JABAOC01 (sample SAMN14538625, study PRJNA623070) | marine sediment metagenome | biome: marine biome [ENVO:00000428]; feature: marine pelagic biome [ENVO:01000023]; material: deep marine sediment [ENVO:00002113] | place: India: Gulf of Khambhat ... | reverse complement strand
ACTGAAAAATTAACCCATAACGAGTATATATGGTTTAAGAAGGGGGTATGGATATCACGTTATGAAGGAATCAAATGGAATTTTGTTAAAATTTTTCATCTTCTCTCTTGCACGATACCCTTATTCCCTACACCTATACCTTTATATCCCCTTATACCCTACATGCTAATCCCCATCCCGGTGAACAGATTCAAAAACTCCGGTTGATCCAGCAAAAACTGCATCCAGAAAAGAAATCGGACTGCTAATTTATTGATGCCTTTGGATTGTTTTTTTATGGTGCGACTATTATTAGTAAAATTGATATCAATTGGGATTTTGTCGTCAGGATCGACAGTTGCTGAGACTAATTTGGTCGGTTTAACATAACGAAATTTCTTCCATAAGCCCTTGCCATCCCACTGCTCGCAGATTTTTTCACCATTTTCAAACGTGACTTCAATTTCAACAGGAAATTTGAATGTGCCAACGCGACGGATCTTAACTTCGCTGTAATACATTTTCGCTTTTTCTTTGATTTTGGATGTATCGGTTGTATCCGCTGCAATTGAATCTATCTTTAAACGAAAACTGGTTGAGTCATTTATATTATCCAGTACTGTGGAATCTGCTTGTTTATCGATTTCAGTTGTATCTTGTTCCAGAATTGAAAGGGTAAAATCATAGCCTTTGTCTTTTTTAATTTCTCGGGAAAAAATTCTATCAACACAGTAGTCGAGTACTGCAGTGGTGAATAGTGCCTGATCAAAAAACCAATTGAGATTCTGTCCTGAAATTTCGTTTGCCACATCGATGAAATCCTGAGTTTTCGGATGTTTAAATTTCCATCGTTCAAAATAATTGCGCATGATCTGTTGCATGATTTCTTTGCCCAGGTAATTCTGCAATGTTGTCAACATGAGTGCTGGTTTCTGGTAGGAATTGATAGCATAACTGCCTGAAGAATAATAATCCCACGAGTTCTGAACGACTGGATCAAGATCGGGCAATGAAATATATGCTGCGCGGTGGACCTGTTGATCGTTAATTTTAATGCCCCAGAGATCAATAATGTCGCCGCCTGGTCCGTAACGGTCGGCAAAAATTTGGGTTTCGCTGTAAGAGTTAATACCCTCATCTAACCAGGCTTCTTCAAATTCATTAGAAGCAACAAGATGGTACCAGAAATTATGACCAAATTCATGGATGATCACCATCTCTACCAGGCGTATGCCTTTTGGGAGACCATAAAAAGTTGCGGCTGTAATGAGTGTTGGATACTCCATTCCCCCAGAGCCACCTGCACCACGGCGAGGATCAACGACTGTAAGATTTGGATAAGGGTAATCCCCATACCAGTTTTGAAAATACTCCACAGCAACTTTTGTCGCTTCCAGATGGCGTTGGGCTTGATCCTTGTGATCGGGTTGCAATAATACTCGGATATCCACATCCTGGGCTTTTCCTTTGATTTCGATAAATTCAGGACTGGTGGTCCAGGCGAAATCGTGGACATCTTCTGCATGATAAAAGTGGGTCGCTGTGCCATCGCCATTGTCTTTAACTTCTACCTCGATACCTGTCGCACCTACAATATTTTCTTTCGGTACCGTGATATGCACATTGTAAACACCAAAGTCGGCAAAAAATTCTGAGTTACGATGGAATTGGTGGCAGTTCCATTTACCATCGATATAAACTCCAATTTTGGGAAACCACTGACCGACAAAGAAATATTCTTTTTTAGCCCCTGTTCGTGCAAATGGCGGTTCAGGCAATTTTGCGGTGAAATCTAAGTGCAGAACAATAGACCTGCCAGGCAATATTGGTTTTGGAAGTGACAATCGAAAAACGGTTTTATCATCAAAATCATCGTTATCTGGATGAATGAATTCCATTTTTTCTGTTAAAACCAAACCTGAGGCTAAAGTGATCTTATCCACTTCGATAAATCCCCAACCATCTTCACCGATTTTGTGGCCCCGATGACTTCCTCCGGATTCAATCATGAAAGTGGATGTTGTATTACGGAATGCATTCAGGTAAAGATGAAACTGAAGCTCTGTGATCCTATCTTGAGTTTTATTATACCAGGTGAGGATTTCTTTTCCATATAACATTTTCTTTTCAGTGTCGAGCCTCACATCAATGTCGTAATTAGCTATCCTTGGACTCAAGGGCTCCTCAAAAATGTCTATCTGAGCCTCAAGCTTTTGAGCCAGAAAAAGGATCAAGACCAGGCTTAAAAGTCTATTGTAAATTGGCTTTTGGGACATTTTGCTCCTCCAATTTAGGTTACAGGGTGAGAAAATGTTAAATGGCTATTTTTAGAATCTTTTTCGGACTGAGTGTAAAACTCCATATAATTTATTCTCACTCCCCTGAATAATGTTAAAAAATATAAATATAATTCTCTGAAAAGTCAAGTGATTTGGCGAAAGCATGTAAAAGATATATTGACAAATATAAAAAAAGTGTTATATTAGGTAAATCATGTGAGATGGCAAACGGCAAATGTGAGACGTGAAAAGTTAAAAGTAAACCGTGAGACGAAAGATGTAAAAACATCGGACATTTCACGTTTTACGTTTCCCTTTTAAAATATAGGAAATCAATCACTGTGATCGATCCAAAGATAGAAGTGGTCATTCGTACATTGAGCACATACGAGGAATATACTGAATGTGTTGCATTACAGCAGCACGTTTGGGGTGAAAACTTTGCGGATTGTGTTCCATCTTCGCTCCTCATGGTAAACCAGAAGATTGGCGGATTGACAGCCGGTGCTTTCGATAAGGATGGGAAGCTTTTGGGATTTGTATTTGGACTGACCGGTGTAAAGGATAAACAATTAGTCCATTGGTCTCACATGCTCGGGGTCAGGGAAGAATTACGTGACCTCGGGCTGGGTAGACGATTAAAACTTTATCAGCGAGAACAACTCATTGAACTTGGTGTGGAGGTTATTTACTGGACATTCGATCCGCTGGTCGCTCGCAATGCCCACCTCAATCTGAACCGATTGGGGGCTGAGATTACCGAATATGTTCCAGATATGTATGGCGTTGATGCAAGCAGCAAACTTCATCAAGGGCTTGGATTGGATCGATTCATTGTGGAGTGGCATATAGCTGAAGAACATGTAGTACAGACCATCTCCGGGCAAGTCCAAACAGATCTTCACAGTTTCGTCACATCACCGGTGATAAATACACGGGCTTCGGAAGATGGTTCCCCTGTTCCATTTCACGGTGAGCTGCCGACGCTGTCCAAATTACGGATAGAAATTCCCGCTGACATTCAGGCCGTTAAAGCAGAATCGATCGATATCGCTACCCAATGGCGGGTTACCACAAGGCGGGTGTTCGTGTGGTATTTAGAGAAAAGTTACAAAGTGAAGGCATTCTATCGGGATCTTGAAAGCAATCGCTGCTTTTATGGATTGGTTCAAGAAATTAGTTAATGTCATCTGTGAAAATCAAAAATTGACCTAAAAAGTAGAGCAATGTCATGCCTGCGTATGCAGGCATCTCCTATTTTATTTGATCTAACTTTTTACTTTTAAGAAGATTCCAGCACGCTAGGGTGCATCTTCGACATTCGCAGGAATGACTATCGAGCTGTTACGAGATATCCGAAAGACATTCATATTTAAGCATAAAAGGAATAATAATAATGCTTAGAATCGAACAAATCAATTTACGTGAGGTTTTGCTCCCATTGAGAGAGCCTTTTGAAATTTCTTCAGGAACGACTAAAGATCGGCATATTTTTCTCCTTGAGCTCGAAGGTTCCAATGGATTCATTGGATGGAGTGAGTGCGTGGCTGGGAAGGCGCCAAATTATTCACCAGAGACGATCGATACCGCCTGGCTGGCGATCCGTGAATGGGCTGCGCCTCGAGTACTTGGCAGGGAATTTAATGGACCAGAGGAAATTCATGGGATTTTGAAACGAGACTTTTGTGGTCATAGTATGGCAAAAGCTGCAGTGGAGATGGGCGCCTGGGAGCTAATGGCTCAGATTCAGGGTGTTTCGCTGGCTCGGCTGCTCGGCGGATCCCGACAGAAAATCGCGGTGGGAATATCTCTTGGCATTCAAAAGAATCCTGAAGCTCTCGTCGAGAAGGTACGTGCTTGCCTGGAGCAAGGATACCAGAAAATCAAAATAAAAATCAAACCCGGTGCGGATGTGGAATATGTGAGGGCAGTTCGAAAAACTTTGGGATCTAAGGTTCCTCTGATGGTCGATGCGAACAATGCCTATACGTTGGACGATGTTGACAAACTAAAACAATTGGATGATTTCAATTTAATGATGATCGAACAGCCGCTTGCCTGGGATGATTTGGTGCGCCATGCAACCCTCCAGAAACAGTTAAAGACACCAATCTGTCTGGATGAATCGATTACCGGCGTGGAGAGAGCAGAGGATATGATTACGCTTGGTAGCGGTAGAATCATTAATATCAAGCCAGGACGAGTTGGCGGTTTCAAATCTGCCATTGCGATCCATAATCTATGCCAGAGGCACAAGGTTCCTGTCTGGTGTGGGGGAATGCTCGAGAGCGGTGTGGGGCGTGCTCACAATGTGGCGCTTGCCTCATTACCTAATTTTATCCTTCCAGGTGATCTTTCGCCAAGCGCCCGTTATTGGGAGCGGGATGTTATTGATCCAGAGTGGAGGATGGATGACCAGGGAATGATCACGGTTCCCTTTGATAAATCGGGAATGGGTGTCACTGTAGACATCGACCGTGTTGATGACCTAACGGTTCGATATGAGACGCTCTAAGATTATATGGGATACGGATAATCCCAAAAAAACGGCGGACAAGTCGAACAGATTCAACGGATAGAAACGAATTTTAAATTTAAAGAGAACATTCAGATTTCTAAAAAACTTCGACTTCTCTTGCGGGAAGAAGTTCGCAAAATTGCCGAGTCTACGGCAGCAGTATTTGCAGAAGCTGCACGGGTGGCGTCAAGGGAGCTTAATTTATAGAAATAGATATTACGTCAGTGTTGAATGATACAAATATGGCTTTTGGCATCTGGCATCTGGCACTTGGCTTTTAGTTAAAAGCTAAGAGCTAAAGGCTAAAAGCGATTTGCTTAATACATCTTAATTGAATTTATACCAAATTTCTCTAACGAAAATCAACAATATCCATACAAAATTCATAATGAAAGGAAATTAATGAAACTGAATTCAGAGCAGATCCTGTTCCGTGGGGGACCTTATATGAGTGTTCTTCCATTAACGATGTTCCTAATAGTAACGATGGTACTTGTTATGAATGGCGCTCCTGCTGTCGAAGGGATGATCATAGCAGCGATGCTCGGTATCTCGATAGGCATGATCTTCGCCCGTAATTTTGCCGAATACAGTGAGCAAGTCTTCTCTTTGATGGCGAACCGGATCGCCACGGTAGCCATTGTTTGCTGGCTGTGGGCAGGCGCATTCTCTGGAATCCTTGCCAATTCTGGATTGGTTGAAGCAATTGTCTGGGTCGGCTGGAAACTCAATCTTACCGGTGCCTGGTTTACGGTAGCGGTCTTCATCTCAGCGGCGCTTTTTGCTACTTCTGTTGGCACTGGACTTGGTACTGTTGTCGGATTTACAGCGGTCATGTATCCTGCTGGTATTGTCCTGGGCGCCAATCCTGCCGCCCTGATGGGTGCGATCCTTAGCGGTGGGGCTTTTGGTGACAATCTGGCGCCAATTTCCGATACCACAATCGTTTCCGCTGCCACTCAAGAGACGGATGTTGGAGGAGTTGTGAGATCACGGCTAAAGTATGTACTTATTGCTGCTGCAATTTCTTCAATATTTTTCTTTATTTTTGGCAGTGGTAGATCGACAGTCTCATCGGCTGAAGTTGAGCAACTTCTAGCTGAGACCGCAGATCCAACGGGATTGCCGATGTTAATCCCTGCTGCGATAGTTTTTATCGTTGCTGTTAGCGGTCGCCACTTCCTGGCAGCGCTTACCGCCGGCATTGCAGCAGCGATTATCATTGGACCGCTCGCGAATATCTTCCCAATAGAGCGCGTTTTTCATGTTACGACTGAGGGCTCTGTCGCAGGTATGGTTGTAGAAGGAGCTATAGCGTTGTTGCCCACTTCAATTTTAACTCTTCTACTTGTGACTGCCATAGGGATTATGGAGGCAGGTGGCTTTCTGCAACGATTGATTGCCTGGCTCGATCGAGTCGTCGCTCGCTCGTTACGTGGCGCAGAGATTGCAATTATCGCTCTGATTACGTTCACCAATTTTTGCGTATCTGTGAACACCGTAGCGATGATTACGGCTGGACCACTGGCGAACGTGCTGCGAAAACGCCATGGAATTCATCCTTACCGCAGCGCGAATCTTCTCGATACCATTTCATGTTCATTCCCTTATTTTCTTCCCTATGCCGCTCCAATTGTGGCAGCCATTGCGATCCAGCGTCAGGTCGTGGAGCATTACAATTTTGCTGTAGTTTTAACGTGGGGACAGATGGCACCGTTCGCCTTTTACGGCATTGTATTATTCCCGCTAATGATTGTGGCAGCGATTACAGGGTTTGGACGAGCTAAGGGATAGTGCTTTTGTTATTTTGTGGATTTAAATTGAATGTAGGGTAATTAGCTATCGGGAAATCAAGTAATTATGTGATTAGGTAATAAAGTAATTGGGTAATAAAGTATACTTGTTAAGGATTAGATTTTCAGTATTTAATCTGTCATTGCAAGGAGCGAAGCGACGAAGCAATCTCCTAACTTTTAATGAGTTATGAGATTGCTTCGCTTTGCTCGCAATGACAGGGCTAAACGAAATTCTTATCCTAAATGAGTATAATTGCCAATCACCTTACTCTTGTAAAATTCGGTCGTTCCGTTCGATTGGCGACCATCCAGGCAGTAGAGAACACTAATCTCCCGATCCTCGCCATCTTTTCTGGGATGATTTTTTCAGGATCGTCAGAAGGTTTATGAAGATCTGGAGTCATTTTTGAATGATAAGATAGCACAGGGATGTCCTTCCTGTAAAATGGATAGTGGTCACTGTTTAAAAAATACTTTTCCTGATCATAGGTTAAATCCATGCCAATCGTTTCATTGGCTTTTTCATTAATTTCCTTCAAGTCTAAGCTTGTTGGCGTTCCGATGATAGCGACTTCGTTGGTATCATTGCGACTGATCATGTCCAGATTGAGCATCACAACGACATTTTCAATGGGAAAAATAGGATCATCTATATAGTATCGAGAGCCAAACAGCCCCTTTTCCTCGCCTGCAAAAGCCATAAACAAAATCGATCGCTTCGGTCGAGTTTTACATTGAGTAAAAGCCTCTGCAACTTCCATTACGCCAGCAGTTCCGGATGCATTATCATCAGCGCCATTATAAATGCTGGCATTAGAAACGCCGACATGATCGTAATGAGCCCCGATTACGATGATTTCATTTTTTAGGTCGGGATCAACACCCTCCCAGAATCCAACTACATTTTGAGTGGAAAATTTTTCAGCGTCCAGTGCGCTCTCCATGGTGATGGTTATTCCTTCAATCTCGAGCGATTGAGGCTTGAGCGTTTCATCGATGTTTTGATGAAGCTCTTCATAAGTATGACCAGCCCCCTTAATCAGATCATCTGCTAATTTTTTACCAATTCGCATACAGACGATTCGTTTTTCTGCTTTTTCTTCCAGAGTCAACGGCACAGCATCTTGTGGAGCATTCCTCATGAGACTGGGCCAGGGGTTGGGTGGACGTCGGAAACGTCGAAGGGGAGTTGATACCAGGAGCAGGCCCATCGCTCCGTGGTCTATTGCATTCTCCACTTTAATTAACAATTTACTATGATCGGTCCTTTTCGCTCCATCAAAAACGCTGGTGGTATCTTTTTCTTGAGGCTCATTAGTAAAGATCAGAACGATCTTTCCCTTAGCATCGATGGAACTATAATCATCATAATGATATTCAGGAGCGGTGATGCCATACCCAGCAAAAACAACTGGAGCCCAGACTTTTCGATTGGCGGTTAGATGCAGAGGAACAAAATCGTCTTTAATTCGATAACTTGTATCGCCCCTGGATGTAATTAGTTTCAGTGTATTTGGTTCTGATAGACGGGCTCTCAGGACATTAAATACCTGACGATAAGATTTATTATCTGCAACAACAGTTTCCAAGCCGTAAGAGGCGAATTGTCGAGCGATATAGGCTGCGCACGTATCGAGTTCTGGACTGGGAGTGTTGCGACCTTTCATGTCATCGGATGCCAGATAATAAACATGGGCTTTCATCTCTTCTGGAGTGATGGAAAGTGATCCTTGCTCTGGAATCTTCTGGTTCCAGAGTGGATAAGGAATTAAAAGAAGGATTAAAAATATACAAAATAAAATCCTACGAATATTTGCCATCATGACCTTCGCTTTTTATTCAAATATTAACCGATTCCATCGCTCGGAACGATGGAATCGGTACGAAAAATTTACATCTGTCTCAAACATCCCAAGCTCGTGATGTTTAACAAAATGCTTTATTCAGAAGGTGGTGATGCTGGAAGTTCCAGCCTGACCTCCACTTTTGTCTCCTGAGTGATTGGCATGGTCATGTTAGTCTGCCCTGATACGGCAATTGTACCTTCCATGAAATTTTCCGTGTTTGATTTCACGAATGATCCTTTCTTATAGTCGAAATACCAGGTGGCGTTTCCTTCCAGATCACCCTCGAAATTAAGGTCCATACCCATTTGTTGACCTTTACCATCTAATGTACCATTGGATGTGGTGGTAATTTTAAGGCATTCCATACCATTCATGGTTTCCATCGCTTCTAATGTGTGCGTGGATTTCATATTAATGTTAATGTCCATGCCACCTTGTTTTACCTTACTGGTGTCCTCTTCAGACCAGGTTTCGCCGATTTTCACAGGATTACTTGGCAGATCGGGGAGAATACTTCTAAAAAAGTTCTTGGCATCTTGCTTTCCACCACCCATCATTCCAAAATCGACGGTGAGCGAATCGGCTCCTGGTAATTCGAGCTCTTTTCCTTTTGATGAGAAAGTTAAGCCAAAGCTTTTGCCAATGAAGGGACTTAGATCTGGCTTATTCTCTCTACCCATTCCTTTGACGACGATATTCATGGTATCGATAAAAACGGTTGCTAGTAAGTTCTTCTGTTCGTCAAGTCCTTTTCCATTTATGGTATAATGATTTATGGAATTGGTTTCTGTTTCAATGGCTTGTCCCATTTGTTCCATGTTCATCATTTGAGTTGAGTTGGAATGGTACTTCCATTGCTGCTTTGGACTTAATCTATAATTTAGAATAAAGCCAGTTTTTTCATCCCCCCAGAAAGGTTTTTTAGCTGCACAGCCAATGATTAAAGCAATCATTAACGTGAGAAAACAAAAATATAAAAGGATTCTGAGGTTTGTTTTAACAATCATTTCTCCCTCCATAATTTGAGTTTGGTGTTTATATACTTGATACGGGTTAATTTTTCATAATCCAGTCATTACGAGCGAAACGAAGTGGAGCGAAGTAATCTTTTGATTTACAATGATTAAAGAGATTGTACTCTAAAGAGCATCTTTGACTTCACTGCGTTCGCAATGACACTCAACAATGAAATTCTTAACCGTACCGAGTATAATTATTTCAATTTCATTTAACTTAAAAGAAATATTAGCCTACAGAATTGAACTGCCACGGAAAAAACGATAAATAAGATTTTATTTCGGTGATCCAAAAAGTTTTTTGCTCTTTGGGCAAAAATTTAACTGTTTAGTATTTACTTCTCCTCAAGTTTTTTTAATATATTAACCGCATTGGTATTATTCGGATTTAAATCAAGCGACTTTTTATAGTTTTTAATGGCAAGCTCTTTATCGCCGTTTACCATATAAGCTTCTCCGAGGCTATCATAAGTGTTATAAGCTTCTGGATATACTTCCACGTTTAACTTAAATATTTCAATTGCATCCTTGATTTTCTTGTTGCGAAGCAGATGATATCCCAAGGTATTTAATTCGTTCTCTTTAAAGTTATAGGAATCAGCATGTTTGTCTTTCAGTTCACGATATTGTTTAATAGCTGTTTCAATATCTTTTTCTAAAATGGTTTTGTAGAGTACTTCTGCAATAGACTTTTTTGGTAATTCATAAGATTTATCATAAAGGATATTTGTTATCCCTTGTCTCATCTCATTGAGGTTCGTCCCACCAGTATTGTTCAACAAAACAATTAGATGTTTATCATCGATCAATCGGGTGATTAATGTATTAAATCCATTAATCCCACCGCCATGGGCAACAGTTGTCAGACTATCTTTGCTTCCCTCCAGGGCTATTTTTCTCACACCCCATCCATAGGCGTAATTACTGAGAAACGGAGTAAACATTATTTCTTTGTATTTTTTGGATAGTAATTTTTCAGTATACAATGCCTGATCCCACAAATATAGATCCTCAACAGTAGAATACAAAGCACCTGCTGCATAAGGAAGGGACATATCCAAATACGGTGCGTTTATAAAACCATCGAAGCCTTTTTCATATCCAACAGCTCGTTTAGGCAAGATGGTATTATGATGATCATAACCAGTGTTTTTCATATTCAGAGGATCGAGTATATTCTCTTTCAAAGTCTCCTCATAAGTTTTGCCAGTAACTTTTTTGATAATTGCTCCTAAAAGAAAATAACCTGAATTGTTGTATTTATACTTTGATCCTGGTTCAAATTCAAGATCACCACTGCAAAATTTTTTTATAAATTCCTCGATCGGATAAGGATCACGACTCACATCTTGAAAAAATCCAGGTAATCCAGTATAACTTGGAATACCAGAAGTGTGGGTCAATAAATGATGGATCGTTACCTTTTCACCGATATCCTTTCGATAATATGGCAAATAGTCTGATAATTTATCGTCTAATTTTATCTTCCCTTTCTCGACCAGTTGCATAAGTAACATTGAAGTAAACTGTTTGGTGATCGAGCCGAGTCTGAATTTCGTCTCCGCATCATTGGGAATTTCCCATTCCATATCGGCAAAGCCAAAGCCCTTTTTATAAATCACTTCACCTTTTTCTGCAACTAAAACGGACCCGTTAAATTGGCGATACTGATGATAAAGTGACATCAATTCATCGATTTTTTGGGATTTAGTTTGGGCAAGAGTATGGTCTTGAATAATAAGTAAAGTTAGAACAGAAAGAATTAATACTGATGCTACTGCAAATTTTGGATTTTTTTTCATATCACCTCGCTAAATTATTGAAAATGTTTATCGGATTAGAAGTTATTACTATAATAATAATTAGTGTCCATCTGAAAATGCATGAAGTCTGTAACGCAAGCATCTTGCTTGCGACATAAAATATGAAATTAGCAAATGTTTCTCTCACAAGCTGGAAGCTTGTGTTACGTTTTCGGACAGGACTTAATGCGCTAATTTCCTACTGTTGACAGAAAATCAAACCAGGCATGATATCGTGTAATGATATTGTCCAATCCTTTCACGCTATGTCCTTGACCTTTAAATTCGATGTATTTTACTGGTTTGCCAAGTGACTCCAATTTCTCTGCCATAGTACGGCTTTCGATCATAGGTACGCGACTGTCGTTTTCACCATGGAGAAGTAATAGTTTCCCCATCAAGCATTTAATTTCATTTGAATTTTATTGTTTTGCAGCTTTTTTTAATAGGACTTCATTAAAATACCAATTCTCCTTCACAAACGCCCAGTCGCTATCCTTTTGATCCAATTCTGCTTGAAGCTTCTTTCGAAAATCAGGATTGTATTGGAAAGTAATTTCTAAATTGTCTAATGTCGGAATTAATTTATTTTGTTTAGCCGTACAGCGGGCTTGACTAAGTTTTGCATATCCTGTTTTTATGCTATCCACTAGAATAATTTCTCTTAGCTTATTAAAGGCGGATTGATATTTATCTTCAGCTTCTGAAAAATACTTTATTTTAAATAATGAATCTGCTAACTCTTCATCTTTCAATCTTTTCTGAATCAATTCATAAGCTTCCCATGCGCCCAGACGAATCCAGGGGTGTTTATCGTTATCTTTTAAAGTATTAATTTCATTAAGCAAATCCTTTGAAATTGAATCCTGTCGTGCTAATGCCTGAGCGCCTGCAGTTCGATAGCCGCTTAATTCCTCTTTGAGGTATTCAAAAAGTTTTTCCTGAGAACTAAATCTCAACAGCTTTCCCAGCGCACCCGCCGCTTGAGAACGGACATTCCAGGATTGATCGTTCAGCGCGCTGATTAATGAGTCAATTCCAGCCTCATATTTACCAATATGATATAAAAAGATTCCGTCAGTAAATGGATTCATAATTTCTGCCAGACGAGCCCATTCATTTCTCCGGGCAACGGCAATGATAAAGCCGTTTTTAACCGCGTTAATGGCATCGGAACCCTTCAAATCTTCATACAAAATGCCTGTCGTCACTAGAAAACCGAAAGGATTAAATTTCCTTTTAATTACAACTTCCTGATGCTGTTGATCATATTGCTGATCGGTGTAGCGGGCTTCAAACCGATTAAATTCATAAATCGCCCAAATAAATAAAAAGATAGCAAGCATTATACCTGGCGCGATGGCATAGCGGAATCGTTTTTTATTAATTTGCTCTTTACGTCGTTGCATCCATCTGGTTATCTCTCCTACCAAATAGTCATGCTTAAATTCATACCATTTGTTCTGCTCCTTCTCCTCGTATCGCAACAGGTGGGACTCAGAAAACTTATCCAGCATTTTTGCTAAGCGCTCTGGCTTTTTCAGCTTCAACTCTTTTTGTAGCTCTCCAAAAGAACGAAAACGTTTAGTATCCTCTTCGGTTTTCAAAGCCTCAAAAATCCGCACCATGAAACCTTGCTGGCGTTTGGGAATTTTATTCAGCAAATCCTGGACATGATGGCTTAATATATTGTCAGAACCACCACAAGATTTATATTCAGCAAGGCTTAGTTTAGTGGTTTCTTCAGTTTTTTTCTCCCATAATGCATTACAGACAATCTGCAACGTAATCGGTTCAATACCAGGCTTGCCATTCTTCAAATCTTTGATTAAGGCATCGACAAGCTCTGGTTCAATTCCCCCACTTACCGTTTTTAACGGTTCTATAATAGCCCGTCGCGCTTCTTCGTCAGAAAAATTTTCTAGTCGTAAATTAGCATTGTTTTGAAAAATAGAAGGAATGGCTTCACGGAATTCATGCAGATTGACAAAGTAGTCTTCCCTGAGTGACAGAACGATAAATACCGGCAACTGGTCATCATATTTTATTTTTGCCAGTTGTTCAATGAATTGTTTTCTTTTTTCATGCTCTTCACGGAACACAGTAAAGAATTCTTCAAACTGGTCGAGGAAAATTACCAACGGTTTGTCGGATTTCTTTGCTGCTTTTTTCAGGAATTCATAAAGGCTTGTTGTTTCTTGTTCGCACGGAAAATCAAGTGCATTCGCTGCGGCGCGACAGACGGCTGAGATCGGTTCGCTCTCCAATCGGGTGTAAATGGTTTTATAGCCCATGTTTTCCAACTGCGGTCGTACACCAGCATTAATCAGCGAGGTCTTGCCCGAGCCAGAAGGGGAGAACAACACCAGAAGTCGAGTGGAAAGAATTTCCCCCACCATTCGCTGGGTCTCTTCCTCTCTGCC
>JABAOC010028323.1_pt1 | contig 13661 bp, 18 predicted proteins | sample 7062161 | NCBI WGS metagenome assembly JABAOC01 (sample SAMN14538625, study PRJNA623070) | marine sediment metagenome | biome: marine biome [ENVO:00000428]; feature: marine pelagic biome [ENVO:01000023]; material: deep marine sediment [ENVO:00002113] | place: India: Gulf of Khambhat ... | reverse complement strand
CAGGACAGCGATGATGATTATAAAAGCAGCAATGACCCCTTGAGCGATGAAATGTAGTGGAGTTGTCGTCTTCATAGCGTGTCGTTTCTCCATCTGTTCCCCCTTTCCATCGTTAGCTCCCTGCTTTCCCTGTCTTTCTCTTTCTCCATATCCAGGATAGACTGGGCTTTCGTCTTCCCCTTGTCTTTCATGCTATTGCCTCCTTGGTTGGCAGGATCACGGTGAAGGCGCTACAGTTTCTGCACGATGACGCCCAAAGTCTCCCTGGGGCGCTCCGCTGCCATGCTTCTAGCGCTGGCAGCCCTCCCGGCGGAAAGACCGCATCGTAAGCGCGTAACCCCTGGCCTTGCTCAGGGATACAGACGCCGTAGCGAAGCCAACAAGTCGTAAATCAGATATGAACGTGCTCGTGTCTGTGTTCTCCAACCGGCCTGAGGTTTCCAAACGCTCCCACCACGACCTCACTCAGAGCAGGATGAATCGTCTGCGCTCTGGCAAGAGGCCAGTAGTCTTGCTCCTCGACATTCATCAGATACACGAGCTGCTGCACCAGGATAGCCGCGTGCGGGCCGATGATGTGAGCTCCCAGAATCCTGCCCGTCTCTCCGTCCACGATCACTTTGACGAATCCGTCCTCCTCACCCATGGCATATCCCTTGGCGACGTCGTAGTACTTCTTCACGCCCACCAGTATCTCGTGGCTCTTCTTGGCCTGCTCCTCTGTCATGCCGACCGAGGCANNGGATGCTGGTGCTCCGTGAAGGCGTTCCTCCACACAATCTCTGATTCATAGTTTGCGGTGTGCCGGAACATGTGCTTCCCAAGGGCATCGCCCAAGGCCCATATCCCTTCCTTCGTAGTGCGAAGGAAGGGGTCGGTCTTTATCCAGCCTCTCTCATCGGTCTCGACGCCTGTCTTTTCCGGTTTCAAGATATCCGAGTTGGATCTGCGGCCTGCGGCTACCAGAATCTCCTGCCCGCTGAATTCGTATGGCTGCCCATCCGCTCGGTTCGTGGCAATAACCGTCTTGAGCCCATTTTTGATTTCTGCGCGCACCACCTCGTGGCCTGTGAATATTTGGCAATAGCGCGACATCTTTTCCTTCAACAGCTCTGATATCTCAGGCTCCTCCTGGGGAAGAAGCCTGGGGTTCCTTCCGACAATGGTTACCTGGGTGCCGATGGCTGAGAAGAAGTGGGCGAACTCGGCGGCGATGTATCCTCCCCCCACAAGGACCAGACTTTGTGGCGGTTTCTTGATGTCGAAAAGCGTAGCGCTCGTTAGGTATCCGACCTTTTCCAGACCTTCTATGGGGGGGATGAGGGGCCGTGCGCCAGAGGCGATGATGATGGTCTCTGCGGTGATCCGTTCCTTGCCAACCTGCATGGTGTAGTCTGAGACGAAGGAGCCGTCCATATTGAAAAACTCGATTTGCTCTGAGTGCTCTACACCGTGCTCCATATTATGGCGATCGTCCAGGACGATCTCCCAGACCCGTTTCATGATGAGGTCAAAGTCCACCTTCTCAATCTTGGCATGGACGCCTATGGCCTTTGCTTCCTCAGCTATCCTGATCACGTCTGCCGGGTAGAGCATCACCTTGGAAGGAATGCACCCTCTGTTCAGGCAGGTCCCACCAAGAGGGCCTCTGTCTATGACGGCCACGTTCATCCCATGCGCAAGAGCGTTGGAAGCGACGTTCATCCCTGCCCCGGAACCGATGACGATCAGGTCGAACTTTTTCATAGAAACCCTCTCTCCACTTTTTGTGCTCCGCGTCCGCTGCAGCTAAACCCCAGGGTCGGGGTGGCGAGCCACTACAAGAAAAGACAGCAAAAGCCGACCTCCTCCTGATCTCCTGTACCGCAAAGTGGTGATTGGAAGAAAATCGGCTCTTAGTGTCGCGTGCTCATCTCCATGTCGCGTGCTCATCTCCTAATTGGCCAACTGGCTGCGATGAGGGCAACAATGGTGCAGGGTTGGTCAACGCTGACTCGTATTATACCACAACAAGTTCGAATGTCAATATTTGGCATGGCCATTTCAGAGCTATTCAGTTCTTGCCCCCTGAACGATTACGTATAGCGCAATCTGGGCCGGGGTCACCTCTGTACCGCAACAGTGGTAGATGGACTCCTGGGCGGTCATTCGAGGGCACGCAACGCGACCAGCAGAGCCTCAAATTCCTCGTGGCAATCGTGGCAACGCTCCAGGTGATCCTGCACCAGGGGCATCGCTTCGGCGGCGTTCTTGCCAGCTAGCTTCATCTCGACGAAGCGGTCAAGTTGCTCGAAGCATTCGTCGCAACCAATCTCATCTGGGCGGGTAGTGATGATTCCACGCACCATTTGTTTGAGCGTATCCAAGTCAAGGGTCATCGTCCACCTCATACATTAGACGTGGCAGGGCCCTTACCTCTTACCCCTGCCTATGAGCCAAAAGCGGCCAGCACGTCCTGAGGGGATAGCCCTTCAGCCATCATCCGCTTCTTGAGCCGCTGTCGCGCGTCGTGCAAGAGCTTGTAGAGGGCGTTGCGGTTGGTGCCCATCCGGCGGGCCACTTCCTCCAACGGCATGCCGTGAATGTAAACGGCCACCAACGCCTGGCGCTGCCGGTCGGTCAACTCTGTGGCGATGATCCGGCGCAGGGTGCTCAACAACATGCGCTGTATGGCCTGCTGTTCCGGCCCGGCCGATGGGTCGGCCAGCGTGTCCGGGATAAAGCGGTGTCCTGAGCTGCGTCGAAGGGCTGTCGAAGGATCGGCATCCGGAGACCCGGTCATCTCATCCAGCGACACGTCACGCCAGCGATGGCGGCGCAGCTCGGTGAGGGCCACGCGCACGGCGATCTTTTGCGCCCAGGTGGTGAAGCGGCTCTCCCCCCGGAAGGAGTCCAGCCCGGCCAGGATTTTCAGCAGCGCGTCTTGCACAAAGTCTTCCAGGGCCGAGTCGTCAACGTTGGGATACCCGGCTAGCGCGTAGCCCAGGCCCCGCACCAGAAGAGAGCGCAGGTCAGCTAGGGCCTTGTCGCGCCCTGGGCCACGCAACGCGGCCAGCCATTCCTGGTTCGTGCGTTCAATCATCGCGCCCGTCTCCTTCCGATAGATGACACCATTATAGCACCAACTGCGCCGTCAGGCAAACTGGCGAGTCTTCCGGCGGGATCCGTTCCGGGGCTATCACGGCATTGTGACCGTCTTACCGCCGGCAAGCGGGGTCCCTTATTCAGCACATGTAGCCCGGCGACAAAGTGCTGAGCGTTGTCTGATCCAACCTCTCTAATTCGGCACGTTGCGGAAAAAAGTCCTCCTGCTCCAGCTCGATGCCGGTCTCGACAGCAGATTGGCCGCTTTCCAGTGCCGTGAGCAGCCCTTAAGTTCCCATCCGGCGCAATCGCATGCCGTTCAGGATCACCGCTACCGATGCCCCGACGTCGGCCGCGATCGCCATCCACAACGTCGCCAGGCCCACCGCTGCCAGAGCAAATATGGCCGCCTTGACCGCCAGTGCAAAGGCGATGTTGGCCGTCACAATGCCCCTTGTCTTGCGGCTGAGCCATACAATGAAGGGCAGTTGGGCCAGGTCGTCGCCCATCAGAACCACATCGGCCGTCTCCATGGCCTGGGCCGAGCCCGCACCACCCATGGCGATGCCCACATTGGCCTGGGCTAGCGCCGGGGCGTCGTTCACGCCGTCACCGACCATCGCCACGACCTGGTACTCCTCCGCTAGCGCTGCGATGGCAGAGACCTTTTCTTCTGGCAACAGCCCGGCCCGCACCTCATCAACCGCCACCTGGCGGCCGATCTCTGCCGCCACGGTTGGGTTGTCGCCGGTCAGCATGATAGTGTGGACGTCACCGTGGGCCTTCAGATCGGCCAGTGCCTGGCGACTGCCAGTGCGCAGCGTGTCGGCTACGCCAAACAGTGCGCATAACTCGTCGTCGTGCTGGACCAGGATCACCGTCTTGCCCTGGGCGGCCAGTTCGTCGGCCAGCTGGCAAACGGACGCCTGGTGCGGGACATACTCGTCAAAGTGGGCGTGGCTGGCGACCGTGACCTGCTCGCCGTTCACGGTGCCTTCCATCCCTCGCCCGCTGAGTAGGGTGACGTCCTGAGCACTGGGCACTGCCACCCCCCGCGCTTCCGCCTCCGCCAGCAACGCCCGGGCCAGCGGGTGGGATGACTGCGCTTCGATCGAGGCAGCATGTTGCAGGCCGCAATCCTTTGAGCACTCCCCGCAGATGCAGACATCCACGACGTCTGTTATGACGGGACGCCCCTCGGTCAGGGTGCCGGTCTTGTCGAAGGCAAAGGCTCTGACCCAGCTCAGTGCCTCCAGGTAACGCCCGCCCTTGATCAGCACCCCGCGCGCGGCGGCGTTGGTCATGGCGCTTACCAGGCTGACTGGCGTGCTGATCACCAGGGCGCAGGGGCAGGCAATCACCAGCATCTGCAGTGCCCGCATCAGCCAGCCCCGTTCTCCCCAGAAGGGTTGTCCCAAGAACAACGGCGGAACGACGGCCACCAACGCGGCTACCCCAGCCACCGCCGGTGTGTAGACCCGGGCGAACCGGTCTATGAAGCGCTGCACCGGCGACTGGCGCGACTGCGCCTCCCGCACCAGGGCCACCATACGGTTCAGGGTATTGTCGGCCGCCAGGCGGGTCACCTCCACCTCCAGCGAGGCGCTGCTGTTAATGGTGCCGGCAAAGACCTCATCGCCCGGCTTCTTCTCCACTGGCACGCTCTCCCCAGTGATCGGGGCCTGATCCACGGCGCTCTCCCCGGCCTGCACCACCCCGTCCACGCTGACCCGGTCCCCCGGGCGCACCAGCACCCGATCGCCGACGGCCAGTTGCTCAACGGCCACCTCTTGGGTCTCGCCGGTGGGGAGGAGTTTCAGGGCCACCGCTGGCGCCAGGTCCAGCAGGCTCTCCAGCGCGCTGCGCGCCTGCTCCGCGGCGTATCCTTCCAACGCCTCTCCTAACGAAAACAGCACCACCACAATCGCCGCCTCGGCCCATTCCCCGATGAAAGCCGCGCCCACGACCGCGATCACCATCAACGTGTTGATCCCGAGACTTCGGGAGAGCCACACCTCCTGAAAGGCATGACGCACCACCGGCATTCCCCCTACCACGATAGCCATGGCAAAGAGGACTGTTCGGCTCCAGGGCAACGCACCAGCCACCGCCACGCCTGTCCTGAGCAAAATCGAAAGGACCAGCCCCAACAGCGTCAGCAGCCCGGCAACGGCGGTCAGCGTCGTCCCCCGCTTCGACAAGATGAACCGGATTAAGCCTGGGATGGAGTTACTTTCCCGGCGGCGTTCGGTGACCAGCGTATATCCCGCTGCCCTGACCGCCTTGGCAATCTGCGCTGTTGCCACATCTGGCGTCGTTAATGAAACCGTCAACGTGCCAGCCGCGTGATCAACCTGGCAGTCGTTTACACCTTCCACTTGGCTTACGGCCGTTCGGACTCTATCAGCGCAATCTATACAGGTGAGCCCCTCCACGGTGAATGTCTTGGTTGTCATTGGCGCTACTCAATGCTTGTGTTCAGCTTCTTTCTGGCCCTTGATGTACTTTTCCGGGTCTTTGTCAAAGGCGACCTTGCAGCCCCTGGCGCAAAAGTAGTAGGTTTTGCCCTTGTACTCCGAGGTAGCCGCTGTTGTCTTTGGGATCAATCATCATCCCACAAACGAGATCCTTCACCTTTTCCATAACTCTACGCTCCGTTCTTGATATTCTCGATCCACTGCTTCACGCTGGCGGAGGTGTCGTTCCTATACCGGGGGTTCTCTGACGATGAGTTCACCCATGAACAGACTGCTGGGTAATCAAATGTACCGGCGCCTCCAACTCGGTATACATGGCTATTTTCTCTTCCAGGATGGCGAGTTGTTTTCGGGAGACGACCAGCTTGCGTTCTACGGATTGTCTAGTCTCGGGCATTGGAAACTACCTCTCTTCATTCCAGCGGACAGCTCACCGAACTCCAGCCTGCTAAGCCCCCCAGTACTGATGTTAGGTTCTCCCATCCGGCGCGCCGCAGCAGGCTGGCAGCGGTCATGGAACGCAGGCCGCTGCCACAAAAGATGTAGACGGGCTGGTCGCGTGGCACCTCGTCCAGGCGCTCCGGGAGTTGGGTGATGTGGATGTGATGGGCGACGGGTATCGCTCTCTGCTCTACCTCTTCGTCGCTGCGAACGTCGAGAATCCACACATCGTCGTCCCTATCCAGCAGGTAGCATAGATCTTGTACGGTGACGGTCTTGACACGCTTGCTGTCCAGTCCGGCCTTATGCCAGGCCAACATCCCGCCCGCCAGAAAGCCGTCCAGCCGGTCGAAGCCCAAGCGGACGAGGTAGCGGACGGCCCGTGAGACGTCGTTGGTCTCCGTAACCAGCAGGATGGGCCTGTCGTAGGACAGAAACCAACCGGCGAAGCTGGGCACTCCCTCTTCCCAGATCGAGAGGGCATCGGGTACGTGCGCGGAGCCGAAGCCCAATTCCATCCGCGTGTCCAAGACATATGTGCCCTCTGCCTGCTCGGCAAAGTCCCCTGGCGAAAGTGCCATGGGAGAGGGCAGCCGACCGAGGACCGGTGGGCCCTCCAGATTCAGCTTTTCCATCATCCGAAAGTAGGGCACGTACTCCAGCATCCGCCCGACATGCTGCACAAAGTTGGCCTTGGCGGTGTATTGCAACTTGGGGTTATGCTTGCGCTCCAGGCCAATGGTGGTCCAGGGTCGGTCAGCGATGGCGGTGCCGCAGACAGAGCCAGCCCCGTGGGCTGGGCAGACAATCACCTCATCGCCGAGAGGCAGTATCTTATGGAACAGGCTTTCGTGGAGCAGGCCAGTCATATCATCTAGCTTGTCACGGTCGTAAAAGTCGGTGCGGCCGACGTCGCCTGCAAAGAGGGCGTCACCAGTGAAGATCATCCAAGGCGTACCGCTAGGCTCGTAGAGCAAGTAGCTCATGTGACCCAGCGTATGGCCCGGTGTGTGCAGTGCCTCCAATTTGAGCCGTCCAATCTTCAGCGTTTCGCCATCGTGGATTGGCTCACCGTAGCCATAAGCTAGATCGTCGTGAGCCGAATGCAGGATAGCGGCGTCAGTGCGGCCGGCCAGCTCAACGGAGCCGATGACATAGTCCTCGTTGCGATGCGTCTCCAAAATGTGGGTGATTCGCAATCCTTCTCGACTGGCGGTTTGCACGTACACATCGCAGTCGCGCCGTGGGTCAATGACCACGGCCTGATTTCCGTCACCGATCAGGTACGAATAATGCGCTAACCCTTTGGACTCGAAACGTTTGAACAACATGAGGTTCTTCTCTCCTTGTCATGCGGGGGTGCTCTCCTACCGGTCCAGGCCTACCCGGCGCAATAGCAATGCGTTGACGGCCACAATGATGGTGCTAGCGGTCATCACCAATGCACCCCATTCAGGCCGCAGGACGATGCCCAGCGGTTGCAACACCCCCGCCGCCATCGGGATGGCAATCACGTTGTAGGCGGTGGCCCAGACCAGGTTTTGGCGCATTTTGTTCATCGTCGCTTGGCTGAGGCGGATCAGCCGCACCACGTCGCGCGGGTCGTTCTTAACCAGCACCACCTGCGCCGACTCTACCGCCACATCGGTGCCGGCGCCGATGGCAATGCCTACGTCGGCCTGCACCAGCGCCGGGGCGTCGTTGATGCCGTCACCGACCATGGTCACCACCTTGCCCTGACGCTGTAGCTCCTTGACCTTGTCGGCCTTCTGCTCTGGCCGCACCTCAGCGAAGACAATGTCCAGTCCCAACTCGGCGGCCACATAGTCGGCCACGTCCTGGCTGTCGCCGGTGAGCATCGCCACCTCGAGCCCCATCTGCTTCAGGGCTCGTACCGCCTCCCGTGACTCGTCGCGGATCAGGTCAGCCAGGGCCAGCGCCCCGACCAGCCGCCTATCAGCGGCCACGTAGATAACCGTCTTACCCTGCTTGGCCAGTTCGGCCAGGCGCGGGTCGTTCGGCACAGCCGTGCCGACCTGCTCCATCAACGCCCGGTTGCCGATGAAAAGATGCTTCTCTTCGACAGTGGCCGTCGCCCCCTTGCCGGGCACCGCCTCAAAGTCGGTTGCCAGCGGCAAGGACAGCTCTAGCTCCTGGGCGGCGCGTACGATGCCCTGAGCGATGGTATGCTCGGAGTTGATCTCCACCGCCGCCACACGGCGCAGGAGTGTCTCCTCGTCCCAGACTTCGGCGAGCTCAGTCGAGCCGTCTCCCAGCAGCACCACATCGGTCACGCCGAACTCCCCTTTGGTCAGGGTGCCGGTCTTGTCAAAGATCACGGCGTCCAGGCGACGAGCCGTTTCGATAGCTTGGGCATTGCGGATGAGCATCCCATTGCGCGCGCCCAGGGAGGTTGAGATGGTCGTCACGACCGGGATGGCCAGCCCCAGGGCGTGGGGACAGGCGATGACCAGCACGGTCACCGCCAGGGTGAGAGCAAAGACCGCTGACTGTGTGCTGATGAAGAACCAAAACAGAAAGGTTCCCAAAGCCACTACGACGGCGATGATGGTCAGCCAGTGAGCAGCACGGTCAGCCAGCCGCTGCACAGGCGGCTTGGAGGCCTGCGCCTCTTTGACCAGATTGATGATCTGCGCCAGAGCTGTCTCTTCGCCGGTCTTTTCCACGCGGATGCGCAGCGCGCCCTCACCATTGAGCGTACCACCGATCACCTCATCGCCAGCCTTTTTGCTCACCGGTTTGGATTCGCCGGTGAGCATGGCCTCGTTGACGCTGCTCTGTCCCTCGACGACGCGGCCATCCATGGGCACTTTTTCGCCGGGACGCACCAGCAGCAGGTCACCTTTCTGCACCTCTGACGTGGGCACCTCTTCGACGTTGCCATCGTCGGTAATGCGGTTGGCCGTGGGCGGGATGAGCTTGGTCAGCTCCTTGAGCGCGCCAGCCGTGCCGCGCACCGCCCGCATCTCCAGCCAGTGGCCCAACAGCAGCACTGCTACCAACGTGCTGATCTCCCAGTAAAAGTCCACGGCCGTGAACAAGAAGGTGGAGCCGACGCTAAACAGATACCCGGCAGTGACAGCCAGGCTGACCAGCACGCTCATGTCGAGCACCCCGGTGCGCAGCGCCTTGCGGGCGTTTTTATAGAAAGGCCAGGTGCCATAGATGGCAATGATGCTGGCCAGCACAAAGAGCACGTAGCGCACGCCAGGGAAGGTCAGCCTGTAGCCGAACCAGCCCTGGATGGTGGGGGAGAGCAGCAGCACCGGGACAGTAAGCGCAAGCACCACCCAGAAACGACGCTGAAAGTCTTGCTCCATCATGGCGTGATGGTCGTGCTCTGCAGCTTTGTGCTGCTCGTGTTGCACGTGAGCGTGGGCGGTGTGATCTTGCTCCCCCTCGCAGGGGCAGCCCAGTTGGGCCAGCATATGCTTGAGGTGCTCCAGCCCGACCACGTCGGCATCGTAGCTGAGTTGTACCGTATCGGCCACCGGGTTGATGCTCGCGTCCAGCACGCCGTGCATCTCACGGATGCGGTCCTCGATACCGCAGGGGCAGTCGGGCCCCACGTATTCTTTGAGAGCCAAAGTAGCGCTTCTTTTTTGCATCCCTTACCCTCCAATTTGCCCATGCTTCGTCCGGGCGACAATCAACTTGACCAGACCTCCAGGAGCCAGTTCCTCTACCCGCTCGATCTCCAGACCGGCCTTCCTCACGTTCTCCACCGTGCGGCGGTTGATGTGCGGGCCCATCAGTCGCACCACGAAAGGATCGAACAGATCCATCAGTTTGCCGATCACCGGCTTGTTCACCCGCACATGCTCCAGCAAGAGAATCTGTCCACCAGGTCTGACCACCCGGCCCAGTTCTCGCAGCCCCAGAACGGGGTCGGGCACCGAGCAGAAGACAAAGGTAGCCACGGCAACATCAAAGGCAGCGTCGGGGAAGGTCAGCCTCTGGGCGTCCATCAGACGCAGGTCAACTTCACTGTCCAGCTCCTGAGCTCGCCGCCGTGCTCGCTCCAGCATCTTGTCGCTCAGATCCACTGCCGTGACCTGAATTCCTCTGGGATAGTGGGAGATGTTTTTCCCTGTACCCACTCCCACTTCTAGGATCCGGTTTCCATCAACCTGAGGCCAGAGCTTCTCTCGCCATCGTCGGAAGGCGAAGCGCTCCACGATGGCTTCCATCAGGTCGTAAACCGGGGCAATGCGATTGTAACGGGATTGGGTCTGGATGGTGGCTTTGTCGTACACGGTCAATCCAGCGTTTTCAGGAACTCCAGCAGGTCATCGAGGTCGCGCTCGGACATCTGCCAGCGGGGCATGGTGAGGTCCATCGGCTCCCCGTCCGGCTCGACCCCCTCGGTGATGGCCCGCTTGATGGTCTCATCGGTGTAGGGCGGATGGACCTCTCCCTCCTCGTGTTCCTCCTCGTGTTCCTCCTCGATCAGGTGGTGATAGCGGATGTCGGGCGGTATCTCGGTGCCCATCATCACTGGGGCACCGCCCCGGCCATCGGGGCCGTGGCAACTGGCGCAGCCGCCGCCGTGCATCGAGAGCCACATCGGTCCGCCGGTGAAGGGGATCCGCTGACCTCTGTCGTTCACGCCGGTGAAGTAGATGGTTTCTCCGTTGCTGGCATACCCCTGAGGCAGTTCTGGAACCACTGCGGCCGGACGGGTGGTGCGGCTCAAAGGGGAGAAGAAAAGAAACGCGCCTACCAGACAAGTCAGGATGATGCCCACCAGCACCGCCCCGACGATGATCAAAATCCAGGCCAATCTCTTGTTCATTGTCTTACTCCTGTCGCAGCGAAGCGCCACAGTACGGGCAGTTCTGCCAGTCGTGCTCGGTCGGCCGACCGCAACTTGGACAGGTTTCAGCCGGAGCCGGTGGTGCACTTACCCCGCCCATGCTGCGCACCAACCACACGCCTCCCAGGATCAACAGGCCCAACAGGCCGATGGGGATCAGTAGACCTAGCAGCGTGAAGAGCAGTCCGAAGAGGCCACCCAACAGCCCACCACCGCCGAATTGCCCTGTTCCGCCACACCAGGGACACCAGCCGCCCCTCACGCCGCGCCCCATCATCCCCGGCCCCATCCCCCAGTAGCCGCCGCCAAACAACATGGGTAAAAGGCTGACGCCTGCCAGGAAGACGACCAGCGCCACCAGTCCCAAGACCAGCACCTGTGTCCAATTGATCCTACTCATTCTGTAGAGCCCCCTTTCAACAATCCTGTTTCTCGCCTGGATCGGGGATAGCGGGCCTGGTGATGACCCGCCTCCCCCGCCCAAATGCACCTAGTGTGCGTGTTCGCCCTCGCCTTTGAGGTACTTTTCCGGATCCTTATCGAAGGCAGCCTTGCAGCCCGGCGCGCAGAAGTAGTAGGTCTTGCCCTTGTACTCGCTCTTGGCCGGGGCAGTCTTGGGATCCACTTCCATCTTGCAGACTGGATCCTTCGCCATGTCTCTCACCTCCTTTCGTCGTGCTCTGTCTCAGCGCTCAATAGCGCCTCCAGTCGGGCTTGGTCGAAGCCGATCACCACCTCACCGTCAATCACCGTTACCGGCGTGGTGAACACGCCCAATTGCTCCAGTTCAGACAGGGCGGCCTCATCCTGGGCCACATCGCGCTCTACAAAGGCCACTCCTTTTTGTGAAAGAAACTCTTTCACCCGGCCGCAGAACAGTCAACCGCTTTGAGTGTAGACAATCACTTGTTTGCCCATTTCCGTACCTCCTTCACAGTGAGATCTCTCGGAAAGTCGAGCGGGAGGCTCTTTGACGGGTAGCAGGCCAATCGTATTGGCCGTCTTGAGGCGGATAACGCCCAACTCGGTTGGGCTACTACCCATTTCCGAGAGAACTCAAGTCAGTGGGTGGAGTCGGCTCAATTCAAGTGTTGTAGCGCTTCTCAGGAAAACTCTGGCATACTTCTGGCGATGCGCTGTCCAAGCCCAATGGCGGTACCGACAATCAGGTAATAGGCCGCGTAGCTCACCACCTCCAGCAGCGATGGATTGCCGTTGTATCCCAACAATGCCTTGAGGATGCTGCCCACCGTCGAGTTCTCGTCCAGGATAGGATTGGTGTCCCACACGTGCTCGATGATCACCGGCAGGACACCGGCTTCCTGCAGTTCGTGTACCCCGTGGGCTACCAGTCCCGCCGCGAACAGGATCAACAGCACGCTGGTCACCCGGAAAAAAGCCCGCACGTCCAGGCGCACACTGACCACAAACAGAAGCCAGCCCACAACCACCGCCAGGGCCAATCCCAGCCCGCCGCCCATCAAGGTCTGTGCCGGCGTGGTGCTAAAGGCCGCTGCGGTAAGGAAAAGAGCGGTCTCGATGCCCTCGCGCACCACGGCCACAAACGCCAGGGCGAATAGCGCCCATTGGCTGCCGTTCGTCACTGCCTGGCGTACGTCCGCCTCCAGTTCGGTGCGGATGCTCCGCCCCTGGCGCTGCATCCAGAAGATCATCCAGGTGAGCACACCAGCAGCCAGCAGCATGGTGATCCCTTCAAAGAGTTCTTCACCACGTCCCTCGAAAGCGACGCCCAGAAGTTGCAGGGCTATTCCGGCCACGACACTCACTACCACTGCCGAAGCCACGCCCCACCATACGGCGGCTTGCCGTCTGTAACCCATTTTCTTCAGATAGCTCAATACAATGCCTACGATCAGGGCTGCTTCCAACCCCTCGCGGAAGGCAATCAAAAGTGCTGCAATCATTGTTAAAAACCCTTTCTAAAACGAGGGAGGGCGCTTTACCGCGCGGTTCGGGATGGGGGCAGACCCGCCTCCCTCGTGAACCCCCACTGTGTCTTTAATGCCGGGCATAACGGGGCCGGATGTCTACCCTGCGCAACAGGTTGGCGTTGGTCACCACCGTCACCGAAGAGGTGGCCATCGCGATCTCGGCCAGCACAGGGTGCATCATCCCCAGAATGGCCAGCGGGATCATGACCACATTGTAGAAGAAAGCCCAGAACAGCCCCTGGATCACTTTGTTGAACGTGGCTCGCGAGAGTTTGACTGCGCTGACCACACCGGAAAGGTCGCCGCGCACCAGGGTGATATCGGCCGCCTCGATGGCGATGTCCGTCCCGGTGCCGATGGCGATGCCCACGTCGGCCTGGGTCAGGGCCGGGGCGTCGTTGATGCCGTCGCCGACCATGGCCACCAACCCGTCCGTCTCTGCCTGCAACCGCTGCACCTCGAGCAGCTTGGCTTCGGGCAGCACCTCGGCCAGCACGTGATCTATGCCCACCTGACGGGCGATGGCCCGCGCCGTGCGCTGGTTGTCGCCGGTGATCATGGCCGTCTGCAGGCCCAGCGCCCGCAGTTCGCGGACGGCGGCCACGGCGTCCTCCTTGAGGGTATCGGCCACGGCCAGCAGGCCCAGCAACTCTCCATCTACTGCCNNTTGGGATTTGGGGTTTGGGATTTGGGATTTAGAATCCCGTACTCCTCCAACAACGCCCGGCTGCCCACCAACACACTCTTTCCATCCACTGTGCCCCGCACGCCCTTGCCGCGCAAGGCTTCAAAGTCACGCAGCTCACCAAAGGCCACCCCATGCTGCTCCGCCCGGCGTACGATGGCCTTACCTAACGGGTGCTCGCTGCC
>JABAOC010005226.1_pt2 | contig 13666 bp, 12 predicted proteins | sample 7062161 | NCBI WGS metagenome assembly JABAOC01 (sample SAMN14538625, study PRJNA623070) | marine sediment metagenome | biome: marine biome [ENVO:00000428]; feature: marine pelagic biome [ENVO:01000023]; material: deep marine sediment [ENVO:00002113] | place: India: Gulf of Khambhat ... | reverse complement strand
GCTCATGCCCACCGGCGGAGTCAGAAGCCCTAGCATCGAGGCAAGCGTCATGATGACGCCGAACTGTACCTCATCGATTCCAAAGCGGGCGATGAGCGGCATGAACACCGGAATGGTGATCACAAATACGGCGATGCCTTCGATGAAACAGCCCAGTGTCAAAAGGATCACGGTAATCATCGCCAGCAGGGTGAACTGGGAAGTGGTAAACGCGGTCAGGCCGGTAATAACTTGTTCGGGTATTTTCTGCCGGATCAACAGCCAGCCAAAGAATCCCGCGGCCGATATAATAAACATGACCCGAATCGTGTAAACGATCGTCTCCCAGAATATTTTGGGCAGGTCCTTGAGGGTGAATTCCTTGTATACCACCAAACCGAGAAACAGTGCGTACACGGATGCCACAACCGCCGCTTCCGTGGGGGTAAACATACCCCCCAGGATTCCGCCTATGATGATGATCGGTGTGCCCAGCGGCAAAGCAGCTTCCTTAGCGCTGATAAGAAGCTCACGAAGGGAGGCCCGATTTTCCTTCGGGTACCTTCGATAGCGCGAGATGATGAACACGGCGATCATCAAAGCGAGGCCCATCAACGCGCCAGGGATGAAGCCGGCGAGGAAGAGCTTGCCCACCGAGACCCCGGTCAGGCTACCATAGATGACGAAAGGGATACTGGGTGGAACCACGGGGCCAATGGTCGATGAGGCAGCGGTTATGGCAGCTGAGAATTTACGCTCATACCCGCTGTCGACCATTGCCTTCATCTCGATTAGGCCGAGCCCGGCCGCGTCCGCTACTGCGGATCCGGACATGCCTGAAAAGATCATGCTGGCCACCACATTTACCTGTCCCAGACCGCCCCAGATATGGCCCACCAGAGCCCGGGCGAAACGGAAGACCCGGTGAGTAATTCCCCCGGTGTTCATGAGATTACCGGCCAGAATGAAAAAGGGGATGGCGAGGAGCGTAAAGGCCGTGGTGGAGGCGTACATACGCTGGGCCACCATGGTCAGGACATGGGCCTCCCCCATGAATATAAAGGCCAGGACCGCTGTGAGGCCCATGGCGACAGCTATGGGGACGCCCAGCAAGATAAACCCGACCAAGCCCAGAAAAATGATCAGTGTGGTCATACCCTCGCCATCCCTCCCGCGATTATCTCACGGACTCAACCATCTTCAGAAATTCTTCCACGTTCTGCTTGCCCGAATATCCGGCAATCCGATCCCAGGCCGGCTTCATGAGGGCCCTGAACTTGGCGACATCCGGATGGGTAATCACCATGCCGACACCTTTCAGCTTCTGGAGGAGCGTTTCGTCTTCCTTCTGCAGGGTCTTGCGCATGAAATCCCCCGCTTTCTTGCTCTCTTCTTGGATGATCTTCTGCTGTTCCGGTGTGAGCTTGTCCCAGGTGGCCTTGCTGATCACGTGCACCATGGAGTTGTAAACATGGCGGGTGATGGCCAGGTACTTCTGCACCTCATAAAGCTTGAAATGGTAGATCACTGAGAGGGGATTGTCTTGCCCGTCCGCCACTCCCTGCTTCAGGGACATGTAGAGCTCGGGAAAGGCGATCTTAGTGGTCACGGCTCCCAATGCCTCCATGGTGGCCTGGAGCTGGATCTCGGGGGGAACACGCATCTTCAAACCCTTCATGTCGTCCGGTGAGTTGATTGTCCGCACGTTGTTCGTGATGTTGCGAAATCCCCATTCCCAGTTGGAAAGATGGACCATACCTTGCTTTTGGATGTCAGGTCCAGCCCAACCCATAAAGGGACCGTCCAGAACTCGGTAGGCGTGAGCATAGTCGTCATATACGAAGGGGAGCATCACCACGCCAAACCTCTTGGAATACTTGTCCAGCTGACCCTGAGTCGGTAGGCCCATGTCGATTGCGCCCAGCTTAATCTGTTCGAGCTGTTCCGGCGGGGAGCCCAACTCATTGGCGGGATACACCGTCACCTTGATCTCCCCTCCAGTTCGCTCCTGAACTGCCTTGGCGAACATCTCCGCGGCCAAATCCCCGGGATGGCCATCGGCTGCGAAGTGTGCGAACCTCAACTCAGTCGATGCGGTGGCCTTTGCCCCTTCCAGCGAAGCGAACAAAACCACCAAGCTCGCTACGAGAAAGGAAACCAGAAAAAATAGACTTGTTCTCTTCATGGCAAATACCTCCTTCTTTGGGTTTTTAAATTCCCATCGGGAGACTCGACCTCAAGCCTCGCCGGATGGAAGCCAACTAACGACAGAAGACGACACACACGCCAGCCGTTGACTTCAGTTTCGATCCAGTTCCCGCTTGATATAACCCAGGGATCCTTTCAGCACATTCCGTATTTCCGGAAGCGGCACCGCAGCAGCTCCAGGGTCAAGTCTGATTTGATATTCCGAATCCCGCTTGAAACGGAGGGGGAGCTCTATGCTCATGGGATGGATCCGCTCCTGCTGGCCTAGGGTTTTAAGGATCGCCCCATAGTCGGTTACTCCCTTGCCGATCTCCACAAAGGACCACTCGGGACCNNGCATAACGGAAATCATCCTCCGGTTTGACCCTCCCTTTTGAATAGGAAAAAACGTTGGAGAAATCGTAGTTCAGTCGCACCCACTGGGATCCGATGCGCTCAATCAGAGCCGCTCCAGTCTTTCCAGTGCTGACGATGTTTTCCGTGCCGTCTCCTGGGTTCTCGAGGGTTATGATGAGATCGAGATCCTCCGCCACAGGAATCAGTGCCTCGATATTCTTCAGGAAAAGAGCTTCGTCGCTCACTCGAGCCGTATTAGTATGAACGAACTTGACGCCGAGGGTTTTGGCGAACTCCATTCGCAGCTTGAAGGCATCCGTCGAGCGCTCCTGCCCGAGATCCATGTGGGCGCCCAGGGCAACCACCTTCAGGTTATTTTCGCTCACGGAGCGGCGGAGCTCATTGGCATTTTCCGGGGTGAAATATTCCTCTGTGAACTCTTCGTAGTATGACGAAATAAGGGCTGGTTCTACATACATTGCCCCCAATTCCGAGATTTCCCTGAGGGCTGTTTTGAGATCATGCCCGTGGTAAGCAAGGGTATTTACTGCAATGATCGGTTCGGTGTTCAAGGCTGAACCTGCTCCTCGCTTGCCTCCTCAGCAGTCCGGACGCGCCGCGTAGTGTTCTCCAAGGCAGTATATCCGAAAACAAAAAGGAGGCAGCTTGATGCATTCAACCCCGGCATTTGATCATCTATTGCATCTCTCCGGCTCTCACCCACAGCGCCATGTCGAGCACGATGAATATCTCATTCCCTTCACAGAGCTGGATCCCCTGACCAGCAAGGATCTAAATCAGTCCGGGAGTCCCCGAACATATGGAAATCCTTCCGTACTCATACCACAATGGCAATAAAAGTCAAAATCTTTTTTGACCGGACTCAAGCTTCTCCGGGTTCTCTGCTGGTGAGGGGAATCGACGAGAAGGGGAGGATTTTCATCACCCAGAGGAGATCCGAGCGGCCAACGAGCTGGAAAGAAGACTTTCAGCAGAGGAGAAATAAGATATCATCCTCTGATTTGGATAACGTCCTGGAACCGATTTTATTTTCTCGTGCTTGAAGCCAATCGAGCCGCAATTTTTATGGCCTGAATCATGCTCTGGGGGTTTGCTCTCCCATCCCCGGCCTTTCCAAAGGCCGTTCCATGGTCCACGGATACCCGGATTATGGGAAGCCCCACCGTAATGTTGACACCCGATATGGAATCCCATGTCTTAGTCTTCTCGTCATAGCGGAAACCCATGAGCTTCGTGGGGATGTGGCCTTGATCATGGTACATCACCACGACGAGATCATATTGATGCCCCCGCATCTTTGAGAAGACGGTATCCGGTGGTACGGGTCCGTCAACGGTCATCCCGTCTCCCTGGGCCCGTTTGATGGCCGGTTGAATTTCCTCGATCTCCTCACGCCCGAAAAGGCCGGTTTCTCCCGCATGGGGGTTCAAGCCGGAGACGGCTATTTTCGGGTTCTCGATTCCAAGCCGTTTCATCGTGTCGAAGCTGAGCTTTATGACCTTATAAACCCGCTCCTTCGTTACGCGGTCGCAGGCTTCCCTCAAGGACACGTGCGTTGACACATGAATCACGCGAAATTTTTCGTGTATGAGCATCATGGCGTAATCCTTGGTGTGGGTCAAATCCGCGTAGATCTCCGTGTGGCCAGGATAGTGAAAGCCGGCTCGGTTTATGGCTTCCTTATTTATCGGTCCGCTGACCGTCGCGTCAATCTGGCCGGACATGGCCAACTCGATAACCTTTTTCACGTATTCAATGGAGGCTCGCCCACATTCAGATGAAACGACCTTATGGCGGATGGATTGGGCATTGATGTTCCTCATGTCGAGGACATCAATGCCCCCGAGCTCATAGCGCCCTTTCCCTGGCGAAGAGACGGCATGAATTTTCCCATCCAACCCGGAGAATTTCACCGCATCCTTCATCATCTCAGCCTCGGCGACAACCAGAGGCCTACAGATATCATAGATTTCGGGCAATGAAAGCGCTTTGGCGGTAATTTCCGGTCCAATACCCGCCGGATCCCCTGCGCTGATTCCGATTAATGGTCTGTACCTGTTCACTTTACCTCTCCCGTTCATCCCCCATAATGCAGCCATTGGATGCGCTTTCTTCATGAACTAAGTTGCCAAAAACTTTCTCCTTATATGTTCGATGGCCAGTGCGGGACTCGTGAGAACGTTTCCCCGTTTTTCAACATCCAATGTATCTAAGACCCTTCCCATAGAGGCCTGAGCGAGGACTACGATGTCGAACTTCTTGAGGGCCTTCTCAATCTCTTCCCGTAAGATACGGTCATGCCCTTCTGGGTTGCCCTCATCGAGAAATTGCCGGGCCCTTTCACAGAGGAAGGGGTGTAGGACTATTTCTTTACCCCGTTGTCGAGACTTTTCCTCTATCAGTTGCACGGAGGGATCAAGGGTCGAGGAGATTGTTGCCAGTACCTTGATACGGTCGGCCCTTTCGACCGCCAGTTCAGCCATTGGTTCATCGATTCTCACGACGGGAATCCCAACCGAATGTTGCGCCACCCGTGCTATCACGGAGATGCTGGAACAGGTGATAACCACCAGATCTGCTCCGGACATCTCCGCCGATATCACATACGAGCAAACCCTTCGAACTACGCCTGGAGGGATGACATTATCGTTGGCGATGATCTCCTTGACAAGGCTATCATCCACGATGTTACGAGTGGTGATTTCGGGTAGTTCTTTTGCGAAAAGCTGGCTCATCAGGGAACCAGTGTTGAGCCCCGTGCTGATTAATGTAATCTTTTCAATTGACAAGTATATCATCTCCTCCTTAGCTTCGCTAGAAGCCTGCCTTCATAAAGATGGAAATACGTAAATTGCAATGGAATGGAACGGTAACGGATTGTTGCTGAAATCCCTGGAGCGAACATCAAAGAATTTTTGGTAACCATTCTTGGTAAAGTGAAACGGCCCTAAACCCAATGTTTGAGCCCCAAAGGTAAGTTTTGGGTTTGCTGTGGAGAGAACTCTAGGTCGGTCAAAAATTCTTTTCAGAGAGCAACAGGGTATTTGGGCAACAGTCCCGTATGATTTTACCCCGACCGATCGGACATCTCAAAGGATATCTTGAACAGCTAACCTTTCTAGATCTTATCCTTGGCCCGGTTGAAATATTCCTCGCGGCTGATGTGTTCCGGCAAGGGAGGGCAGTATACAAAGACGAACTTCAGCGGGCCGTCCCCGGTATTCCGGATACTATGTTTACTGTTCGGGCGGGCCAACATCACCGATTCGGGCCGGATCTCGTATTCGACGCCATCAATGGTGGCGATACCGGTTCCCTCGTAGAAGAACATGGCCTCCTGCTCTTTCTCGTGGACATGCTCCGGTGCACCGCCGCCGGGATCCATGGTATGGCAACCCACGATGAAACCCTTGGAGTCCATATCCTCCTCGGTTACGATCAGGGTAGAGTGACGCCCGCCGCTTTTATGCACCACGAGTTTCATGTCTTCTGCATAGGCAAACAGTTCCTTCTTCATTATCCCTTCCTCCACACTGTATTGGTCTTGCCACCGGTCCCGGTTATCGGAAACCTATTGACCGAGCACCATATTCGGCAGGAACGTGACCAGATCCGAGAAAAATATGATCAAAAAGAGAACCACTGCTATGGGGAAATAAAACGGAACACAGGCCCTAACCAACTTCCCGAACTCGATATTGCCAACACGGGTTAAAACGTAAAGGACAATTCCGAAAGGTGGCGTCAACTGGCCAATCATGAGGTTTAAGACCATCACGAGCCCGAAGTGAATCGGATCTATACCGAACTTTGGCAGCATGGGCGCAATCAGCGGGGTCAACAGGGTAATCGTCTCGGCGGTGGACATGAAGCAGCCGGAGATGAACAACACGACGTTCAGCAACAGGAGTATGATAAAGGGGTCCTTGCTGATGGAGAAGAGCACGTTCGTGACCAGTTCGGGAACCTGGGTTCTTGTCAAAGCGCTGTTGTAAATCATGGCACAGGCCAAAATGAAGAGGATGGCTGTAGAGGTTATCGCCACACCCCTCAAGGCAGCCACCAGAGCGCGTGGTTTGATTTCCCGATAGACGAAAAGACCCAAAATCCCCGCATACAGTGCCGCGACTCCCCCCGCCTCGGTGGGGGTAAAAACCCCTGTCCAGATCCCCCCGATTATAATCACCGGTGTCAGGAGGGGAAGGAAAGCCTTCTTGAGACTCAAGACCAGGTGATCGAGGCGAAAACGGTCACCCTTTGGGTATCCCCTCCTCTTGGAGATGAAGGCGCAGAGCGTCATGAGTGAAATTACCATGAGGGTTCCCGGGATCAATCCTCCAATGAAGAGCTTGCTCACGGATGTTCCCGCCAGGACTCCATACAGGACCAGGGGGACACTGGGGGGAACCACGGGGCCTATCGTGGCTGAGGCACCTGTTACGGCACAACTGAAGTCCTTGCCGTAACCGGCGTCCATCATGGCCTTGATTTCGATCTGTCCCAAACCTGCCGCGTCGGCGGCAGCGGCTCCGGACATGCCCGAGAAGATGAAGCTGGCCAACACGTTCACATGAGCCAACCCACCCCGTATGTGGCCCACGATGCTTCCCGCAAAGCCAAATATCCGACTGCTGATGCCGCCCTCGTTCATCAGTGCGCCGGTCAGGAGGAACAAGGGGACTGCCAGGATGGGGAAGTTATTGATCCCGTAGATGAGCATCTGGGCGATCAAACCGAAGGAGAGACTGGGGTACCCCCACTTGATCACCAGTGCTACGATGGAAGTTACCCCAATGCAGTATCCCACGGGAATACCGAGCAGTAACAGCCCGATGAGGAGGAGGAAGAACACGAAAAGGATCTCGATCTAAATCACCTCCCTTTTAACCCTGCCGCTGGATCCGCATACCCTCGGCTTTCGATGACTCTCAACGGCACTTACGTTTCCCCGCTTCCCAACATGGTCCTCAGTCGTCCCGCGATGATGAGTATGAGGAGGATGAGTATTACGCCGGAGGAAACGGTAATCGCCAGATAGAGAACGCCGACGCTGATGGGAAACGTAACCGCTTCCTGACCCCAATTAAGCTTTACCAACTCGATGCTGCCCAGCAGGATGATGATATTGAAAATTAACACGATCCCGTATGAGAGTAGCGAGAAGAGGTGCATGGCCAGCCTGGGAACGCGCTCCACCAAAAATGTGATCCTAATGTGCGCCTCTTGGGCGACGGCCGCCACGACACCCATGAAGACCATCCATATACAGAAGTACCGGGCGGCCTCTTCGGTCCAGGGTACCACAATTCTCGCCACATATCGGAAGAAGACCTGGAGAACGACAGTAATGAGAACGCAAACCAAGAAGACGACCGCAAGATTTTCAAACACATATGATATGATTCTGGAAATTCTCTTCATCATCCGTCCAAAGGGGGAGGAAACCCGCTTTCTCAACGTCGGCCTGATTCGAAGAAAGACCTTACTGTCCCAGCACCTTTACGGTCTCCCCATAGACCCAGGGTTCCCATGTCTTCTTGAAGAAATCCATAGTACCCAGGGCGATTTTCTGGAAGGGTTTCAGGTCGGGTTTCAGGTACTCCATTCCATGTCCTTCCATTTCTTTTATGAGCTTCCCCTCCATATCGGCGGCGAATTTGGTACACCACTCCATGGTATCCACCGACGCCTGAATGAGGAGTTTCTGATGTTTCTTGCTCTGTTGGTTGAGGAACTTCATGCTCAAAAGGTACGACTGAATATCGACGATATGGTTGGTCATGACCGTATACTTCTGGACTTCCCAGAGCTTCCGGTTGTAGTTGGACGAGACGGGATTTTCCTGTGCCTCCACGACTCCTGTTTGCAGGGAGCTGAAGATCTCCGGGGAAGGAATCGGTGTAGGCAAGGTTCCGAGAGCTTTCCAGACCACTATCCAATCGGGGTTTTCGGGAAGGCGGATTTTCATCCCCTTCAGGTCCTCCGGGACCTTAACATTCCGGTTCGTCGTCAACTGGCGGTTTCCACGGAAGTAAACCCCGTTCCATTCAATGCCATTCTTCGCGTAAGCCGCTTTTACCTCTTTCCCGATGCGACCCTTGATGGAGCGCAGAATGCCCTCCTTGTCGGAGAAGAGATAAGGAACGCCCCAGGGAATAATATTCTTTACGTAGGCGCCGCGGGTTCCCCACCCGCCGAGGCAGAGCTGAACCGTTCCCAGCTTCAACTGCTCAACCAATTCCCTCTCGCCACCAAGCGTGCCCCCGTAGAAGACCTTGATCTTGATTTCCCCTTTGCTGCGTTTCTCTACCAGATCTTTGTAATGGTAGAGCCCCTCTACGTCTGCCGTTCCGGTCCGAGGATGGAAGGTAGCGATGGTCATCTCCACCGCGTGGGAAGCGCCCGACGCAGCAAAAAAGAAGAGACCAACCAAGAAAGCAGTAATTCCTAAAAAGCGTGAAGATTTTCTCATTGATTTCACCTCCCTTGAATTTATCGGTTTACATTAAGCCCACAGCGGGCTTCCTCCCTTCGTCAATGGATGATTTTGAAAAGCTCTTTCGCTTCTTGCACGGTTGCCACCTTGCGATCGAGCTCCGCAGAAAGGTGCACCAGGCGTTTGACAAATTCAGCGCTACTTTTGGCGAGCTGTCCTCGTGTAAGGAAAAGATTATCTTCTAACCCAACCCTGATATGTCCCCCAAGCATAATGGTGATGACATCAAGAGCGAATTGGTTGTGGGCACCCCTGTTTCTTGACCATATGCTCCCCGGGGACATGGCCTTAATTCTCTGCACCATTTCATCATAGTCTTCCAGCACGCTTTTATCTGAATCACTCACCAAATCGAAGACCAACTCGAAATGAGCCGGTCGGGCGATCAACCCTCTTTCAATCAATGTATTTGCCGTTTTAATCATATCAATATTAAAGGCTTCGATAACCGGAACAACCTCCAACTCTCTCATCGTATTTGCCGTGTATTCGATCTCTTTAGCACTACCCTTGATATTCAAGGATGCCATATGGGGACGGAGGTCTCGAATAGGGGCCAATTTCTCCTCAACGGGAGCAGGGGGCCCACCAGTCGATATCTGGATGATGACATCGCAATGCTTACGGACCTGTTCAATGATTCTTCGGTAGTACTCCGGGTCAAATGTGGCGTTTCCATTCTCGTCTCGGGCATGAATATGGGCAACCGCGGCTCCTTCCTCGGAGCCTTTGATGATGTCCTCGGCTATCTCTTCCGGTTTTTCCGGCATGTAGGGACTATCTTTTTTAGTCCGATTTACGTTAGTGCTTGCAACCGTTATTACCAGTGGAACCATCCGAAACCTCCCTCGACTTCTGCTACTCGTAAGCCCATTAGGCAATCGGTTTTACCGATTCCCTAACGACTAATTTTGTGGGGATGACCCGAAAGCGTCCTTCCCCGGAATACGTGCCATCAATTCGGTCAAAGAGTAACTGAGCGGCCATTTTACAGAGATCCTCCGAATAAGGTTCTATCACTGTCAATGGAGGATCAGCAAAGGAACTCCACTCCGTATCATCAAAACAGATGAGGGAAATATCTTCCGGAACAGTGATATGTTTCTCTTTGAGAGACCGAAGGGTTCCCAAGAGTTGGAAATTAGTGCCGACAAATATGGCTGATGGAGGATTTGGCAAGCCCAATAGCGTGTTTGTAATGATGTAGCCGCTATCAAGGGTAAGTCCCCCCATGTGCACGAGCTCCCGATCGAAGGGTATCCGGGATTCCTCAAGAGCTTTCATATATCCTTCTACTCGTTCAGGTCCTGCTGAAGTATTTATGGAACTGGAGATCATTCCAATTCTCCTATGCCCATTTTCGATGAGATAACGAGTGGCTTGATACGCTCCCTCTCTGTTTTCAAGTTCAATGGTGTCAAGATCGGTGTTTGGAAGTCTCCGGACTATGAGAACCACCGGTATGTTGAGTTCGCGATAGGAAGAGATCTCTCGTTGAATTCTTCCCTCCTGTGTCCTGCCAGCCGAGGCAAGGATGAGACCGTCAACGCGCATATTGGAGAAAGTCTGTAAGCAACTAATCTCTCTCTCCAGGTCTTCCTCGGTATTACCCAGGATGAGGGTGTAATTCCTGTTGTGTACCTCTTTCTCTATCAACTCTATGACCTTGACATAAAAGGTATTTATGATTTTGGGAATGATTAGACCGATGGTTTGTGTTCTTTTTATTTTCATCCCCCTTGCGAGCGCGCTTGGTCGATAATTGAGCTTTTCGATAACTGCTTGGACTCGGAAGCGAAGATCCTCCCTCACATTTCCTTGGTTATTGAGTACTTTGGAGGCCGTACCGATGGAAACACCGGCGTAGTTAGCTATGTCTTTAATTGTTATTGCCATGAAGATACCTGTTTGTGGGCGGTATCAGGCGGGGCTCATTCGAACGTTTTGTGAAACGATTCATTCATGCCAAAAAACTTAGAGTTCTCAGACTAATATGAAACCTAAGTGCCTGAATGTCTTGAATTTTCTAATCAATAACTTTAGATCCGTAAATTTTGAATCGATTCACCATTACCACATCTATTTTGTCTTGTCAAGCATTTTTTTCCCTATCCATTTTGTGCCCATTTATCCGTCCTCTTCGGGCTCGACTGGCCCGTATTTGTGAGGAGGTTTTCTTTTTCATTGACACACACGCTTGCCTCCTCCTATACTAAGCCGCCAAGAAAGAGTCTTTTAACTGTCCGTTTTAGCCGAGGTATCGATTGACGCGAGAAACCTTTCAGACCCTGGTCCGGGAGTTCTGGAATCACTATCAGGCCTTGAAGATCGAGGGGGGTACTTTCTTGTGACCTTTTTTCCTTGACAAGCCAGCGTTGTTTTCCTATACTCGCTGCCGGAAAAAACACGTCCTGATTAACGGTGAACTGGGGAGAAGGTTCTCAGCTTTGTAAAAAAAAAGCACTTTCCATGGGGAGTAGAGATACCCTCACATTTTGAGGGGCCACTCATAACCCAGAAAGGAGGAGAGAGATGAAAGGGTTTTTCAAGGTATTGGGCTTGTTAGCGGTTTTGGGGCTCCTTCTGCCGGTGGGGCAGGTGCAGGCGGCACAGGTCAAGTTCACCTTTGCGACCACAAACAGCCCCAAGGATTTCAGCTCGCAGGCGGTGATGCGCTGGCAGAAGGCCATGAAGGAAGCCTCCAACGGGGAGCTGGACATGACCTTCATTCCCGGCGGCGCGCTGGGTGGCGACAAACAACTCTTGCAGCAGTTGTCGGCCAATGAAATTCAGCTCCACGTCGCAGGGCCGGTTGTCGTCCATCACCTCGTGCGGGAATACCAGTGCATGGAGGCCGAGTTCGTCTACAAGGACGAAGCGCATGGTTTCCGCGTCTGGACAGGGCCCCTCGGCAAAGAGGTTTCGAAGAAACTCGAGAGTCAGTACAATGTCACCATTGTTGGTGTGGGCTCCCGGGGTGCCCGCAACTTAACCTCCAACGTGCCGGTAAGGGAGCCCGCGGATATGAAGGGGATAAAAATCCGCGTCACCAACCCGCTGCGTCAGGAGATCTTCAAGGCCTTCGGCGCTTTGCCGGCTCCCCTGTCAATCAAGGAACTTTACGGTGCGCTTCGTCAAGGCGTTTTCGAGGCTCAGGAGAACCCGATTTCGACGATTTGGGGGCACAAGTTCTACGAGGTACAGAAGTACATTAATCTCACGGGCCACGTGTGGAGCTACTGGGTGATTTCCGCGAACAAAGGGTTCGTGGATTCGTTGAGCGCGGAGCACAGCAAGATCTTCATGAATACGCTGAACGACGCCGTCGCCTGGCTCAACAAAACGGTACCTGCGGAGACGAACAACCTCCTGAAAAAGATGGAGCAAAAGGGCGTCACCGTGATCAAGCCCGACGTCGCCGCCTTCCAGAAGGTCGCGGCTCCCATAGTTAAGAAGTTCGCCTCTGAGAAATGCCGGCCGGGTCTTCTGGACGATATCGCGAAATACAAGTAGACCATTTTACGGAAGCGTGAGTCGTTGATTCTCCTTTTCCCCTCCTCCTTCTCCCTCGGTGAACGGGGGAAGGAGGAACGGGAAGAGTATAAGCGTATTTTTTGCCCCACGTGCCAACGGGGAAGTGTACGATGGCCCACACGGCCCAAAAAGTATTCCTGCGGATACTCGACAAATCGCTCGTTGTGGTCGCCATGGTCGGCTTCATCGGGATGCTCCTGGCCACGGGCGGCCAGGTCCTGTTCCGCTATGTGCTCAAGATTCCCGTTCCCTGGACTGAGGAGCTCGCGCGAATCCTCTTCATCCTAAGCATGTTCCTCGGGATTGCGATCGCCATTCGAGAGAGGGAACACATCGTCGTGAACTTTCTCTTCAAGAAAATGAGCACCCGGGCCCAGGCTATCGGCCATATCGTTTTCGACGGTGCCATTCTCATCCTGCTCTGTTTCCTCGCTAGGGGTACCGTATCCATGGTGCAGATCATGTGGAACTCCTACATGATCGCCCTCGATTGGATTCGAACTGCCTACCTCTATATCGGCGAGTTTATCGCGATACTCTTCATGATGTTCTACATTATCTTGGAAATCTTGGAAAACGCCCGAGCAATGCGATCGCGTAAGGAAGGGAAGGCTGTGGGTGAGAAACCATGATCGTCTACGCAATCCTCGCGTTCGGACTCATCGTGCTTATCATCATCGGCGTACCGGTGGGATTCGGGGCGGGAATCATTTCTACAATTGGTGCCGCGCACTTTTTCGGGGACTTCGCCGACCAGCGGGTCCCGATCATGATCGCTCGCCTCGCCTTTGCGAAAATCGACGATTTCCTCCTCCTTGCCATTCCGTTTTTCCTCCTCGCCGGGAGATTGATGAATACCGGCGGGATTACGAATCGCCTCTTCAACTTCGTGAGTATTACGGTGCGTCCCCTCAAAGGGGGGCTCGGGCATGCCAACGTGCTGGCGAGCATGATCTTCGCGGGTATGTCGGGCTCAGCGACGGCCGACGCGGTTGGACTCGGGACCGTGGAAATGCGCGCGATGCTGGAGGAGGGGTATGACCGTAATTTCAGTGCGGCGATCACGGCGGCTTCCTCACTTATCGGGCCCAT
>JABAOC010010291.1_pt7 | contig 13673 bp, 9 predicted proteins | sample 7062161 | NCBI WGS metagenome assembly JABAOC01 (sample SAMN14538625, study PRJNA623070) | marine sediment metagenome | biome: marine biome [ENVO:00000428]; feature: marine pelagic biome [ENVO:01000023]; material: deep marine sediment [ENVO:00002113] | place: India: Gulf of Khambhat ... | reverse complement strand
GGTGGTGTCGAGCTGGAGGTAGTGACGCTGGGGGAGAACGGCGTCACCGAGGGAGACGTCCTAGTCCACGACGAGACCAACCGCACCCTCGCGTCGCTGCTGGCCTCGCTCCAACCACCTGCGTTCCCCGTGGCGATCGGCGTGCTCTACTGCAACCCGACGCCAAGCTACGAGGAGGAGGTTCACGAACAGCTAGCGGAGGCGATGGCCGGCGCCGACGGTGCGGACCTCGGCTCCCTGCTCCAAGGAGGACGCACCTGGACCGTGGTGGGCTGAGGTCCGGCACCAGATCCCGCCAGCGGTCTCCCTCTTCCACTATTCCTGCTACCTGGCGGGCGCCTGCATCATTCGACAGTTCCACAGGCGCCCCTCCCGGAGACTGCTCCGGGAGCGCCGCACCGGTGCGCTACCGGCCTCCGCAGGGCGTGCCGTAGTTGTTGCCGGCGGTGGCGCCGACGCCGTTGAGGACGGGTAGCTCGCGGCCCTGGCCGGCGAGGTCCATGGGCCGGTTCCCAGCATAGATCTGGTGCCGGCCTCGCTGCTTGAACCAATCCCGGGTGGAAGCCACCATGTGCATGTTCTCCACGATCTGCCGCCAGCCGACCCCCGTGTTGTAGGCGCAGAACGAGATCTCCCCCTCCTGCGTCCCGTAGGGGATCACACACATCTCCGTGCGCCGGAAATCGTAGGTCCACAGGTCCTGGAACCACATCCCCCCCACCCACAACAGCTTCCACTCCCCTTGCTCGGGCTTCCGCCCCTTGCTGAGCGAGCCCCCCATCTTCCGGTTGAACAGCTTGAGCATTTCCACGAGCGAGAACCCCGGCGGCGTCTTGCGCTCATCGAAGTGCCGCAAGAATGCCAACCCGATCTGGGTCAGTGTCGCCCGCTGGCCCCGGGCCGTGTCCACCATCACCTCGATGTCCCGCATGAACCCCTCGACATCGAAGAACTGGGTCAACGGGGCCCACACCTTGGTCTGGGTGTTGGACGCCAGCAACACGCTGGACCCGCAGTTGGGGTGACACGAACAGTCGAGCCCGCCAAACCGCGCCTGGGGGCCGTCCGGCCCCTGCAGCGCTCGCAAGTGATCGGCCAACGCCGTGAACACCCCCANNGGCCGTCGTAGTAGCGTTGCAACTCGTACGCCAAGTGGGAAATGGTATAGCGCTGACGCCGGCGATCCGCGTCCGAGATCCCCTCATCCCGCCCCGTAAACGATACCGGCTGGAACGACACCCCCCCGATCATGTCATTATGCTCAATCACGAAATCCAGAATCGGCCCCACCTGCTCGTCGTTCAACGTGTTCACCACCGTCACCACCGGCGTGATGTCGATTCCCGCTGCATGCAGCCGCTCCATCGCCCGCAGCTTGGCATCGAACAGGTTGGTGATGTGCCGATGCTGGTTGGCTTCGTTGGTCACCCCGTCGAACTGGAAGTACGCCATGTCGAAGCCCGCTTCTTTCGCCTGATAGGCGAACTCCGGCTCCAGAGCGAACCGCAACCCGTTGGTCGCCGCCTGCACCGAGTAGTAGCCCACCTCCTTGGCGTAGGCACATGCCTCCAAGAAATGGGGCGACATGGTGGGCTCCCCCCCGGAGAACTGCACCGACATCTGCCGCCGAGGCTTGAATGAGATCGAGTCGTCCAAGATCCGCTTGATCTCGTCCAACGTGAGCTCATGGACATACCCCACCTGATTGGCATCCATGAAACAGGGGTCGCACATCATGTTGCACCGATTCGTCAGATCGATGGTCAACACCGCCCCCCGGCCGTAGCGAATCGACGAGCTCCCATGCCGATGCATCAGCTCGTCGCCCCAGGTGCGGAAATCCCGCCCTGGGTAGCGGGACTCAATGACCCGATTGAACTCAGGATCGATGGAGAGGAGATCCTCGACGGGGCCGTGCACCGGACACGTCTTGCGCATCAGGAGCCGGCCGCCCTCCTCCAAGATGGTGGCCTTGATCTCCCCCACTTGCCCCTGCACCAACTCCGCCAGGTCCCGCTCCCCCCGGAGAATGGCGTTGCGGGTCTCCACCACACAGCGGGGACACAACGAGTCCGTCTCCCGCGGCCAGCCCAACGGTGGCTGGGTCCGCTCCCGACTCTTCAACAATGGCCCCGGTGCCCACTCCGGCTGCCGCGACGGTGACTCCGGAACCCGGGTGTTCACCGCCTGAAACGCATGCCAGCCCACATTCGCCAACCGCTGCACCACGGCGGCAAGCAGGTCGTTCATGAAAGGCCTCCGTTCCTTAGACGCGTCGGGCCGGCCACTAAGTCGGCACGGTTTCGGTCCTACTGTGACGCGACGGCCCGCCGCGATTCCCCACCGTCGTCCACCGCCACGATGTTTCTCAGCCGCTGGGCCACCGTGGCGTCGAGTTCGGCAGTCGGCGCGATCCATCTCGCGCGACCTCCCAGCGCCTCACGCACCGCGTCGCGGTCACGACGCGAGCGCCCCCATGGGATCCATCGGGCAAGGCCTCGTGCTCGGTCCTGCGAAGGTTGTCGCAGGACGGCCCCCTCCAGCACGCTAGGAGGAGCAATGATCTTGTCCGGCCGGAGGTCGGCGATCTCGTCGACCTCGCTTCCAGGGTGCCCCAAGGCTACCACAGTGTAGCCATCCCCCACGAACGCGTAGAGCGCCAGGCGCATGCTCAGCGTGACCTCCGGTCCCACCACGTAGGCGACATCTCCCTGCGCCGGGGGTTGCTCCAGCCAATGGGTCGCCACCCGCTCGATAGCCTCCGCCTGGGTCAGTTCCTCACCGGCATGCGAACCGTCTGCGCCACGACGGTAGTGACAGATGGCCGGCGCCTCGGGACCGACCTCCCGCGCTTGCTCACGAATCGACTGTGCGCGTTCTGGTGTGTCAAGCGTCCCACCCAGGTCCAGCACGCTTGCGTACCGCTCGATCCCATCCCGGGCCGGAGGCTCGTCGAAGGTGATGATTCGCTCCGGGGCGGATGTCTCACGCCATCGATCTCCCAGCTTCTCCAGGACCGCACTCGATGCAAAGGCCACCCGCGGCGCCGCATCGGTCAAGGCGCCGACCAGGTCTTTGGCATCGAGCGCCGGGTCGATAGCCACAGATACGCCCCCAAGCTCGGTGATGGCTAGGTCCGCCACCAGCCATTCGGACCGCAACTCGGACACAATGGCCACGCGGTCAGCCGGTGCAACGTTCAGGCGGTCCCGAAGGTAGAGGCCGATCCGGATCACCTGCCGGTCCAAGCGCCAGTCGGGAGTGGACACCCATCGGGTCTGGTCCCGACTGCGCAGCACACTGTCACGGGCGTGCTCCCGCATGGCCATGAGGTAGAGCCTGTTCAGCGTGTCAGGGATCTTGTGCAGCGGTTTGACGACCCGCTCACGCCCCTCTGCGAACAGAGAATCGAAGTAGAGAATCATCCAGGAGGCACCTCGCGCAGCGTGCCGCCGAAGTTCTGGTGGATAACCCCGCTTTGCGGGTCAGTGGTTCCCGTCGATCCTAGNNACGGTGAGGACCCGGACAAGTCGTATCTGCTCATCGGAACCCTGGTGCGCTCGAACGGCAACAGGGACGCCGAGGCGTCCCGCGAGTGCCGCAGCAATTCCATCGAAATCCGGGTTCCTGTCTCCATTGAGGTCAATGGCAATCTTCAGCGGAGCGCGCTCTTGCCCGGCGCCATTCCCTTCTCCCCGAAGACGAAAGCGGGTGGCGGGCGAATACCACCAAGTGGCTACCTGGGTGTAGGCGGGGGCAACCACTGTCACCGCCCTTACAACATCCAGTATGCTGGGTGGACGCATAGTCAACGTCTCCGACTTGGAAACACCATGCCCGACCGTCCGGCCACCATACCGGTTTCCGCCTGCCAAGAATATTGTCTGTGGCTGGAACCCGGCAAGCCGCCTCCCAGTTCCCGACCAAGAGACAGCAATGACCTAGATGTTCACGTATGCCGAACTAATGGCGGAGCCGCTGCTCCACAAGTACGGTGCGCAGCCCGCGCTGCTCCCCGGATATCGCCGGTCCTTCAACCACTGCTCCACACTTCTCCGGGGGACGGAACAGCATCCCTGCCCGTCCTTGGCCGACCGAGGGTGGCGAGTGTTGGGGGCTCGCGTTCCGGCTACCCTAGTCCGCCCGCAGGACCATGCGCCGCAGGCTCAAGCCCACCGAGAACAGTGAGCAGTACCAGCAGCACTGGCTCAGAGTCAGGATCTCGAATGCTGAGGACAAAGGCAACGGTCTGGCTCAGCAGGCCGTCTTACACCACGGGCGAGCTGTGGGCCAATCCCGAAACTGTCGGCGCCGCGTTGTTGGCCTCCCACGGCACGGCTGGTCGGAGTATCGAGTACATTCGGACCGTGGCACACGCCCTGCAACTGTGGGGGCTCCACGACTCCTTGATCGAGTCGCCGTGGGAGCGGCTGCGGTCCTGGAGGCCGCGCTAGGAGCGGCAGGAGCGGATCGGCGTGGCGACGAGGGAGGTCAGTGTTTCGCTGAGGCCAATCTGCGTTCGCTTATCGATCAATCCGCGGCAGCCGCCTACGGCTTCTCAATCCTCGCCCGAAACACATACGGCACTTCCAGCTCGCCTCGCGTAATCCCATACATCATGCCGCCACGAATGATCGGCGGGGGGAATCGGTGTAGCTGGAACGGCATCTGGACGCGACCAAGGTAGCGTCCCTGCGGGTCGAACACGTCGAACACTCGGCCAGGCTCGGCCTCCGCGGTGAGTGGTAATACCCAAATGTCCCCCTCGTCGTCCAGGTAGAGAGTCTGGAGCGCGGGTTTGACGCTGGGGAACCGCGACCGATCGACCTTCCCACCTTGCCTCATGAACCATTCGAGGTCCGCCATCGCGCTATCGACATCTTCTTCGGTCACCGGCAGCGGCTCGAACTCGCGAGTGATGATGCGCAGAGTATCGCCGCCCAGCGTGCGCTGGAAGATCCGGTACTCACCGGTTAACGCAAACCAGATGTGGCCCGTCGGCACGAACCGCCACGTGAGGCTGGGACTGAACCGGATCCCCGCTCGCATCCAGCCATCATCGCTCCGGAGCTCGAAGAACTCCCGTTCGCCGGGGTACCGTGGAACGCGGATTGTGTCCACTGGGTTCATGCCTTCGTCGAACCGCACNNCTGGGTTCATGCCTTCGTCGAACCGCACCAATACCATGCCGAACCCACCGGTCGCGCTGCGATCCGGCGCATAGTTGTAGAACCAACCAGCCCCATCGAACCCGCCGGGCCAGGGGCTAATGGAGTAGCCCCCGATTGCGTGATGACTCTCGAGGTATGTCCCCGTTGTGTCAAACACCGAAATGCGGTTGTTGGACGGGTCTACGATCCACAGAGTCCCGTCGGGTGCCCAATCCATTCCGATGACCTGATTGAACTCCCCCGGGCCACCTCCCTGCCGTCCGATGGTGCGGACGTGTGCGCCTGCGGCGTCAAACACACGGAGCTCCTGCGCCTGCCCTTCGAACACGTAGAACCGTCCCGCCGGGTCCACTTCCAGGTCCGAGATCCGCCCGAAGACGTCAGGACCCGTTCCATCGAGTGCGCCGATCCGCACTTCTTCCACCACGCGCCACGCGTGCTCCTCGCTCCACACCCCTTCCGCCGGGTTGCTCACCAGAACGGTCCCATTCTCCAGAGTGTCGATGGTCCCACGCCACAACGCAGCGGCGCTGGTTTCGCCGGGAGCGCATCCGGCTACGGTCAACGCGGCAGCGGAGACGAAGAGATATGCAGCATGTGATAAGGGCGCGATGGCCAGGGGCCTCGGCAGGCGTTTCATGGGGACCTCCTGGGCTGGGAGTATCACTTGGAAAGACACCTCGCAAGGCACAAGAATCGCGGGGTCAAGAGGGAGCGGGTCGCGGCCTACCAGCCTCTGCCCCCCTGCCCCTTCTCCCCCTGCGTCATGCCGCAATGCCGTAGTGCCCTGATGCCGTAGCGCCGTCAAGCCGTCACAGGCCGAGCCGCCCGCCGCCATCTGAACAGCGCTCCCAGGCGCCACTCCAACAGCAGATAGATCGCCGGCGTCACGGTGAGCACAAACAGCGTAGAGCTCGCCAGCCCACCGATCAGCGCATAGCCCAGCGCGTTCCAGATGTTGGCATCGGCGTACTCGCTGAACAGCACCAGGGGCAGGAGTCCGAAGATCGTAGTGGTGCTGGTCATGAGGATGGGACGCACCCGCTCCAGGGTGCCACGCACGATCGCCTCCTTGAGGGGCAAGCCCTCCGCCCGGCGGACGTAGTTGATGTGATCCACCAGGAGAATGGCATTGTTCACCACGATGCCGCCCATCATGATGACGCCGATGTAGGCCTCGCGGGTGAAACTCGCCTCGGCATAGAAGAACATGAGGAAGACGCCAACCAGCGCCATGGGCACCGTGAGCAAGACACAGAGGGGCTGGCGGATGGACTCGAACAAGGCCGCGGTGACCATGAAGATCAGCACCAGCGAAATCGCTAGCACTGTGTAGATCTGCTCCTGCTCTTCCGACGACCACCTCCATTCCTGCTCGCCCTCGATCTCGTAGCCTTCAGGAAGCCGAGTCGCTCCAATCACGGCGTCGCGCACCCGATCACCCAGCTTGGTGGGCCCGCGGAACTCGTAGGCCACGAACCGCTGGTACTGCTGGTTCTCCCGCACGATACGGCTCAGCACCTCCCGTTCGCCCAGGGTGGCTATGTCCGCCATGCGTACGGCGTTCCCTGAGGGGGTCTGAATGAGCAACTCCTGCAGAGCCAGCACGTCGATGTCCTCGTCGCCGGCCAATTTGACGTCAAACCGGACTTCCTCACCGGCGACACGGATCCTGCCAGGAAGCATCTGCCCTTGAACGGCGGCGGCCACCTGATACACAACGTCGCGAGCCGTGAGATCATGCAGTCCCAGGCGAGTGCGATCGAGCTCGAGGATAAACTCACTGGCCTTGTCTCGGGTGAACCACCCGCCTGCGGAATTCACGTCCACATCCCGAATCCGGGAAAACCGCATCAGTCTTCTGCCGAGGTCCTGCGCGATGGCCGCCAGTGTCTCATAGTTGAATCCCAGGAGCTTGATCCTGTAGTTGGGAGCCCCACCGCCTCCCCCGTAGAAGGACGGCCCGTATCCGTAGACGCGGACCTCGGCTCCACCGAACTGATAGCTGAAGGCCACCATCTGCTCCTTGATGGCCACGGGAATCCAGGTAGTCTCGATGGAGTCGGGGAACGTGACCCTGATGCGGGCGTATTGAGGCTGTACACGGCTCACAAAGCGCTCGATCTCCGGTGTCGCCTTCAGCCGCTCCTCGAAGTACCTGGCGAGCTCGTCCGTCCGCTCCAACCCCTCACCTCGAGGCAGCTGGATGATGATGCTGATGTACGTCTGCTCTCCCCACCAGGAGCGCCATAGCACACCCCGGGTCACGTACTTGTCGAACAGGCGGTACGAGAAGAACAGGGTGGCGCCGGCCAAGAGAATGGTGATGATGGGGAACCGCAGGGTGAACCCGAGCAGGCCTGAGTAGAACCGGACGTAGATCGGCGGATCGGCAGATCGGCGGCTCGGCGGCTCGTTGACTCCACCGTGCGTCGAACCGCCGGTCCGCCGGTCCGCCCGCAGCAGCTTCGCCGCCAGACCCGGAATGAAGCTGAACGCCACAAACAGGCTCGCCAGCAAGGCCAGCCCGACCACGATGGCCAAGGGAACGTAGTAGATCCGCAACTCGCCCTGGAGGTAGACGAACGGGATGAACACGATGATGGTGGTGAGCGTGGCTGCCATGATCGGCAGCACCACCTGCCGTGCTCCCCGCTCGGCCGCATCCTTTGCGGGCTCACCAGCACGGCGCCGGCGATAGATGTTCTCGAGGACCACAATCGCGTTATCCACGATGAGCCCGAATCCCATCGCCAGGCCCATCAGCGTCAGCACGTTCAGGGTGAACCCGCCGAAGTAGATGAGATTCAGCGCGATCAGGATCGAGAAGCCGATTGTCGCGAAGACGATGCCCGCCGACCGGAACGACCGGAGGAAGAGCAGCAAGACGAGGAAGATCACGCCCGCTGCTATCAGCGCCCGGTACCGCAAGTCCGTGAGCTGTTTCTTGATGGCCTCACTCTCGTCGTCATCGAGGATCAGGCGCACACCCAACGGGTGAACGTTCTCCAGCGACGCAAGTCGAGCCTTTGCCCGCTCCGCAACCTCAACCGTGTTGACACCGATCTCTTTGTGCAGCTCGAAGGACACGGCGGGCTGACCGTCGATGCGGTAGTAGCTCTGGGCTTCCTCATAGGTGTCGTGCACGGTTGCCACGTCGCGTACTCGGACGATCCGACCACGGTCCGTGAGGAGCGGTGTACGACGGATTTCATCTGATGAGCCCGTCCTGTGCCGAATAGCGAGAACGCGCAGCAGTCCGTCTTCCTCGACGACGCCCGCCTCGCTCACGTACTCCAGTTCCCTGATCCTCTGATAGACCCAGAAGGGGTCGAGCCCCAGGGCCCGGACTTTGTGTTCGTTCAGGGCGATCTCGATGAGGCGATCCCGCCCCCCCTGCACCTCCACTGCCGCGACGCCGTCTACTTGCAGCAGCTCGGGAACCAGCTCGTCGTCCACATGGGTCCGCAGGGCTTCCAGCGTATAGGGACCGGTGAGTGTATAGCTGAGAAACGCCCGCTGTTGCTCACGGAACTCCTCAGGTACGTAGGGCTCGATTAGGGGGCTCGAAGCCTCGGGTGGGAGCTCCTCCTCCAACGCAGCAAGCCGCTCTGAGAGATCCAGCCGCGCGAAGTCCATGTCGGTGCCACGGTCAAACTCCACAGTGATGCTGGCTCGGGCATAGCCGTAACGCTCGAACGACACCGACTCGATCTTCTCGACACCGCGTACCTGTTGGATCGCGGTCTCCATCGGTGCGGTGACAAAGGCCTCCAGAGCCTCGGGCGATGCACCCCGCCACCGCGCAGTGACATTGAGCTGGGGCAGATCGGTATCCGGTAGCAGCTCGATGGGGATGTTCCGCCACGCCGCAATCCCCAACAGGGCAACGGCGAGATACGCCATCGATACCGCTACCGGGCGGCGGATGGAGAGACGGATCATCTGCCACCCCCTGCCCCGCTGCGCCAGGCGGGTCGGCGGATCGGCGGATCGGCGGACAGAACGAGACGCGCCATTCCTCTCCTTAACCCCAGGCTTCGGCCTTGGGTCAGCCGTGAAACCGAGAAGTCGTTCATGCCGTCATGCCGCTTCTGCCGCCCCTGCCTTAATCACCTCATACACCCGCACATGCTCCACATCCAACTCATCCTGCCAAGTACCCAGCAGGTAATCCGGTCCAATCTCGTGCACTGTGAGCCCCGCCGGCGTCCCCACCACGCCGAGCATTCGGCCGTCACCGTCGAACACGGTCCAGAGCTGCCCGCCCTCTCCTGGCCGCCCATACTCGGCGACCCAAAGGTTGCCCAGCGCGTCCACCCTGAGATTGATAAAGGCCGGCATAGTGGACGGGATCGGCATGTCCAGGTACATGCGCTCCGTGCGGCGGCGCCAGTTCTCGCTCGATGCCGCCTCAAGCCGCGCCGCTTTCTCCTCCTGGATGTCCTCGGGCGTCACCTGCCGGTGCTCGTGCCTCTTCCGAACGATGAGCTCGGCGCGCCCGTCAGGGGTATAGCGCGTGATCTCGTAACGATCGGTGATGCCGGCGTAGAAGCGGTTGCCGAACACGACTGCCGCACGGCCCCGCCCAAACGGGAGACTGATTGCCGCAGCCCCCTGCTCGGTGCCCTGAACGAAGTACTCCCACGACGGGAACCGACCGATGGAATCGAGCAGCTGGCCGTGTCGATCGAAGTGGTAGTACGCAGCCGTGTCCCGCACCACCATGGATACCCTGGATGGAGCGAACGTGAAGGAGGTGGTGAACAGCCAGCTACCATCGTCGAACGGACCTAAGCCGAATGGCGACCCGCCGGACATCTGAATCGTGAACGAGCGCCCGAAGTTGCCTGCGGCATCGAACACGGAAACTCGGTGGAGATTCCAGTCGTATACCGCGATGGAATCGCCCCCGACAATCCCCAGGGCGCCCAGTCCCTCGAACTCACCCGGGCCACCACCCTTTCGTCCGACAGCCTTGAGGAAGCGACCGCTCGCATCGAAAAAGCGCAGCTCTCGAGTGCCTCCGTTGCCGACGACGATCCCACCGCTCGGAAGGCGTGCCACGCCTGAGACCTGGAATAGCTGGTACGGCTCCGCGCCATCGAGCGTGCCGATATCGAGCGACGGCTCCTCGGCAACCTGCCACTCGGTGCCCGCCGCCCAGATCCCCAACGTGTTCTCCACGATGGTTACACCGGCACTGTCGCTGACGGTGTAGCCGAGGTCGGTTCCCTCTCCGACCGCGCAGCCGAGGCAAACCACCGCCCCACCAAGCGCCGCTATCCAACGGCCCGCTCCCTTTGTAAACCCCAGGCTTCCGCCTGGGTTCAGCCGAGAAACCGAAAGGCCGCTCATGCCGTCGTGCCGTTCTGCCGTCGCCTGCCGCTCATTCCCACCCCCTCACACCCTCTGCCACCGCCTGCCGCTCCTGCCGCCTCTACCGCTCTCTCCCACCCTCTGCCACTCCTGCCGCTCCTGTCGCCCACCGACATCACCGACTCCCCCCTCTGGCCCCCACTGCCCCTTCTGCCCCTACGCGCCTCAGTCCGACCAAGGCACGCAGTTTCCCCCGCAACTCCTCAAACAGATCATAGGCAACCGGGACGACAATCAACGTCAGCGCCGTCGCGCTGATCAGCCCGCCGATCACCGCGATCGCCAGCGGCGCCCGGAGATCCGCGCCGCGCCCGAGCCCAAGGGCCATGGGGCTGAGACCCAACACCGTTGTTACGGTGGTCATGATGATCGGCCGCAACCGCACTCGCCCGGCTTCGAGGATGGCCTGCCGGAGGACCATCCCCTGCGCCCGCATCTGGTTGATGAAATCCACCTTCACGATGGCGTCGTTGACCACGATCCCCACCAGTATCACCAGCCCAATCAAGCTCATCGTGTTGAGACCCTCGCCCGCGATGAAGAGCGCCGCAGCCGCTCCCACTGTGGCGAGGGGCACGCTCAAGAGAATGGTGAACGGGTGCACGAACGACTCGAACTGGGCGGCGAGGATCATGTACACCAGAAGGAGAGCCAAGGCGAAGGCAAATGCGAGGTCGCGGAAGCTCCGATCCCGCTCCTCATTGGCGCCGCCGATCTCGACGCGGAGGCCACGCGGTGGCGGCAGCTCGCGCAACGCTTGCTGCGCGTCGTTGACCGCACCGTCCAATCCACCACGGGCAACGTCGGCGTACACAACGACGGTGCGGGCCTGATCCATACGGCGGATCTCCGCAGGCCCCACCTCTTCGTGGGTGTTGACCAATTCGCGCAGAGGAATGCCATTCACCCGAAGCACTCTCAAGGTCTCGAGCGAGCGCCGGTCGGCCTCGGGTAGGCGCACCATAACCGGAACCTTCTCATCGAAATCCACGAAGTCCGTGGCCACCTCACCCCGCATGTACTGTTCCACCGTCTGGGCGATGAGCCTGGGTTCTATGCCATACGCCGCCGCCCGCTCCCGGTCGATCTCGACCCGCACTTCGGGCTGTCCCTCCTCCGTGCCGATCTGCACGTTCGTTAGAGACGAGACCGACTGGAGTCGCTCCTCGACCTCCCGGGCATGCTGCCACGTACGGTTCAGATCGTCCCCCCGTACCCGGACGGCGAGGTCTGCCTCGCCACCACCGAGGAGACGGCCCAGGGCAGTCGCGGTGCCCGTCTCAATGGAGAGGGCGCCGGCGGGGAACCCTCCGAGCTGGGGACGGGTCCGAGCAAGTAGCCTGCGAGTGCGCTCCCCTTCTTTGAGCCGCACCTCGAGTGCCGCAGTGTTGAGCCCGCTCTCTTGCTCCTCCACTCCCGCGATGGCTTCCTGGCGCCCCACCCGCGCGAAGACCGCGTCCACTGCGGGATCACTCAGGAACACAGACTCTATCCGAGCGGCAGCTTCCTCGGTCTCCTCAATGGTCGTGCCCTGTGCGAGCTCCAATCTCGCGGTGAACGCACCCTGGTCCACATCCGGGAGGACATCGCGGTCGAGCACCCATGCCAGCGCGAGTCCCACGGCGAATGTGGCCGCAGCGAACCCCACCACGCGGGCGCGATGCTCGAGAGCCCGCTCCAGTACCGTGTGGTACCAAGCAGCGAATACCGCGAAGCGCCGGTCGAACCAGGCAAGCATCGTCGGGCGGGCAGTTCGGCGGTTCGGTGGACTGTCTGGGCTTCCGCCCGCCGATCCGCCGCTTCGCGGATCCTTCACCCAGCGCGCCGCGATAGTCGGCAGCAGAGTGATCGCCACAACGAGGCTCGCCACCAGCGCGAACGCCACGGCAAACGACAGATCACCGAACAGCTCCCCCGCCACACCCTCGACATAGATGATCGGTCCGAACACGCTGATGGTGGTCAGCGTCGAAGCCGTGATAGCCCCTTGCACCTCCTCAGCCCCTCGCACCGCCGAAGCATCGGCACTGGTTCCCAGCTCCCGATGTCGGAAGATGTTCTCCAGCACGACGATCGAATTGTCAACCAGCATGCCCACACCCAAGGCCAGGCCACCCAAACTCATGATGTTCAAGGACACGCCGGCCAGGTCCAGGAGTGAGAACGTCGCCACCACCGAGATGGGAATGGCCAGTGCCACCGCCACCGGGTAGCGGGCATCCCGCAAGAAGAGGAAGAGCACGAGGAAGGCGAGGATGCCTCCGAACACCAGTGCCTGCACCACGTTGGCGATCGCCTCGGTTATGAACCCCGCCTGACTCATCGCCACGTCGAGGCGGACGTCGGGATACTGGGCACGAAGCTGATCGAGCACCTCGTTCACCCGTTCCGCCACCCTGACCGTGTTAGCGCCTGACTCCTTGAAGAGGAGGAGCCCGACAGATTCCTCGCTGTTGTAGCGGGCCAGAGATTCGCGATCCTTGAAACCGTCCTCCACCGTGGCCACGTCACGCAGCATGACCAGGTTGCCGGCACTCGTCGTGTCTGTCGGACTCCGCCCCAGAGGTACCCGCTCGATTTCCTCCACGGTCTGGAACTCACCGAGGGTACGGAGCGCGTAGCGGTAGCGGCCCCGGAGAATGGTGCCGCCGGGCGCACTCTGGTTCGCGGCCTCCAGAGCGCTGAGGATGTGCTGGACCGTGAACCCATAGGTCTCGAGCAGCTGCGGGTCCACCTCCACGTGAATCTCCCGCTCGAGCCCGCCCGCCAACGCTGCCTCGGCGATGCCGTCGATCTGCTCCAGTCGACGTTTGAACACCGACTCGGCCAGATCCTTGAGGGCCGCCAAGTCCGCACTGCCTGCAACCGACAGTGCCATGATCGGCTCGGAATTGGGATCGGTGCGCAGTACGATGGAACGTGAGGCGAGCTCAGGCAGAGCATCGCGCAGGTTGTCCAGCTGCTCTCGGACGTTGAGCGCGGCGAAATCCATGTCCGTGCCCCAGGAAAACCGGAGGCTCACCAGAGAGATTCCCTCCCGGGACACACTCTCGACGCGCTCGACCCCCGGAACTCGACTCACATTGCGTTCAATTGGCTCCGAGACGAAGCGCTCGACCTCGG
>JABAOC010022012.1_pt1 | contig 13683 bp, 12 predicted proteins | sample 7062161 | NCBI WGS metagenome assembly JABAOC01 (sample SAMN14538625, study PRJNA623070) | marine sediment metagenome | biome: marine biome [ENVO:00000428]; feature: marine pelagic biome [ENVO:01000023]; material: deep marine sediment [ENVO:00002113] | place: India: Gulf of Khambhat ... | reverse complement strand
TCCAGGAATTTCTATAAAACCTATTAACCTGTTCCTATCCCCTCTAATGCTATTGCCTTCTACTATAGGTATTCTAATGACATTGTTCTCACTATCTTTTCTCAAAGATGTTACAGTATGGTGAGTTACTCTCTTTTTTGCGGGCAAAGGAGTTCCTTTTTCAAGAATAAAATCAACTCTGTTATCTGCCATTGCTACCCCAACGGAATGTGTTAAAGGGGGCTCAGATATTACCAAACCTATTGTATATTCAAAACTATTCGGATTTAAAATGACTTTATTTCCGTTACCATCGTAAAGATTTATTGTGTAGTTATTTTTCTTATTTTTTTCTGCCCAGAGTGTGGTTATAAAAGTTCCATCCTCTTCCAATTTGATTTTTCCACTTTCCCATTTTGGTTTCGAGCCTTCATTGATAAATTCGATTGTATAATCTTTGAAGTTCATATCCTCAGCAGCTATGATTTTTCCGCCAATCAATGGTTCACTATCAATTCCCACGGGTTTATATTCGAGTTTTATATTGAAATTCTCTTTACTAGTTGGCCTTATGATTTCTCTATCAATTCTCTGAGTTCCTGCAAATATTGCAGCCCCCCTTGCTACAGCAGATAAAGGATCAACCGAAAAATCGACTTTTATCCCGAGTCCATCTTTTGGATCTTCCAACCTTTCCCTCAAATAAGGCATTAATGTTGGCCCCCCCACTAAAACCACTCTTTCTATATCTTGACCCGAAAGATTTTTTTCTCGTAGTACTTTCTTGCAAATATTAATTGTTCTTAGAATAAATGGTTCTGCTATTCTTTCAATTTCTCCTTTTTCCAGGTCCATCTCGAAGGCAAGAGGCCTTCCGCTTTCATCATCTGTCAATCTATCTATGAGAATTTCAGCTGTATTATTTCTCGACAATTTTATTTTTGCGCTTTCAACTTCACTTTTTAGCAAAGCAAATGCTCTATCCCATTTCGGGTTTCCTCGGTGAAAATCTTTAAAATGAAAATTTTTAAGAATGTTCGGTGTAATTAATCTCTCTATAATCTCCCAATCTATATCTTTTCCTCCTAAGTGATTATCTCCACCATGGTTTATAACTTTCACAATCCCTTCTTGGACTTGAATAACAGCAGCGTCAAACGTCCCACCTCCCAAATCATAAACCATCCAAAAGACGTTATCTTCAGCTTTTTGAAAACCGTATGCTAAAGCAGCTGCAACAGGTTCTTGTAATAATTGACATAATGAAAACCCGGCCAATTTGGCAGCTTCCTTTGTTGCTTCCGTTTGAGGTAATTCAAATGCAGCGGGAACAGTAACAACAATAGCACTTAAATCTTCCCCTTTTCTTTGAAGCACGTCTTGTTTGAGCTGTTTTAAAACTTCAGCAGATAGTTCGACGGGTGTCATGTGTTTGCCAATTCGTTCAAAATAATAGACATGTGTTGTTCCCATTTGTCTTTTAAATTCACTGTGAGTATTGTGTTTATCTAATTGCCTATTTCTTGCCCCTTCACCAACAATTATTGCCCCTTTTCTATTTATGTGCACGACAGAAGGAGTTATTTCAATATTATCGTTGTTCTTGATGATCTTTGTTTCTGCGCCATCGATATAAGCGATGCCACTGTTTGTGGTCCCCAAATCTATACCAAAGTCGATAGTGGCTCTTTCGGTCATTTCGTCCTCCTTACCACAGTAAATGTCCACACATATTTTTCATATTTTTATTCTGGGACACCGACAATAACCTCACCTTTTTGAATTCTGCTTTCTTTGTAGTATATCGATGGTTTTACCGTCTCGATAATTTCTTCTCTTGTCAAACCCTTCGATGGTTGAAACGTAATAATTTTTATTGAGACACTGCCACTTTCAGGAATTATTTCTCCTGTGTGGTCATGTATCTGGATTCCGAGTTGGTTCAGCACATCAATGGAAGATTCTATATGTCTAAAAACCATGCTCAAATCCTCTATGTTCTTACCTGAAGTGAGTAAACTTAGGCTCTTTTTACTTCTCCAAATTCCATTTGCTATCTCAATAAAACCATTAATTGGGATCGATATGTTTATGGAAGTGCCATCTTTAAGAGCAGTATTTTCGATCTCACTGCGCAAAGACCCCAATTCTTTATTTCCTTTTTTGGGCAACTTGGGAAATTTGACCATTTGCTCTCCTTTATTACATCGAGATTCCCCGGCGCCATAATTGGAGCTGGTATTGATATTTATCTCTCAAACTTGGGGACAAATTAATAGCTTCCTCCATTAAATCAGCAGCTTCATTTAACTTTCCAGATTCTCTGGCTAATTTTAATGCCTCCATGGCTATTTTTTTTGCATTCTCCTGACTGACAGGGGAATATACTCCAAGAACATCCTTAGTGGATTCATGATTCGATATCTTTTTCTTTTTTGGCTGCTTTGTATCAAGCCTCCAATGACTAAGATCATTTAATACTTCTGAAGCGTCTTGATAACGATCTTTCTGGTTAAATTCAAGCATTTTCATAACCACTTCATTCAGTCTGTAATCGATCCTGGCATTATAGCGGCTCGGTTCGGGTGGTGGCTTTTTGAAATATTTTAAATCTATTTTTTCTGACTCCATAAACTCAGGATATGGTAAGCGGTCAGTTAGAAGAAGATAAAACATTGTGCCCAGTGCCCAAACATCACCTGCACAGGAATCCGCATAAAAATCCTTTATTGTTTCGGGGGCTTTAAAAGCAATGGTTCCTCTAGCACTTGCCAAGCGAGAGAGAGGATTTACTTTTTTTGCGAGCCCAAAATCTGATATTTTTGCTCTTATTCCTGCACCATCATATCCGACCAATACATTTTGAGGTTTAATATCACGATGAATTATGGGCGGCTCCTCCCCGTGGGCAACTGCCAGACCTCGGCATACCTGTTTTATTATTTCTACTACGGTTTCAAGGGGAACGAGTTTATTCCCGTAAGATCTCCAAAATTGATCAATGCTTCCCCCTGCGATATATTCCATTGTAAAAAAACCAAATATACCATCTGTCCTTTCATGAGTGTTAGCATCAAAAACTCTTATTATATTTGGGTGCCCAATTCTTGATAATAGAAGGGCTTCTTCTAAAAATCTTTCAACTTCCTCGACAGAGTTCACTTTAGTTTTAAACAGCTTCATAGCCTGTCGTCCTAGGAAGCGATGTTTAACACGGTATACCTCAGCAAATGCACCTTCCCCTAGAAATTTTTCAACTTCGTACGTCCCTCTAATGATTTCGCCTTCGTTTAACCTAACCATCTGCAAAATATTATTTAATTTCAACTAATTAAAAATTTGTTGGTATTCATTTAATATTTTTTTTCCATATTTTATTTTAGCATTATGATTATTAACAATCCTATTATATTGTTCAATTTTACTTTTATAGGTATATTCATTAACATAAATCCCTAATATTAAGTTTTTTTCCATTTCACGTATTTCATTCTCCAAGATATTGAGTCTACGTTTATAAGATTGCACTTCATTTGTTAATTTATTAAATGTATCTTCGTATTTATCTTTTCCCTTTCTTAGCAATGCTTTGTAAGTATTATTTCTTAAACCGGTCGAGGAGTAACCATTAGCATTTAAAAATAGTTTAAATGATTCTTTGCTCTTTTTTCCCCATACGCCATCTGGCGATCCGCAATGATATCCCAGAATATTTAGGCACATCTGAGCCTTCTTTAATTCTTGTTTTGTGAAATATTCAAGCTGTGGCCTTGCTGGTTGACTATAATTGTAAGTTTTTTCTGTTGAATTATAGGATTTGCTATAAGAAGGATAAGTCGATCTTCTATATTGTTTGCCTGCATTGTTGTCATTGCATATTCCCCCAAGTGCCGCAATTAATACAAATATTGCAAAGGAAACAGCATATGATATGTATTTGTTTTTCTCTGCTTCTTTATTTCTTTTTTCGATTTGGATATTTCTACTGATAGTTTCAATTCCTTCCTCTATATTTTCCAATGTTTTTAAATCAGTGCATATTTCTTTCGCATTGTTTAAAATAGCTAATGCTTCATTATAATTTTGGTCTCTATTATTTAGTGCTAAGGCAATTTGACATAACGTGATGCAATATATCTGGTTTACATTTTGATAAGATATAGAGGATTTACCTCTTTTATTTAATATTTCATTTACAATAGGCCAACCTTCTTTTTCTAGCTTTTCCCTTTGTTCATCAATGTATCCGTATTGTTTTGAAACAGCCTCTATAATTTCTGTGCATAATCTAGATAGTTTTTCAATGATAGATTCATCAATGTTTGCTTCTGTGATTTCTATGTTTTCCTTAATCCGATCTTTAAGCACTAATCCAATTGATATGGAAAGTAATCTTTTGTATAGTTCAATAGACTCGTCGTAGTTTTTTGTTTCATTCGCATAATAAGAAACACATAAATTACCGGCAGATGCTAATAAATCGTGGGAACTATTTCTGATTGTGGCATCGTTTTGGAAAAAAGTATCAATAATAGACAATATCGAAAAGCCTTTATCAAATAAATCATTTATGATCGTACTGATCTCATTGTGACTGTTTTTAATGTCTTCTTTCGCTTTTTCACATATCAGAGATAGATTTTTTACGAGGCTCCTCGTTGATATTTCTAAAGATCTGTTTATGATTTGATTGTTAAAATTAGAACTGCGGATTATTTGTAAATGTCTTTTCACATCAAAGTCATTTCCTTTTTCGGCATACGCAACAGCAAGTTTCGCATTGATCAACATAATAACCAAGGGTATTTCCAATCGTATCTTCTTAACAACAGATGGTTTAACTCGAGGATCACCTAACTTAATAATCCTGTGCAAATATTTTTCCCAGAATAAATCTTGTTTGGTAAGGGAGTCCCAAAGCTTATAGGATCTATTCCAATACACATCCCTTAGCTCGGTTTCTTTTTGAGTTAAGTTGCCGTTCAGGTATTTCCACTCGAAATCTAATGCAAACAACTGGTAGAGTACAGCGAGGTTGTGAAGAGATATATCGTAATTTTCTTTTTTGTTTAAACCGCTACTCCATATATCAGCACATTTTTTTATATTTCTCTTTTTAAGCTCATCAATTCCGGGGTCACTGCTACTCCACTCCATTTCTATTGGCCAAAACCAGAAAAGTTCAAATATTATCTGAGATACTGGATCATTGAGGTATTGTACAGAGCTGTTGATGATTTCAACATTCGGTTCGGGGTCAATTGGGAGTATATCTCCTGTAAAAGTTGTTTTATCGGTGATGTTTAATTTCAGTTTTATCTTATCAGTATGTCGGGCAATTTCCCTGGCTGTAACAAAAACGGGAAGTCCAAGAACGCGAAAAGGATTAAGCCGGTATAAATTGAGATCTGAACTCTCAATAAATTTATCAAGCCCTAAAGTATCTCTTGAATCGTCTGAGTACTTATAGGTTTTATAATCCTCTTCACTATAATCAAGGTCAAGATAGCTGCTTTTGTATTGTATTTTGTCTAATGCTTTCTTTGTGCTTTCTTTGGAAAATATTGAGTCTTCATATTCATGATGCTCATATATTGCGTCGCATGCTGGACATTGTACCCATTGTTCTTTTCTTCCTTCCCATTCTTCTTCACAATCAAGACAAACTAAGTTACTAAATTTGCTTTCTCCATGTTCGTTAACCCAATAACACAAATCGCAGTCAGGACATTCGACCCATCCCGGGGCTTCACTAACCCATTCAACAGCACATTCGGGACAATTTATGGTTGTATCCTTTTCTTTTATGACTTATCCCCTTTTTGGGTTGGTTCACAGGGGGCTTATGTTTATAATATCGGTTTGTGTTAAGGTTAAGACAATAGTAGCTTCATGTCAATAAACGTCGATTGTAAAAAAGGGTATACAAAACCCCTCTGAAAAAGTGTAATTTTTGCCCTTTTAAGCACCTGTTTCATATAGTGAAAAACGGGAGTTTTTAGCCAATTTTGAGAAATAAGCTGAGAAAGAAAATACAGGGCTTATTTGAGTTATACGCAGTATGGTTGCATCTCTCGATGGATTCGTAGGAAAAAAACCACCTCAAAGGGGAATGTGGCGGGGGTAGGGAGGTATAGCCCGCGAGTGGATTTCCGACATTTNNTTGAATGGTTCGGCTGATTGGGCGCTCTTCGACCTTTGCCATGATGAATTCACAGCTAACCCTGGCTCAAAGCCATCTAGCGTAACGTTTGAACCTATAGTGGAAGCCAGAGCTCTTACAGCTTCTCCGTCGGCCTCTGGATACCCAATAAGGTCAGGTTCAATATTGATGGAGATTAAGACAATCTAAATAAATCAATTCATTCTTTCTTCAGCTCCTTTTTTATAGCTCTTGATTCCAGCTTTTGCGACAGAAGCCAGAGGCCAATACCGGGTGATGCGACAGCAATTGTGAATAGAAAATTCCAGAGGTTATACGGACTCCATATACGTTGCCATTCTTTCAGCCCTGCCCAGAACGATGGAGCTTTTAGAAATAACCCAATCGTAGAAATAAAAATGCTGATGCCAACCAAAATGAACCACACATTCGCTGCTCCACGGCATATCTTGGCTATTTTCATTATCTCTCCTATAGGTTATTTTTTCTCGAGCCATGAAAACCGAACTTTTTTTAAAAAGCTTGGAAGTTACCTGATTTTATTATTTCTATCTTCTTGCTAAATAAAGCGGCCGCGGCCGCCTGTATTGTCTATCCAATCAGAAAACACCTAACGAGATAACCTGTCACTGTAATCCGCTCTGAAGGCATAACTTATCAAACAGAGAAATATTACTATCAACACAAATCATTTTTACGAACTCCTTCTTTTCAAATTCCGGTTGGGGGTAAACACGGTTAGCTGTAATTTTTAAACAAACATCAACGCGAAAATCATATTCTTTGCGTTGCGTAGTCATGAATGCAACCCTTTCGCTGTTTTCTGCTGTTAATAATACGAGCTTGCTACATGTATAAACAACTGATGTTTGAACCTCATCGACTGGGCCTCCGCGGTTTACCCAACTATCTAATGTGCTTAAATATTGAGCCTCTAACTTTTCACTCACACTTTGTTCGCTGTAAACTGAACTGGGCAAAAAGATTAAACAAACCATCATAAATAGAACTGTTCTTTTCATGATTAAAAGTCCTTTCTAAGTGCCAACATTCTGAGAGTAATTATTTATTCTGCAATGATAAATAATTACTATTTTTTCAAGTGTGCATTTTTTTAGATATATATCGTAATAACCTGATTAAAACTTTATCGAACATATCAATCCACCCCGCTCTCCCGCTTTTGTCATCTTGGGCGTGTTGTACTTAACTGTACGGAAATTTACCTGGGTTAGGATTGATTTAACTAATCATCGTGTGTGTAAATTATAGATATTTAAGAGGAAAATGGTATTTGGGGGAGTGTGATTTGGGGGGGAGGGATGTAAAATGATTTACAAATTGGCACATAAAAAAAGGAGCTAAAGATTGGAATCTTTAGAAGGAGTAATTGAAAATTGCCTGTGAAAGAATTGGATACCTGTCCAAACAAGGTAATGTAACCTATGCAGCTTCAATTTAACTATTGATTAAGGGTGACATGTTAAAATTATTATAGTAATCAAAAACATAAATAGGAAAATAAAATGAAAAAGAAAAAAGAAGAAGAAATCAAACAACACATCCTAGAGAGGCTTAGATTCAAAGCTAAATATTTGAAATTAAACCCTGATTTTAATGAGGATGTTGATATCATCAGGCAGTTAGAAAAAGATTTTGCTGATATCGAAAAGAAATGTGATGAAATTCGAGCCGAACATAAGGAAATATCCCCGGATAATCCTATCTACAAAGAATATATGGGATTGGAGGAAGAATGCGAAAAATTAATCGAAGAGTTGGACCAAAGGAAAAATGAATTTTATAGAAAGTATGACTTCGATTATTCCCTGTGGATATTTTCGGAGGAAGAACAAAAAGAATCATTTGAGTATTTGGAGCAAACTGGAATTGTTGAAGATTTATTATTCCAAGATTTAAAAAAAATTGTTGATGTCGTAAGGGTGAGGCCAATCAAAATAAGGACCATCCCTCCAGAGGAACTTACGGAAGAGCAATTAGATATTTCTCCCGAATGGAGTGAAATAGAAGACAACGGCATTATTGACGAAGAAGGTTATATCCACATCAAGGTCAAGGCCAAACCGGAGTCCCCCAAATATCTTATCCATTATCTCATAGACGACATACTCGATGAGTGTGTAACTCCCACGAAAGGGAGATTTCGAAAAGAACGCATTGAGGCCTTGGAGGTGTGGGAAAAACGGAGATTACGTAAACCCTTTTCGGTAATAGGAAACGAAATGGGTATTACACCCGATACAGCAAAGAAAAGATTCTATACTGCATTCGAGATTTTGTTTAACAAAAAATATAATCCGGCTAAATACGATAAACCAGAGATAAAAGTAACATACCTTCAAAAAACCTGTAACAATTGCCCAACCAGAGATGATTGCACAGAACTATGTCCTGATGTTTTAACTTTCGTGGACCAAGATGTGTCCTCATACACTCGAGAGCAAACGTGGGGTAATATTGAGGCTTTGCAGGAGAGGCAGTTAAGAAAAGAAACAGGAAGAAAGCTTCCGAAAAAATCTTGCGAATAATCCATTCAATCTATTCGTGTAATTAAAGAGTGTTTATTTATTAGGAACTGTCCTCTGAAAACCCACCCCAATAAATAAGGCCCCCCCTTATTTTCCCTTTTTCTACTAGTGAAGGCAGAACAAAAACAATTCAAGGAGCACTAGTATGAAAAAAAACCTACCTACCTCCCCACCTGAATGGTCCACCAGAGATATTTATCTCGCCACAGTTCTACTCCAATGCGGTATTCCATTGCTCAGAGTTGAATCCAGATTTGGGAAAGGGATATTCGTCTATCAAGACTCTGAAGAATTAAAGAGAGTAACCTCTGCCTATTTAAGGGGAGAACTCCGCCTTGACCCACAGGGGCTATTCGAGAAATGGAAATCGCTCAAATCCATGGCGTTCAGCCAGTCCAGGGAGGATTGGGAACAATGAGAAAGTACTTGAAGATTATCATCAAGGAGCTTGTCTGCCGAAAGCTCCTAGCGTGGTCAGTTGCACATTTTCTGTTTAAGGTACTTCGGCTCAAAGAGGTTTGAAATGGATAAACAAGAAATCATTAACAGACTTAACATCACAGATTACTATGCATCCGAGCTTCGTTCTTTTAAACCCTACTCATCAGAGCAGGGGAAGGGACTGTGTCCTTTTCATGATGATACTGAACCAAGCCTTTCAGTAAACCTTAGGACAGGAGTTTTCAATTGTTTTGGATGTAAGAAGAAAGGCTCGCTATTTGATTTCTACATGGAACGCAATGGTGTCGATTTCCCCGAAGCAAAAAAAGCCCTAGCAGAGTTAGCGGGTCTATCATCACAACCCGGAAGACAAGAGATGGAAGCCTACGACTACACCGATGAAACGGGAAAACTTCTGTTCCAGACAATTAGATACGAACCGAAAGACTTCAGGCAGAGAAGGCCGGATGGTAATGGGGGATGGATTTACAATTTAACTGACGTACGGAAAGTACCCTATAAATTACCATCTATCTTGAAATCAGTTTCCGTAATTATCGTGGAGGGTGAAAAGGACGCAGACAACCTCGGCAGAATAGGGTTTACCGCTTCCTGCTGCCCAATGGGAGCAGGGAAGTGGAAGCCGGAATACAATGAGCACTTCAGAGATAGAGATGTTGTGATCATCCCTGACAATGACGAGCCGGGAAGGAAACATAGCAGGGATGTTGCTAACAGCCTCAAGGGTATTGCCAGAACGCTAAAGATACTGGACCTCGAGGGACTTGCAGAGAAAGAAGATGTCACCGACTGGATAGAAAGAAGATACGAAGAGGGGAAAGATGATTCGGAGGTTCGAGCTGAACTTCTCTCATTGATAGAGGACACTCCCGGGTTCGTTGAAAAGCAGAAAGAACCGCCTGCGGATATCTTCTCCTTTCCGAAACAGGTTATATCGGGTGTTGCTGGTGACTTTGCAGACCTCTATTCCCAGTATCTAGAATCTCCCCCGGAGTTTTTTTACTTCTCCTTTCTCACATGTCTTGGTAGCTTTTTTTCCGATCGTCTGACTTCAGAGACCGAGATAGCACCTCAGCCGAGGTTCTACGCCATCCTGATCGGGGAATCGGCAGACGATCGAAAGAGCACCGCCGCTGCGAAGACAATAGATTTTTTCCGGGAGACCTTTACCGATCGATTCCACGTCTGCTACGGAGTCGGATCCGCTGAAGGGCTTCAGAAGAGGCTGGAGGATGCAACTCCATCAAGGCTGCTTCTCTTCTTCGATGAGTTTAAAAGTTTCGTAGGGAAGTGCCGTATAGAAGCTTCGATACTGCTTCCTTGTGTCAATACCTTGTTTGAGTCTAACCGCTACGAGTCGCAGACGAAGAAGACGTCAATTTACCTCGAGGATGCATATCTCTCGATTTTGGCTGCGACGACCAAGGCTACATTCGATTCTATGTGGACCTCATCCTTTACAGACATCGGTTTTACCAACCGTCTTTTCTTGGTTCCAGGAAGAGGCAAGAGGAAGCACGCCATGCCGAGGCAAATCCCCGAAAGCCTAAAGACCGGGATAAAGATAGCCCTGGGTGAACTAATGGCCCTGGTTAGCAAAGAAATGATAATGAGAATTACCAATGAGGGAAGGGAATTATACGAAGAGTGGTACGGAAAACTGGAACAATCAGTCCACGCAAAAAGGGTTGACACCATTGCCCTCAGATTGCTTCCACTTCTTGCTATCAACGATAAAAAGAAGCAGATAGACAGAGAGACGGTTGAAAAAGCCATTGCCATATCGAACTGGCAGCTGGAAGTGAGAAAGGAACTCGACCCGATAGATGCCGATAATGAGATTGCCAAAATGGAGGGGAATATAAGGCGGCAACTTAGGAAACAGTCCCTGAGAAAAAGGGAACTTAAACAAAACACCAATGCATATAAAAAAGGCCTCTGGATATTTGAGAAGGCTCTTGAAAACTTAATGCGTGCTGGGGAAGTTACGTTTGACAAAATTAGCAAAGATTACTCATATTCCGATGATGAAGCGTAGTAAAAAGTGTAGTACCCCCTCAAAATGGAGTATTCCTCAATGTATTCAACCATTTAGGTATATTTATATAAGAGGGGGGGGGTGTTTTTTACCCCCCTTATATATATAAATCAGATAACCCATTGATTCCTTTAAAGAAAGTCGTGATTTATAGGGGTACTACAGAAATTACTACACTTTTAAAGCAGGCGAAGGTTTCTTAATGCGTATTGAGGAACAACTAAGAAATATAGAAGGAATGCTAAAGGAACTTCTCGGAAGACGAGACGAGTGCGAAGGGTATCTCGATGTCCGCAGCGCTGCGAAATACGCATCCGTGTCAACCGATACAGTTAAACGCTGGATTTCTGAAGGCAGACTAGAGGCATATAGGCCAGACACGAAACTTTTCGTAAGGAAGGCAGACATAGATAGTCTGATGGAGAAATCTATCTTGGATACTCCGAACCTCAGACAAATTGTCGATAGTGTTGTGAATAAAATAAGGCCATAAAGTGAGTTCATCCTTGACACTATAATTAACGTCATATATAATTATAGTTGACTATAAAAAGGAGCCAAGGATGAAAGGCAAGAAAAGGAAAAGAGAGAGGACACAAATTGTCACGCAAATCGACCCGGAACTGAAAAAGGAACTATTCAAGGCCCTCATCGATGATGATATGTCCTTCAGGGAGTGGGTGGAGAGGAATGCGAGGGCATACCTAAAAAGGAAAGAGAAGAAGAAATGAGATTTCGAAAGGGTTTTTTATCTGCACTGTTTGTGTTTTTCTTATTATCTGGATGCACGTATTACTTTCCGTATACAGGGGTCGCTAGTCCTGTTTTTGTAGAGGAAGCAAAAAAGATTGTTGGGAAAAATTTGAACTATGAATTTAGTGAAAAGTTGACAAAATTTACTATAACTGGGAGACCCAGTGGGTTTGTTGGAGCGGCTAATCGGACCACATTCCCAATTGGTCAAACTTTTACTTCTTTTGTTACACAAGTTTTAGAAAAAGATGATACAAAACCGGTCTTATTGATTGATGTAATGGAAGAAAATGAACTCCGCCGTGTATCTAGTTTAAGGGGTGGATTTTCCTGGATAGAGTTAAAATTGAACTTATCTGTGAACGGCAAGCGAATAACCCTACACAAAAAAAGGGTCAGAAATAGAAAGGAATTTATTGCTTCGGGTGATGTTGGATATCTCTATGGAAAGTTAATGGAGGATATTGTTTGGGAATTTTTAGAAAAGTTGGCTCAAATGGTTTAGTGGACATTTAATAAAAGGGAGGTGATATGGATGGGCGTCAAGGTAAGAGAAAAAGTTCTAGGCTCTGGTGTTTGGTGGGTATTCATCAACCACAAAGGCAAACGGAAATCCTGTAAGGTTGGCAGCAAGAAGAACGCACAGGCAGTTGCGAAAGAGATTGAGCATCAGCTTGCCCTGGGGAATTTCTCAATTGATTCAAAAGTGAAGGAGGTCCCAACTTTCAAGGAGTATGCAGAAAAGTGGCTCACTGGATATGCTGCTATTAGTTTGAAGGATTCGAGTTACCGGCGATACAGGGCAATTTTGCGTGATCACATCTTCCCTGATTTAGAAAATAAACCTATAGATGTAGTGACACGGCAAGATGTAAAGGACATCGGTTTCAATAAGATTAGGGCTGGGCTTTCGTCTAGAACAGCCACTTATATCATACGAACTGTGAGTGTAATATACAGTCACGCTATTGAAGATGGGATCGTGAATCATAATCCCGCATCAAATCCTGGTCGTTTTATCCGTCATGACTCAGTTGCAGATAAAATCGACTTTCTCACACCTGACGAATTGGTGATCCTGCTTGAAACAGCGAAGGAACATTTCCCGAAACTTTATCCACTATTGTTTGCTGCTGTTATGACGGGAATGCGGCAGGGTGAACTCCTTGGTCTTAAATGGAATGATATTGATTTTCAAGGGAAATTTATCGAAGTGCGACGGTCCTGGTATTCAATCGGGAATAAGTTCACCACCCCCAAAAGTGGGAAGCTTAGACGGGTTGACATGTCCGATCAGTTAGTGTCGACCCTTGCAAATTGGAAGAAAATACAATCAAAAATCGCTGTGAAAACAGGGATACGTTCTGATCTCGTTTTCCCAAGCGATACTGGGAGCCCTATAAATGATGGAAATTTAAGGAGAGGTTTTAGGAAGGTATTGAAAAAGGCGGGATTGAGACATATAAGGTTCCACGATCTCCGCCATACCTATGCTTCACTCCTCCTCAATCTGGGTGAGAGTCCTGCGTATATTCAGGAGCAGCTCGGTCATCATTCAATTCAAATCACAGTTGATACGTATGGGCATCTCATCCCCGGATCCAACCGTGCAGCCGTGAATAAACTGGACGAACTCATCGAATCCGCACCCTATACGCACCCTGGCAAAAAAGAAGGGGCAGGCGAATCGCCTAACCCCTTGAATTCATTGGTGGCCCCTCGCAGAATCGAACTGCGGA
>JABAOC010010428.1_pt1 | contig 13685 bp, 14 predicted proteins | sample 7062161 | NCBI WGS metagenome assembly JABAOC01 (sample SAMN14538625, study PRJNA623070) | marine sediment metagenome | biome: marine biome [ENVO:00000428]; feature: marine pelagic biome [ENVO:01000023]; material: deep marine sediment [ENVO:00002113] | place: India: Gulf of Khambhat ... | reverse complement strand
ATCTGCGGCGCCTGCGTGACCGAATATCGGACCCCCGGGAATTATAAGCTGAAAATCGCCCTTGCCTGCCAGACGGTGATCGAACCGGAGATGCAGCTTACCCAGATTCAATTCGTTCCTTCCCACAAGGAAGACTACGACCTTGAAGCCTTGCATGGAGATGATTCCGTCCTGGTCAAGGTTTACCCCGAGTTGTTAAGATGCCTCCAGTGCAATACGTGTACCCGGGTCTGTCCTCAGGAGATCGATGTGATGTCGTACATTGCCGCGGCCATGAGGGGAGATGTCAGGGAGGTAGCTGAGCTCTCCTTCGAATGCATCATGTGTGGAACGTGTGCCTCCAAATGTCCCGCTGAGCTTTCTCAGCATCAGATCGCCCTGCTCGCCCGGAGAATCTACGGCAAGTACGTGCTGCCTCCCTCCCAAAACCTTCAACGGAGGATTCAGGAGCTCGATGAGGGTAAATACGGATCGGTCCTCGACGCGTTGGTGAAACTCGACACGGAGGCGCTCAAGGACATTTATTCGCAAAGGGAACAAGAACCACAGGACAGCTCTGGCTGGCAACCCGAAAACGAGGATTTCCCCGAGGATCAGCTGACCTGATCATTCCTGATAACCGATTTCCCCAATGCAAAAGCACATCTCACCCGTGGGTTTGGGCCTCGGACCGGTCCACAGCTGCCTTGTGGAGGGTTAGTTTCCCATGTGGCCAAGAACAAGGGATTTGTATTGACGGGTTGAAAGTAGGGGGATGGAAATGAAGCACACGACATTGCTCAGAAGAATTCTTGCCCGGGAGAGGACAGTTCTGGTTCCGGGGGCTTACGATGCCTTCAGCGGTAAGATTCTTAAGCAGGTGGGATTCAAAGTCCTCTACATGACTGGTTCAGGTGTAACAGCCAGCCTCACCGGAATGCCGGATGTGGGTCTTTTGACCATGACGGAGATGGTAAATCAAGCTCGTAATATTGTTAATGCCGTCGATCTCCCTTTGATTTGCGATGCTGATAATGGCTATGGCAATCCGATTAACATTATGAGAACAGTCAAGGAATACGAACGCGCAGGGGTTGCCGGAATTCACATAGAGGACCAAGTCGCTCCGAAAAAGTGTGGTCACTTTGAAGGCAAGCAGATTATTCCTCCCGAGGAAATGATCAAGAAGATCGAGGCGGCTATTTATGCAAGGGAAGACAACGATTTTTTGTTAATTGCAAGAACCGACGCTCGTTCAGTAAAAGGTCTGGAGGAGGCATTGGGACGGGCTCGTCTCTATGCCCAAATGGGAGCTGATATGGTTTTTATCGAGTCACCTGAATCGGTTGAAGAACTAAGCACTATTTCGAGAAGGCTTTCTAACATTTCTCTGCTAGTGAATATGGTAGAAGGGGGCAAAACTCCAACGTTACCGTTTGAACAGCTGGAAGAAATGGGCTTTAAGATTATTCTCTATCCAACGAGCAGCATACGGGCTGTTGCAAAAACCCTACAAGAGCTAGCCGGTCACTTATATAAATACAAGGACACTCAAAGCTTTGAGGATCGGCTGGTAAGCTTTGAGGGAAGAAACCAAATTACGGACTTGGCATACATCATAGAACTCGAGAAACGATTCGTCAACTATTAGTACTTATTTCATTGAACGGCAAGAGGCTTTTAGGGGGGATAGTGAGCTTCATATCAGGCGGTCCAGGCTGAGCGAGCCTGCCATCTTACTGGAGGCTTTCTTCTGATTGTTCTCCCCTACCCCGGGTTATCTTCTCGGCCGCTTTCAACTGAAGGGCCATATATGTCAACACCACCGTCGCCACTGCCAGCCCTATGGAAAGGGGGCTGCCAAACAAGGCCTGAATCCACTCTCCACGGCTGATAATGAGGGCCCTGCGTAGATTGGCCTCCATCATGGGAGTAATCAAGAAACTGATTACTACAGGGGCAGTGGGGATTTCCAACACACCCATCATATAACCCATCAGGCCAAAGATGAGGGCAAGCACCACATCGTAAGGGTTCCCCCTATGGGCAAAGGCGCCGATAGTGGCCATCATAAAGACCAGGGGAACCAAAAGCGGCTTGGGCAGAAGGCCCAGCCTTGCGTAGAACCTGCCGAATATTCGGCCTATTCCTAAATTGAATACATTGGCAACGAGCAAGACCATAAAAAGGGCGTATACGATCTCGGGATACAACTTGAACATCCTGGGGGAGGGAGTGGCTCCCTGAAGCATTAATGCCGCTCCTATCATGGCTGCTGAGATACTCCCGGGAATTCCAAAGGCAAGAAGGGGAATGAGGGTGGGACCCACAGTAGCGTTGTTGCCAGCCTCAGCAGCGGCTACCCCTTCCAGGACCCCTTCCCCCATCTTTTTCTCAGGGGATACCTGCTTAGCTACACCATAAGAGAGAAAGGCCCCTACTGTAGAGCCCAATCCCGGTAGAAACCCAACAAAGGAACCCAGAGAAAAACCGATGAGCATTTCCTTCCAACAACGCACGTACTCTCTGAGCGTTAAACCAGCGCCGCTCCTCAAAAGACCATCCACGATGCTTGCCTTCACCTTTTCTACAACTTCGGTTTCCCCTAAAAGCTTGATACCCTCCTTCAGCATCGCTGCCATGGCAAATAGGCCGATCATAAAGGGAATGAAGGGGATGCCGCCCGACAGCCACCATACGCCCAAGGTCATTCGAGGCACGGCACTTACAGGATCAGGGCCAATGGTGGCCAGGAAAATCCCTAGGCTGGCACTTATCAATCCCTTGGCGAGGTGTCTGCCGCTCAGGGATCCAATGAGGGTAAAGGCAAGAACTACAAGCCAAAATCGTTCGGCAGGCCCAAATTTGAGCGCTACCATAGCAAGAGATGGTGCAACGAAAATAGTAACCAGGTCGCTTGCGGTATCCGCGCTCACAGAGGAATATAAGGCCATCTCTACAGCCTTGCGCCCCTGACCCTTCTTCATCAACTTATATCCGTCATAGACAGTAGCAGCGGCCTCGGAAGTTCCCGGGGTAGCAAAGCTTATGGCGGAAATAGAACCCCCAAAAACGGAACCCTTATACAGTCCGATCAGGAGGCCCAATGCTGGAGCAACCTGCATCGTAAACGTGAAGGGCAGCATTATGGCGATAGCTGTGGCTGCGCTCAAACCGGGTATGGCCCCCACACCTACTCCCGCCACAACCCCTATAGCCATCCAGTAAAAGACTTCAAGGGTAAAAAAAAGCCGAAATGCCTCCAGTATAGCTTCTGGCTGAAACATCTTCCCCCTCAGCTAAAAGGGCAGTATGCCCTCCAGGATGCCTGGAGGTAGCCTGATGCCGATAGCAGTAAAGGCCCCGTAAACTACGACCGTCATTACTACCGCAGATACTGCACATGCGAGCCAAAGCCTCAAACCCAGGAAGTAAATGAAAAACAGGAGGTAGATAGGGGTTGTGATTAGGAATCCTATTCTTCTCATAAGGGTAAAGTAAAGCCAGGTAGCTACTACTATTACCACTCCTCCGAGAAATGGCTTAAGGGCAAAGGCCTTGAGATCTCCAGTACTCTCCTTGCGATGAGGATCAACAATGAGAGCAAGGGAAAAAATAAGGAGGAGCAGTACAGCGAGAACGGGGNNCTATGAACCCAGGGGCGGAGTTCAAGATAGATGAGAAAGGCAATGAGTACCACCGTTAATACGAAGCCAACCCCCTGGTTGGACCTTACCCACTCCCGAGGTCTTTTCATTGACTGTTCCCGATCCCTGGGAGTTCAGGTTGACCAAAGCCAACCTGAACTCCCTTCAGGCAACTCCCCTTTATAGCAGCTTGATTGCCTTCCGCATCCCCTCAACCATCTTCTTGTAGGCCTCTTGGGCCTCGGCATGAGGGATGAATATGATTTCCTCCCCCATTTTGCCGATGAGCTTTTTCACCGATTTGTGTTTGAGGACGCAGTCCATCTTGTCCGAGATGAGCTTTACTATTTCATCGGGGGTATTGGGGTGGACACCAACCCACCTGGGAAAAGCCATTCCTTCATAGCCGAGCTCCTTCGCATTGGGAAGATTCTCAAACCCTTTAACTTTAATGGGGATTTCACTGGTATTGATTACCGCGACGGCTTCGTCCGGGATGATAGTCTTAGCGGTCGAGAACGTTGTGGAAGCGGTGTCGATATGTCCCCCCAGGAAATCGGCTACGGCATCAGAGGTACTACTGTAGGGAACCAGGTTCACCTTCAGACCGGCCTGATCGAACAGGTTAGCCTGCCCCATGAGGAGAGAGGTGGTCCCTCCCACGGTGAGCTTGCCCGGATTTTTCTTGGCATACTTTTTCAGCCCCTCCCACGTCGCCCAGGGCGCATCGGGCTTGCTTACCAGTACCGCCCTGAAAGCGGAGACATAGCATACGATCTTGATATCATAAGGCTTGATGGGAGGTTTTTCCTCCCTCAATAATGCGATGACCGGGGTGGAGCTCCCCTGGACTACGGTGTAGCCGTCAGCCGGTTTCTTCAGTGCTTCCCTCCAGCCGACAATACCATCGGCCCCGGGAATATTCACCACATGCCATGGCTGACCAAAACAGTCTATGGCTGCGGAAGACATGATGCGGGCCCAACGGTCTGTCCCACCCCCCGCCTTAAAAACGCAGACATAGGTAATCATCTTCTCGGGGTATTCCGCATAGGCTTTCTCAATGCCCGGAATCCCCATTACCAAGCCAAGTGCTATAATAGCAGACAAAATCCTTACATAGTGTTTCATTTTCTTCCTCCTTTCGTTTCCTGAGAGTATGTTTTTTATCCCGCTCATGCCTGTGATATCACCCCCTTTCCTGGTCTAGTACGTTCATAGTAAGAATCACTTTTCTTGTCAAGCAAAAACTCGGTATCAATGCCGGTGATGCCAAGATACATTTGCCGAACTTGACTTTGGGGCGCAACGTGTGGAACAATGGACATCGTTTGGAAGTTGTTCTTAAAAAGCAGCCGGAAGGGATGAGACGTAGGTCCCTTCGGTCAGAGCTCATCGGGTCATTGCGAACGAGGAGGTCAGGCGATGCAGGTAAAAATACCGGCTGTATATATGAGGGGTGGCACGAGCAAGGCCGTCTTCTTTCATGAAAATCATCTGCCGAGGGATCTGGAGATTAGGGACCGGGTGATCCTGGCGGCCTATGGAAGCCCCGATCCTAATCGTCGCCAAATTAACGGCATGGGTGGGGCCGTCTCCACCACGAGCAAATTAGCTATTATAAGTCCCTCGAGGGACCCGAATTACGATGTTAACTATAATTTCGGTCAGGTTTCCATCGACAAGCCGAAAATCGGCTATCAGGGAAACTGCGGAAATATCTCATCTGCTGTGGGCCCCTTCGCCGTTGATGAAGGGTTGGTGGCCGCGGAAGAACCGGTTATGCATGTACGAATATACCAAACGAATACGAGAAAACTCATCATTGCGGAGGTTCCGGTGAAGGATGGTCTCTACAATGAAGAGGGCGATTATGCCATTGATGGTGTCCCCGGTACGGGAGGGAAGGTAACGCTCCATTTCATCGATCCCGGCGGTTCGGTGAGCGGGGAGCTCTTGCCCACGGGCAATGTGACCGACGTAATAGAGGTACCCGGTCTCGGTGAGATTGTCGTCTCCATTGTCGATGCAGCTAACCCTGTTGTGTTCGTTCGGGCGAGAGATCTTGGCCTCACGGGGACTGAAATCTATGAGGTTGACGGGAGCGCCGAAATCAGGCAGAGGCTTGAGGCCATCCGGAGCAGGGGAGCCGTGATGCTGGGCCTTGCTTCAACTCCTGAAGAGGCCAGTGAAATCAGTCAGGATGTTCCCAAAATCGCCTTCGTGACCGGCCCTCAGGATTATAAGGCCGTAACCGGGCAAATGATTGGAAAAGGCGAGGTTGACGTGGTCGCTCGGATCATGTCGATGGGCACGTTGCATAAGGCATATGCGGCTACCGGGGCTATCTGTACGGCGGGCGCGGCTAAGATCGAGGGTACCGTTGTCAGTGAGGTACTGGACGATACGGCCCGTGAATCGAAGGAGATTCGCCTGGGGCATCCCGGGGGGATCATTCCAGTTGGGGCTGAACTTGAGAGCAAGGGAAGCAGCTTTGAATATCAGGAGGCGGTGCTGTGCCGTACGGCGCGGCGATTGATGGACGGGTATGTCTACGTTCCGGAGAAATATTTTTATAAAGGAGGAGGGAAGTAATGGAGCGTACAGAGGATTCTCCGACCGTTGCCTTCATTGAGGGAGATGGAACGGGCCCGGACATATGGCGGGCTACCCACAGGGTTCTGGATGCGGCCGTGGGTGCCGCGTATGCTGGTGGAAAGCGGATTTCGTGGAGGGAGGTTCTGGCAGGGGAGAAGGCCTTCCGGGAAACCGGCAGCTGGCTCCCCCCGGAAACCCTGGAAACCATCCAAGGGCTCGGGGTTGCTATTAAGGGCCCCCTCACCACACCCGTGGGGGAAGGATTCCGCTCTCTCAATGTCACGATACGCCAGGAGCTCGACCTGTACGCATGTATCCGGCCCGTTCAGTACATCCCGGGGGTTCCGAGTCCCATGAGGAACCCGGAGCGGGTGAACATGGTGGTATTTCGGGAGAACAACGAGGATGTGTATGCGGGCATCGAGTTTGCCTCGGGGAGCCCCGAGGCGGAAAAGCTTCGAGCCTTCCTTCGCGGCACCCTCGGCGAGGAGACTCCGGACGAATCGGCAATAGGGATCAAACCGGTGAGCCCCAAGGGATCGCGGCGCCTTATCCGCAAGGCCGTTCAGTATGCCATCGATAACGGATTCCCCTCGGTTACCCTTATGCACAAGGGGAACATCATGAAGTTCACAGAGGGGGGGTTCAGGGAGTGGGGTTACANNAGAACAAACCGTTGCCGAAGTAGATCTGTCCGGAGGCCAGACGGCCGAAGGCAAGGTGATAATTAAGGATCGTATTGCGGACAATATGTTCCAACAAGTGCTCACCAGGCCCGAGGAGTATCATGTTATCGCTACCACGAATCTCAACGGCGACTATATTTCGGACGCACTGGCTGCCCAGGTGGGAGGGTTAGGTATGGCACCGGGGGCCAACATCGGCGATGAGTGCGCGGTGTTTGAAGCCACACACGGCACTGCGCCCAAGTACGCGGGGCAGGACAAGGCCAATCCCAGCTCCCTTATCCTCTCCGGGGTTATGTTGTTTGAATATCTGGGCTGGAGGGAGGCAGCGGAACGCGTACGGGAGGGTTTGGCCCGAACCATCGCCCAGAAGACAGTTACCTATGACCTGGCCCGGCAGATGGAGGGAGCCTCCCTGGTAAAGTGCTCGCAGTTCGCAGAAGCAATTGTTAAGAACATGTAAGCCGCAAGGGATATAGGTTATGGGAAAGAATATCGTCCAGAAGATCATGGGGTCCCACTTGGTATCCGGTACCCTGGATCCGGGGAACGAGATGGGAATTACTATTGACCACACCCTGATTCAGGATGCTACCGGCACCATGGCTCTATTGCAGTTCGAAGCCATGGGGATCCCGAGGGTGCGGGCAAAGAGGTCCGTGGCTTATGTCGACCACAATACGCTGCAAACGGGTTTCGAGAGCATGGATGACCACCTGTTCATCGAGTCCGCCTGCCGAAAGTTCGGGCTGTACTTTTCCCGGCCGGGCAATGGCATCTGCCATCAGGTCAATTTGGAGCGGTTTTCGGTTCCTGGGGATACCCTGCTGGGATCGGATAGCCATACCACAACCTGCGGCGGAGTGGGCATGTTGGCCATAGGCGCGGGAGGTCTGGATGTCGCCGCAGCCATGGCCGGCGGCCCCTTTTACCTGACAATGCCACAGGTGCTCAAGGTGGAGCTTAAGGGTGAACTCCCTCCCTGGTCCTCGGGCAAGGACGTGATCCTGGAGCTTCTGCGGCGGATGTCCGTCACGGGCGGCCGGGGGAAGATCCTGGAATTCAGCGGACCAGGGGTGAACAAGGTGAGTGCTACCCAGCGGGCCACCATTGCGAACATGAGCATTGAACTCGGTGCGGTTACTGCCGTCTTTCCCAGTGATGAGGAGACTTACCGTTACTTTCGCGGTCAGGCTCGGGAGGGTGAGTGGCGGGAGGTCCGGGCGGATCCTCATGCGTCCTATGATGAGGAGTTGGTCCTTGACCTCGGCAAGATCGAGCCATTGCTGGCTCGGCCTCATTCTCCGGACAATGTGGCTCCGGTGAGGGAGGAGCAGGGGCGAAAGATCGATCAGGTAGCCATTGGCTCCTGCACCAATTCCTCGTTGGAGGATATGTTAAGGGTAGCCGCCATTCTGCGTGGAGGCGTGATTCCTCCGGGGGTAAGCCTCGTTATCTCCCCGGGCTCACGGCAGGTCTTGCGGGAGCTGGCCGATAGCGGTTCCTTGGGGGATATGATCGCAGCCGGAGCTCGCGTACTGGAGTGCGCCTGTGGTCCCTGTGCCGGGATGGGCCAGGCGCCCTGCTCAGGGGGGATATGCTTGCGCACCTTCAATCGGAACTTCCGGGGCAGGAGCGGCACTCTGGATGCGTTTGTCTACCTGGTCAGCCCTGAGACCGCAGCTGCTTCCGCCCTTCGCGGTGTGATCACGGATCCTCGGGACTTGGGGGAGCCGTTGAGTGTGGCATTGCCGGAGCGATTTCTCGTGGATGACCGGATGATCGTCCCCCCCACCCCGAAGGGTGAGGATATTGAGATCATCCGAGGGCCTAACATCAAGCCTCTGCCCCAGTTCGAGCCCATGCCAGACGTACTGGAAGGAGAGGTCCTGCTCAAAGTGGGTGACAATATAACCACCGATGACATCCTTCCCGCTGGAGCGAAAATTCTGCCCTTACGCTCCAACATTCCGGCTATTTCCCGTTATGTTTTCGCCAGCACCGACCCGGATTTTGTGAGCCGGGCCGAGGAAAAGGGTGGGGGATTCGTGCTGGGAGGGAAGAACTACGGTCAGGGCTCAAGCCGGGAACATGCGGCCCTTGGCCCCCGCTACCTGGGGATCCGAGCCGTTATTGCCCAGTCCTTTGCCCGCATCCACAGGGCTAACCTCGTCAACTTCGGGATCCTGCCCTTGGAATTGGCCTCCGGGGAAGACCTCGATCGCTTCTCCCCCGGGGACCGGTTGCGTATCAAGAACCTCATCCAGCTGCTGCAGCAGGGGAAAAGCCCTTCGCTGGAGAACACGAGCAAGGGATTCGTGATCGAAACCCGCCTGGACCTTTCATCCCGCCTCCTTGAGATACTTTTGGCCGGTGGGCTGTTGGCTTATAGCCGAGAAAAGGGTAAGGTCTAGCTAAAAGATGGGGAATCTTCCCGGATCCGAGTTACACCACCTTCCTATAGCATGTCTGTGTGAAACACCCACCGGTCGAGCCCCGGACACATAGTTGCTGGGACGTTTCCGGATGGCAACCTTTCCTGCACCCGGGTCCTTGCACCATTTGACAATCGCATCGATGAAATGGAGCTCGGCGATGGTCCCCGTTCAGGCGGATTCGAGGGATCGCCAGGGGAGTTGTTTTTGGAAAAGGCCTTTGATAGATTTCTACCTTGATAGGCCAGGGTGGAGGTATGGATCATGAGATGTTATCAGTGCGCGAAAAAGGGCGTGGATGAAGAAGCAGCAGTCATTTGCATCATATGCGGAATGGGGCTCTGTATGGATCATCTCTTCAGGGAGGAGCTTCTGGTCGCCGATATCGTGGACTGGGGTTTGGGGAGGGAAACGGTTGAATATCCGAGAACCCTCCCACGATTCATCTGTGCGGACTGCAAAGCGGCAATTGAGCAGAGAAAACGTGCCTGAGGAGGTGCGATACCCCGCAAAGCTCCTCATCTACGGCAGCAGTGCTCTGGGGGAATGACCATGAAGAAGATATTGGCAATGATTCTGGCAGGGGGAAAGGGGGAGAGGCTCTATCCCCTGACCAGAGACAGGACGAAGCCTGCGGTTCCCTTCGGGGGTATTTACCGAATCATCGACTTCACCCTCAGTAACTGCGTCAACTCCAACGTCAGGAGGATCTGTGTCCTGACCCAGTATAAATCCATATCCTTGAATCGCCATATTCAGCTGGGGTGGAACATGTTCAGCAGCCAATTGGGGGAGTTCATCAGCCTCATCCCGGCGCAACAGAGGTTGGACGAAAGCTGGTATAAGGGGACGGCTGATGCCGTTTTCCAGAACTTCTATACCCTTCAGGAGGAGAAACCGGATTTGGTCCTCATCCTCTCGGGGGATCACGTCTATAAGATGGACTATAACGAGATGATTCAATATCACCTGGCAAAGGAGGCTGACCTGACCGTTGGCACCATCCAGATGCCAAGCAGCACATCGAGGGAATTCGGGGTGATTGAGGTGGACGATGAGTACCGCGTGGTTGGGTTTCAGGAGAAACCGGAGCATCCCAGGACCCTTCCCGGGAATCCCGAGGCGATATTGGCCTCAATGGGAATCTATGTCTTCAATACCGAGATAATGGTCCGGGGGCTGTATCGTCAGTGGCGGTAGGGTAGAGCATTCCATCCTCGGCCCCAACGTTCAGATTCACAGTTATGCTGAAGTGACGGATTCCATCATCCTGGAGGGAGTCTCCGTAGGGCGGGACGCGAGGATCCGGAGGACCATCATGGATAAGGGGATTACCGTTCCAGAGGGGATGAGATTGTAAATGTATCGATGAGTCGTAGTTAGGGGAAAGATGAAACCAGGGAGCGGATCAGAAAACCGGGGATTAAGGAGGGCGATCCTTCATCGCATTGGGAGGAGGGGCAGGATAACCTTCCGGGAGTTCATGAACCTCTGCCTCTATCACCCGCTGTACGGATACTATCGGTCAAATGAGGAGAAGATCGGAAAGGACGGTGACTATTACACCAGTCCTTGTGTTCATCCCATATTTGGACGGATGATCGCCAAGCAGATACATCAGATGTGGGTTCACATGGGAAAAAATCCCCAGTTCCCTATCGTGGAATTCGGTTCGGGAAAAGGCCTCCTCTGTTACGACATCCTCACCTATCTTCGTGGGGAACAGCCGGATTTTTTCGAAAGTTTATCCTACCAAATGGTGGAGATGAGCCCGTTTTCCCGGGAAGAGGGAGAAGCCCTCCTCTCGGGAGATGGGCTCGGGGGAAGGGTACAATGGATCAACCCGCAGGAGTTTGAATCCGGGAATTTTCGAGTTCGCGGATGCATCCTCTCCAATGAGTTCATTGATTCGTTTCCGGTTCACGTGGTCACCCTCAGGGATGGCCATCTCCGGGAAATCTATGTAACCTCTGAAGCCGGGGGATTTCGCGAGGAGCTCGGTGAACCATCCTCGGATGAGCTCGAGGGCTATTTCCGGAAGCTCGGTATGGTCTTGGATGAGGGACAACGAGCCGAGGTGAACTTGGCAGCCCTTCAATGGATGGAAATGGTGGGTCGAATCTTAACGGAGGGATTCGTCATAACCATCGATTATGGCCATGAGGCGGAGATCCTCTATTCCCCTTTACGGAGGAATGGAACCCTCCTCTGCTACTATAGGCATACCTGGAATGATAATCCGTACGAGCGGGTCGGATTCCAGGATATAACCTCTCATGTCGATTTCACCAGCCTGATGAACAAGGGGAAGGAGATAGGCCTTTGCAGGACAGGCCTCACCACTCAATCTCGGTTCTTAATCAATTTGGGATTTTTGGAAGAGGCCCAGCAAATATTGGGAGAACGCGAATCCCCCCTCGATGTGATCAGACAGCGATTGGCCATGAAGACCCTGATTATTCCCGATGGGGGAATGGGGGATGTGTTCAAAGTACTCATCCAACACAAAGGAATGGACCGGCCTCAACTGGACGGGCTACGCGATTTGGGGACCTTCTGAGACGTCCCGCCCTCTTGCCGTTTCACCTTATAGTGTGAATTTTGAAAAGCCTGTGAGGAGAGGGATTTGGGGGTACTAAGTCTTGAGTTCGAGGTTGATCATATCGCCCCGGGTAAAGCCCATCCGTCTGAAGAATTGGAGTAAGTCCCAATCGCTCCAGTTGACCAAGGTATATATATTTCTCACGCCTGCCTTCCTGAAGTTCTTGATGAGCTCCCCCATTAAGGCCTTTGCAACGCCCTGTTTCTGATATTGAGGGTCAACACCTATGGTGTCGATCCAGCCCACCGAGGCGGGCACGCCAAATTCCCAGCCGCTGACCTCTCCCAATATGAATCCGATGACCTTGTTGTCCAGTTCAGCTACTACGCCCGTGGGGGGAACGTTGGATTCAGCCGCGCTTACCTTCCTTTTCCAAAAGGACTGGCGTCTTTTTCCCAATATCCTGTGATCTATTTGGACAATGCCCTCCAGGTGAGAAGAGCTGAGGGATTTCAAGGATACGCTTTTCAAAAAGTCACTACCCATTGAAAGTTCTCCCCTGCCTCTGGATTCGATTGTCTTACCAGATCATATTGTGAAATTTTTGTCAAGCTGGTAATTGCAGTTTCGACAGGATTAGATATAATTAAACATCCATTCTTAAGGTGATATCCATGGTGGCCCAACACGTTGGCATAGGCGACCGGTTTCAACAGGAGACGAAATACCATCGCGGGAAGATGGCAAGGGGATTTTTGGATTGGAGGAAAAAACCGGAGGAATTCAAGGAATACCAGAGGGATATCCGGAGATTTCCCCTCCCGAACGGCGATAAAGGCGGTGGAGGGCCCCTGTGGGAAGTCATGGCACGGAGACGTTCCCTCAGGGATTTCTTGCCCGAGGATATTTCCTTTGAGGAGCTTTCCCGGTTGATTTGGGCAACCCAAGGGATTACGGAAAGCGTATTTGAATTTCGGCTTCGGGTTACCCCCTCAGCGGGGGCGTTATACCCAATTGAGACATATGTTGTGGTCAACCGCGTTATAGCCTTAAGCCCGGGTGTCTATCATTTCAATCTGGGGAAAAACGCATTGGAACAGCTGGCGGAGGGAGATTTCAGGGTTGGCATCGCCGCTTCAGCCTTGGATCAATCTATGGGCAGAGAGGCGGCTGTTGTCTTCGTTTGGACGGCGGTGGTGGAAAGAACGAAATGGAAGTATCGGGAGAGGGGATATCGGTACCTCTATTTGGACGCCGGCCATATCGGCCAGAATTTATATCTCGCTGCCACATCGTTGGGATTGGGGTGTTGCACGATTGGTGCCTTTTACGACGATGAGGTGAACCAACTCATCGGCGTTGATGGTCGCCGGGAGACGGTCGTCTATTTGGGGGCAGTTGGCCGCATTTAATAGCAACAGAGGGAATGGAAAAGCGAAAACGCTGATTTAGTGGGAAAAATAAGGGAGAAAGGGGGTGCGAACATGAAGGCAGTCGTTGATCAGGATACGTGTTCAGGCTGTGAACTGTGCGTCGAGACCTGCCCTGAGGTATTCGAGATGCAGGACGATACTGCTGTTGCAAAGGTGGACGTCGTTCCCGCAGAGGCGGAGGAGACGTGCCGACAGGCAGCCGAAGAGTGCCCGGTTGAGGCCATCACCATCGAGGAATAGGCTATACCTTCATGGAATCGAGCCAATGCGGCCAGGAGGTTCTCCTTCTGGCCGCGAACTTCTCTATTTCCCGAATATCTCTCTCGAGGTGCAATATCGCCGGTTTGAACACAAGGTTAAAGAAT
>JABAOC010015671.1_pt1 | contig 13693 bp, 4 predicted proteins | sample 7062161 | NCBI WGS metagenome assembly JABAOC01 (sample SAMN14538625, study PRJNA623070) | marine sediment metagenome | biome: marine biome [ENVO:00000428]; feature: marine pelagic biome [ENVO:01000023]; material: deep marine sediment [ENVO:00002113] | place: India: Gulf of Khambhat ... | reverse complement strand
CTGTACAAAGAGAAGAATGCCATAGGATTGGATTTGAAAATATATGTGATTTAAAAGATTATAATTCTACAATGATAACAATTATGTAATGAATTATAAGATTTTCAAGTTATAAATACATTTCTTTTGGAAAATGTTATATTAAGTAACTTGATTTTGGATTCAAATCTGATAATTACAGGGAAAAGATTGTGTATTGAGTTTTAAATAAAAAAAACCGACTTCGTCGGTAACCTTCTTGTGAAGTTCTGATTAAATTATGGAAATCTATCCCAATGGATCTACTCTGAAAAACCTATTCAGGTCATAATTATATACTCTATTGGCCATTTTAGCTATGTACCCTTTTGGACCCAAATAACGCTTAGTACGAATAATTCCATCTTTAAAATAATTTATCGAATAAAGGATCAATTCTACGCCTCAATTTTTACATATGAGCGGATCATAGCCAAAATATTTCTTTATACTTTCTTTATAACTCATTAATTGAACTTTCTTGACAACATATTTACCGAATCGCATGAGTAAAGTTTTCATATGAGGAATACAATGTTCTACAAATTTTTTCTTTGGTATAATTTGATGAATATTGTTAAACCACCATAGAGTTTGAGTATTTTTTAGTGTAAACTCGCAGATAGGTGAGTAAAGTTTAATTGAACATGTGATTCTAGAAAGGGAGGTGATTCACAAAAGTAGATCAAATCTTTCAATAGCTTTTAAAATAAAGCCAGCCAGCAAAAATAATTAGCTTTATTAGAGATTAAAAGGCTGCATAATTCTAATCCCATCTTTATAAAACGGAAACACTCGATTAAGATACTGAATCTATCGGGATTAGACATACGGATTTGCTTAGGGAGATGATTTCTTTTAATCGGTATAAATGCTAACTAAAAATTTTCATGGAGGCAAAAATGCTAAACAAAAACTTTTTTTTCAGAAGAAGGATTATTTGGCTTGTAATAATGATCGGGTTTACTTATCTTTTTTTTAATTCTAGTATCGTAATTTCTCAAGATATTCCAAAATTTAATAATTCGATTTCCAAAGAGGAGGTATTAGAACTGGCGTATAAATTTATCAAGGAAAATCAGGGTAAAACTTCATTTTTAACATCCGCAACAATAGGAGAACCCAAACTGATCTACAATCAGGATCAAAAGCCCCTTCGATGGAGTATTCCTATTCTTAAGGAGAATACCCAAGTGGGCTTTTTCTGCACCGTGCCCTTTAGAAGCCCAGATGGTGCTTTAGCCTATTGGTTTTATGGACCCGGTGATGGTAAGAATCAAGAGAAAGGGGAAGGATATGCACCTCAGCTTTATTACAAGACAAAACCAAAAGCCCCTATTCCAGCAAACGAGGTGGGGGTGAAGGGTACCTCTAAAGTAAAAAAAGTGGAAAGTACTCTTAGGAAAAAAACAGCCATACTGAGACCCACTGAAGTCGAAAAAGAAAAATCTGTCGATACCAAAAAGGGTGGAGAACAAGGTACCTCTAAAGGAAACGCCAAGAGAAAAGCTATCGATGCCAAGGTCGGTACCGCGAAAGGAATGATAAAAAGTGGCACTGATTTTTATAAGAAGAATCCACAACAAGAGACAAAAAAAGATCCTCCTGAGGTAAAGCAGAGTACAATGCAACAGCCCGTGCTCCTTAATGATTTTATGTGCAGCGATCCGTATGATCCTTGGAATACTCAAACGACTACCTTCTACACCAATGATGCCGAGGCCTGGAAATGGACACAATGGAATACTGTTGCTTGCACTCGAAGTTATGGAGTCAAGATTATTTTTTATGATAACAACGATAATTACTATTGGGAAGGGAATGGTGATCTCCCGCCAGGCCATTCCTCCACTGTTTTTGCGGCTGGAATCTATATCGCTGGCTATCCTGCAGAAAATCAACCGGGTACCTGGCATGCCTCAGTTTTTATTGAGGGCACTTTTTTTGCGACAAACTATTTTGATATCCTCCCGAGTGGGGGGGGCGAGCCCGTGCTCACGGCTGATTTTATGTGTAGCGATGAGAATGATCCCTATAATACGCAGACCACCACCTTCTACACCAATGATCCAATCGCTGTAAAATATACGGAATGGAATACTATGGCTTGCACTCGAGACTGGGGGATCACGATCACTTTTTATGATCAAAATGGCACTTACTATGGTGAAGGTTCAGCTGATGCGCCGACGGGCTGGACCGACTGGTACTTCTGGTACGGGATATATATCGCTGGCTGGTATCCAGAGAATAATCCGGGTAGTTGGCATGCCTCGGTTACTGTGGAGGGTGCCTGGAAATCGGACAACTATTTTGATATCCTCCCAGCTGCTGGGGGCGAGCCCGTGCTCACGGCTGATTTTATGTGTAGCGATCAGAATGATCCCTATAATACGCAGACCACCACCTTCTACACCAATGATCCAATCGCTGTAAAATATACGGAATGGAATACTATGGCTTGCACTCGAGACTGGGGGATCACGATCACTTTTTATGATCAAAATGGCACTTACTATGGTGAAGGTTCAGCTGATGCGCCGACGGGCTGGACTGACTGGTACTTCTGGTACGGGATATATGTCGCTGGATGGTATCCAGAGAATAATCCGGGTAGTTGGCATGCCTCGGTTTTTCTTGAGGGGAATTGGAAGGCGGACAACTGGTTTGATATCCTTCCTTCAACTACAGAAACGATTGCAGTAGTTTCCCCCAATGGTGGGGAATTCTGGCAGGTCGGAACGAGTCAGACTATTACCTGGACTTCTTCGGGTACTAGTGGCAACATAAAGATCGAGCTTTCGAGAAATGGTGGTTCTACCTGGGAGACCCTCTTTCCCAGCACACTGGATGATAACTCTGAATCTTGGTTGGTCACAGGTCCAGCCTCTTCTAATTGCAAGGTAAAGATTACTGATATAGATGGCAGCCCTTCAGATCAAAGTAACGCACCATTTACAATTGATGGAGGAGCCGAATGGAAGGTACCTATTACTATTAGTGGAGGTGGCACAACCATCATCAGAACCTTCGGCGGAGATCCCAATGCTACAGATGGCTATGATTCTGGACTGGATGTTCAAGCTGCTCCCCCAGGCATGACTTATTATACTTACTTTCAAATCTCCCAATTTCCTAATTATCTGGATACGGATATCCGTCGCTGGGTTTCACCCTATGACTCTGATATTGATTGGACGTTAAAGATCATAAATGCAGTAGGACAGACATCCGGATTGTCCTGGAATCCATCAGATTTACCTCCTGAAGATACCTTCACATTGACGGGAGTAGGTCTCAATGTGAATATGCGAAATCAGAGTTCTGTTCAGGTAAATGGCGATGCCACTTTAATCATCGAATATCGCCATGGCGCTGAGGTGACCTATAATTTCCCAAACCAGGGATGGTATCTGATCTCGTTGCCACTATATCCAGATAACAATAGCCTTGGCTCCCTGTTCCCCACAGCTATGTCAGCCTTTGCTTACAACCCCAATACTATGTCTTATTATTCGGTGATCACACTGGAACCCAAGAAAGGTTATTGGCTGTCCATTCCAGGGCCGACAAATAGCACAATCGCAGGAGCACCGCTGAACAGTTATACTGAACATTACAACACTGGTTGGCACCTTATTGGTTCTGTGTTGGGTACGACTAATTTCACGGATCCCAATGACAATCCCAATGGTTCGATCATGTCTGCCTGGGGCTGGGGTCCCAACACGAGTCAATATTTTGCGGTCTATCCTCCAGGTACTGGGGTATTAAATGAGAAAGAGGGTTATTGGTTAGCTGTTGCTCAGCCCTGTGACTTAACAATAGGAAGTGGACCGATGTTTGAAAATGCAGTTCCAGCTAATGCTGATATAGCGTCCTTTTACAAACAATATGGGGCTAAGCCACCTATTCCGCCGGTTGTCGATGATCCCAGCGTGGATCAATCTATAACATCAGAGGATGTGGCCTTACGAAGTTATCCCAATCCTTTCAATCTTGAGACAATGATTGAATATTCAATATTGAAATCGGGATTAACAAAAGTTTACATTTTCAATACCTTAGGGCAAAGAATTCGGACTTTATTGGAGATTGAGCAACAGGCTGGTACACATCAGGTTGTATGGAATGGTCGAAATGACAATGGCGACTCGGTTAATAGTGGTATTTATTTCTGTAAGATTTTTACTTCAAATCTAGTGGAAACCAGAAAATTGGTTCTAATTAAATAAGTAAATGTCATAATCTTGCAGCTTTAAGACTACTCTGAATAAAAGTGAATATTTAGTGGTTGACCTTTTATTTGAGGCGTGAAGAATGAAGAATTATGGGATAAAAGGGGCTACTCATAAAAGTTGTTTCATAGGCAGCCACTATCTTTTAAATCTTCTTGTAAAGCAATTTAATTGTTTAATACAGAGATGTTATCGAAAATTCAAATTTTTAAATATTAAATCCAGGTTGCTCATTGTTTTTTTATTTAATTCTTCGTAAAAGTCAACCTTAAAAGTTATCATTTCGAATTTTAAACGACTGTTATCGTTTTTTCATTAAGGAAAGAAGTCATTGCGATGAGTGAAGCAAATTAGCAATCCTGTTCTAATGCAAATAACCATTAAACTGAAAGGGATTGCTTCGGTTGTCGTCTTCTCAGAAACGCTCGAACCCACCCTTTCAAAGGTTTTAAACCTTTGAAAGGATTTCTGCAAGATTTAATTACGATAGTAGTTGGGAGCTTCTAAGGATAATGAACGCCAATACCGATTCCATCGCTTAGAGCGATGGAATCGGTTCTGTTCCTTACAGATAAAATGGTGATAACTATAAATGCCTCGCAATGACTTGAATTCGTCATTTCTTAGAAACAGGAGGCAAACATGTATAGAATAATTTTAAGAGCCTTGGTATTCGCCCTTATCGTTATAGTAACTTTTTTCAGCACTAAGACTATAAACGCATACATCAACTCTTCATCAGAGGGCACTAAAACTACTGAATTAGCAACATGGGCAGTTCCTTTAACAATTACAAGGGATGGTATAACAGTTACCCGTACATTTGGAGGTGATCCTAATGCCTCGGATGGTTACGACACTGGGCTGGATGTTCCAGCTGCTCCCCCCGGTATGACTTACTATACCTATTTCGAGATTATTCAATTTCCTAATTATTTGGAAAAAGATATTCGAGCTTGGGTCACACCTTATGAGTCAGATATTGATTGGACATTGAAAATCATAAATGCCCCAGCAATAACGTCTACAATGACTTGGGATCCCAACAATTTACCTGCCGAGGGTACTTTCACCCTGGAAGGTGCCGATGGTTCGATAGATATGCGAACCCAAAATTCTGTCACCTTCAGTGGCGATAAAGTGCTCACCATTAAATATCGATATGTCCCTCCAGTTGGAGGTTGGGCTGTTCCGCTGACCATTACAGGGAACGGAGTGAATTTTATCCGTACGTTTGGGGGGCATCCCAGTGGTACGGACGGGTACGACACCGGGATAGATGTTCCATCAGCTCCCCCTGGCTTCAACTACTATGCCTGTTTTGAGATTCCTCTGTTCCCTAATTATTTAGACACCGATATTCGCGCCTGGATTGAACCATATGAGACGCCCATTGATTGGACATTGAAAGTGATCAATGCGACAGGGAAGACTACTTCTTTGAGTTGGGATCCAACAAATTTGCCATCCGAAGGGACATTTATACTTGAGGGAGCAAACGGAAGTGTGGACATGAGGACTCAGAATTCGATTACGTTCAGCGGGGCTAAAACACTAACTATTAAGTATCGAGATATTTCATCTATTACTGTTACTTCACCTAATGGTGGTGAACTTTGGATAGTGGGAGGTAGTTACGATATTACCTGGACAAGTACAAATTTTACTGATCCAGTGAAAATCGAATATTCCATCGATGGCGGGGTAACCTGGATTTCACCGGCTATTGCGGCAAATACCCCAAATGATGGTTTCCATACCTGGACAGTCCCCAATACACTGTCCAATAACTGCAAAGTGCGAATTTCCGATTCAGTTGATGGTGATCCATCAGATGTAAGTGATAATGTATTTACAATAGCCATACCACCAATTAAACCAGTGGTTACTTCTCCTCAGAATGCAGGTCAGGAATTCTGGGTAGAGGTAAAAGTAGGAAGTGTCGACATACCTGTGACTAGTCTTTTTGGATTGAACTTTGACTTAAATTTTACCCATACTAATTATATCGATGTATTACCTCCTTACGAAACCTCAGTGATTGCGGGAGATTTCCTTGGTCCAGATATACTCTTCTTCTCCAACGTCGATGAGACAGGCGGAAAAGTCAGTGTTGGTTTAACTCGAAAAGCCGGAGCAGGAGGTGTCAATGGTGAAGGCGTAGCCGCCAAAATAAAATTAATCTCAGATTTTGAAACTCCTGATAAGACCACGATTGACTTTAGCATTTCGAATGTGACAGCGATTGATCCTCTTGGTAATCCAATCAATCTAGATCCTGAGGCAGTGAGTCTGGTAATTCAAACCGGTCCCGCTCCCGTAGTCGTTTGGCCTGGAGATACAAATAATGATGGAATTGTTAACACCGCTGATGTTCTGCCTATAGGTTTATATTTTGGTAGTACAGGTCCTGCAAGACCGGATGCCTCCATAGATTGGGTGGGCCAACGATGTATTCCATGGACGCCAGTGAATGCTACATACGCCAATGCTGATGGTAATAGTATTATAGAAACTGTGGATATTGTGCCCATTAGTTCCAATTTTGGCAAAACTCATTCGGGTAATCTCATGACATCTAAAACGTTAACAGCTAATGGTAATAACATGTCGTTAACTTCGTTAATAAAACCAGAGGTCAATTTTATTTCCGGAGATAGTTTTCGTATTGCTATTAAAGTTCAAGATGTCATTAATCTATTTGGCTTATCCTTTGAACTACAATATTCACAGGAACAATATGTTTCTCCAATTTCTATTCTTATTGATCCCCTTCTCGGTTCTGACGTGGTCTCTTTAATTCATGATGAATATGGGAAAGTAAGTGTTGGCATCTGCAGGAAGTATGGTCAAGGTGGCATTAGCACCAGTGGTACCGTGATCCAAATTCTGATGAAGGGCAACAAATCTGCCCCTTCGGGTACGCACGTTGATTTAATGCTGTCAAATGTGGTTGCCATTGATCCTCAGGGGAATTCGATTAATTTCATAGTCGAGAATGGTGAGTTTATTACTTCTGTGGAACCAATCACGAGAAATTCGAGTGAAATTCCAACTTCATTCCATCTGTCTCAGAATTATCCCAATCCTTTTAATCCTCAGACGAATATCTTGTTTCAACTTCCGAAAAAAACACGAGCTTTGTTGAAGATATACGATATGCTTGGACAGGAAATTTGTACTTTGATGGATGAGGAAATACCGGCTGGTTATCATGAGGTTAGTTGGGATGGTGAAGATCGTAATGGAAGAAAAATGGCAAGTGGGGTTTATATTTATATTTTAAAAGCCGGGGATTTTATGGATTCCAAGAAAATGATATTTATACAATAACTAAAATGAATTTTCAAAGGTAGTAAAAAGGACAAAGAAAGATAATAAGAAGTATGAAGAATTTAAAGTGTTTCATCGTATTGGCTTTGCTTTTCGGGTTTGAGTTTATTTTTCCATTGGGAGGCTCTGTCAAAGCTCAGGGATATGCGTTAAATTTTGACGGAAATAATGATTATGTAGAGATTAAAGATAATGCATTGTTAAGTGGTGGCCCAGGCAAAAGTATCACCATTGAAGCCTGGGTCTACCCGAGAAAACTCGAGGGCTCTGTACCCATTGTGATGAAAGAATTGGAGACCAATTGGAAGGATTGGGGACTGAATATCTCATCAGGAAAGCTGTCCATCTGCATCGAGAGTCATGGCGATGATTGGACGTATAAAGCGGGTAATATCTTGCCAAATGTTTGGACGCATGTGGCTTTCACTTTTGATAATCCATCCGACAAGGTGCGACTTTTTATTAACGGTATCGAAGCAGGACCGGGGGCATCTCTGTTAAAAGATATGCCAGATACTGATGTGCCAGTTTGGATTGGTAAGAATTACTATCGGGTTGAAGCCATGGATGGCCTTATTGATGAGGTCCGTATTTGGAATTTTGCCAGAACGCAAGCAGAAATCCAGTCTACCATGAACATGGATCTAAAAGGAACCGAACCCGGGTTGATTGGTTACTGGCGTTTTGATGAAGGAAGTGGTCAGGTAGCCAGTGATTCTTCTGGCAATGGCAATCATGGACAACTCGGTTCAACTGCTAATGTTGATATGAACGATCCAACATGGGTGGTTTCAGATGCACCCATTGTTGGATTCATCACTGTAATTTCACCCAATGGTGGTGAGAATTGGCCCGTTGGGAGTACAAAAGATATTCTTTGGATTTCAACGGGGCCGATTAGTGAGGTTAAGATTGAATACTCCATTGATGGAGGATTCATTTGGGACAAAGTTGTTGGGAACACCGCTAATGACGGTTCTTATTCCTGGATCATACCCAATAGCCTCTCGGATAAATGTCTGTTAAGAATTTCAGATGCGGATGATGGAGAGCCATTTGATGACAGTGACTATGCTTTTACGATTCATACACCGATCTTAAAAACTACTCTAGGCTTTGGATCCTCTGGCTGGAATATGATCTCTGTACCTTTAAATCCAGAGTATTCCTCTCCTGAAGCTGTCTTCGGATATGATATTAATACTTTAAAAATATGGTCTTATGACCCTAACAAGGATGAATGTGTTTACCCTGATTCTATAAAATTGGGAACAGGCTACTGGATAATGGTCTCTGAAGATACACAAGTCGAAGTCACAGGTTTACCGGCCCCTACTGATGAGCCTTATATTCTTCATTTAGTCCCTGGAATGACAGGATGGTTATTGATTGGAAATCCTTTTTCAGTAGAAATAGAATTGAACAACATGAGAATTCTCCGCGATCAACAAATGATAACTTTAGAACAAGCCTATGCCATGAAATGGCTGTATAAGGATTTATTTGAGTGGCATAAAAAGGACGCTGAAGGAGATTATGACCAGTATAAGATTGTTTCCCTTCCAGAAGGCAGACTTTATCCATGGCAAGGGTATTGGGTGTTGGTCTTAGTAGAATGTGATCTTCTGCTGTATCCCTTTGAGCCTCCTTCCTTATTTCCAGAGACCCCGTTAGTGACTATAGATTCCACAAAGTCCACACAAAATTGGAGGATTCAGCTCATGGTCTACGGAGATCGGATGGCTGACACCGAAAATTATTTTGGAATTTCAAATATAGCACAGGACACCTATGATGCGACCGATCTGCCAGAGCCTCCTTGGCTCCTCGACTGTGTGGCTTTGTTTTTTCCGCATGAGGAGTGGGGACAAAAGCCAGCCCGGTATGCACGAGATATTCGCGCACCTTTGGATTCAGAGATATCCAAAACCTGGGAGATCGATATCGTAAACAGTTACGGCAGTGGAGAGATCACCTTGACCTGGCAAGGCGTGACGAGTGTGTCTCAGGAATATGCTTTTCAATTGGTGGATAAAGATCATCCTGGAGTGGTTTATGACATGAGGAAAACTCGCCAGATTCAGTGCGCTTTTCCAGAAAAAATTATGATTCGACATTTCCAAGTTGTGGTTAGTAGAGCAACTTCATGTGTGCCCGATAAGAATACTAATTTTCAAGAAGTGTATGCTTTATTCCAGAATTATCCCAATCCTTTTAATAAAGGAACAGTGATTAATTATAACATTCCCACGTCCAGTAAAGTGATTATTAGCATATATAATCTCTCGGGTCAGAGAATTAAAAATCTGATAGAGGCAGACAAACTAGCAGGATATCATACCGTTTGCTGGGATGGTCGTGACGATCAAGGTGATGTGGTAACCTCGGGAGTTTATGTATTTCAGATTAAGGCCGGCAATTTTGTCGGCACTAAAAAGTTGGTTTTTTTTAAATGAGCGACCTGAAGTTCTGTTAACTTTGCTCCTTGAGACAGGAGCCTCGATAAATTCTATCCCGGCATGTCGAGTTTATCTGAGCGTTTAGTGTAGTAATCTACTGGACGAAGCCTCAGAGACAATATCGATGGATAGCATATATGGTTGATCGAAGATTCGCCGTGGCGACGATACTCTGAAACTCTCAGACGAAAGGAAGAGGAAGTGGTATCTGTAAGTTGGATATTAGAAGTGGATTTTTTTGGGCGTGATTGATATTATGGTGGGTATAGTTCATGAATATCTAACTCATTGTTCTGTAGCTGAAAAATTTTCACAAAAAAAATGTTTTTAGGCGATGGATTGCAAATTCCTTGCCAACCGAAATCTAGAAGTGGAAGAGCAGAACTCCCCATCGTGAGAGAAATTTCTATATATCCAAGGAGAAAAGGAAATTTCCCATGAAAAAATACTGGAGTAAAAAAAAGCACTGGCCTTTCATTCTCATGATTATTTCCGCTTTATGGTTTGGACTACGAGTATTCCCGCGACCGAGTAGAATTATATATCCGTGTCAAAGGATTGCATTGACACAAATAAGTTTATATCTCAGCTCCATATTTCTTCCCTTTATTGTGACTTTTTGGCGACGATTGCTCCAATTTCTGAAGAATGAACATACTAATTTAATTAAGCTAGGTCTGATAGGTACTATACTGTTCACGGGGTACCAGTTTCACAGAAGTTCGAAAGAGAATGAATTACGGACGAGAGGAAACCGAACAATTCCGAAAGTTCTTTCAATAATTTCACCTTCAGTAAAAGCTGCAGTTCCTGATGCAATGTTGTCAACTTTACTCCCCTCCTATCCTTCAGTGGTGAGCTTTCGTTACGATCCCAAAGTTACTTATGGGAACAGTTCACCTTATGACAAAGAAGATAATCCAGCTTATGATCTTGTATGGCAAACAGTGGAAGATTTGGGTTTCGGTGATTCCAAGAGTCCATTGGACAGTCTAATAAAAGAGGGGGATACCGTTTTGATAAAGGCAAATTTATTATCAGCCAATGGAGCCGCTTATAGCCAACCTTCAGTGGTCAGGCCATTAATAGATATGGCCATAAGGGCTGGTGCTGCGACGATTTATGTAGGTGATGGGTCACCATGTTATGATTGGACAGAGGCTGCGATTGACGGAGCCCATTATGATGAAATGATGAGTGACTTACAGCGCGCTCATCCTGAAATCACATTAGAGACGATAAACTTAGATGATCGCTCTGATTGGCACTGGGTGTATTTGGGGACCGAAAGCAGTTTTGCCGGCAGTAGCTATAGCGATTATGATTTGGCTAGCTCTACCAAAAACACGCTTTATAATACGAGTTATTACAAAACTACCGACCCACACAGTGTCAATCCTAACGGACAGGTGCTGGGGTGGTATGCCATTAGCGACGGGGTCTTATGTGCCGATGTCGTTATCAATGTCCCCAAGATGAAAAATCACTGGAATATGATAAATACACTCGCCATAAAAAATCTGGTGGGAACTACCGTTGCCAGTACTTATGACAACAGTTATGCAGACTATTCCCGTATCCCGCATTTTCGCACCCATGCCACGGATAATGAACTATATTTTACCAATGATATTTACTGGCGCTCCATTCTCGATGTTAATAAGATTCTTCTTTATGCGGATAAACAGGGTAACATAAAAACTAAACCACAAAGAAAGTATCTCTGTATATTGGATGGCATTCAAGCCAATGAAAAGAATGCAGCAGGTGACGATCCCTACGAAAGAAAAGTGGTTTTGGCCAGCGTTGATCCCGTAGCTCTGGATGCAGTGGCTTCCCGATTGATGGGCTATGATTTTAATGCGATATGGGGTATCAAAAAAATGACTACCGAGACCGTCCATCCCATTGGCACCCACGATCCGAATCGAGTGGTGATCGTTGGTGACAAAATAGATTCACGATTTAATTATATTTTTCAACATGATCCAAACTGGGATCAATACGCAGTTTCAGAAGCATTGGATCTCTCTGATTTCATACCACCTATAATAAATAATTTCAATATAGTAGGCCGTTTGATGGATTTTAATATAACCGTCGATATAAGCTCTGCCTTGACCGCCTATATGCTGTATGAAACAGAGGGAGTTCGGAGTATTCACGAGATGACAAAAAGTGGCAATGCCTTCACAGGGGAGTTACAAGTAAGTAACGGGAAGTTGAAAATTTTGGCCCAAGACGAACATTTCAACACCATCCAGAAGACTGTAGTAACAACGTTTACTCGATACATTGCCAGCGGCAATATTTATCCCGAAGTTCTCGGTGACACTGATATAGTGATAGACTTCGAAAATGGTCCGGGAGGGACGATTACTGTCTATAAGTATGACACTAATCCTCCTCACACCGGTCTTCAGGTACTTCCTCATTACTGGGAGGTCATTTCAAGTATGACGCCCAATTCCTTCAATGCTGAAGTGAGTTTCGACTATGATGAATCCGAACTGGCTGATGTGGGTCTAACTGAAAGTGAACTTGTTATCGCCTATTATGATAATGGTTGGTATCCGCTGATTACTACGATCGATACTGAAAATAACAAAGTCTCAACCACCACAACTCATTTTGCCATATTTGCCATCGGCAATGAAAGCAGTGTACCGATTGAATTGAGTTATTTTTCCGCCGAGGAAAAAAACGGTAAGGTAGTATTAAATTGGCGTGTGCAAACAGAGACTAACTATTATGGTTTTGAGGTTGAAAAAAGTGAGGATAATATAAACTTCAATAGCGTCGGTTTTGTAAAAGGGAAGGGGACGATTAACATCCCGCAAAGCTATGATTTTGTGGATACCGATATTTCTATTGGTACTTATTACTATCGTTTAAAGCAAATGGATATTGATGGGACATTCCAATATTCTCAGGTTATAGAAGTCGTTGTAAACGCGCCATTAATGTTCAAGTTAGAGCAGAACTATCCCAATCCCTTCTTGATCGGTCTGCCTGCCAGGTCCCAGGATGAGAACCAAATCGGCATCGGCGGGCAGGCGTTTAATCTGGGGACGAACATTCGCTATCACCTCGCTAAAGCAGGTCGAGTGAGTATAAAAATTTTCAATCTCATGGGACAGGAAATCAAAACTGTCGAGGACGGATACAAACAAACGGGCTATTTTACCGTCTTTTGGAATGGAAAAGATAATGAGGGTCAATATGTATCTGCTGGTGTCTATATCTACACAATTCAAACAGGAGAATTTGTGGATTCCAGGAAGATGCTGCTAATCAGGTGACCAGGTTGAAGTTGTATTGATTTTATTCTTTATTAGTATATCGTTTTCAAAATAATGTCAATGCGAGTATTTCATTGCGATTCCCTTACGGCAATGGCCATTATATCTGGGATGAACTCAGGCCTCAAAGTTTTCTGAGACCTTTGAGGTCTTTGTACCGTTCATTAGCAGCCAATTACTTCTATTAAAGTTATCTCAGCAATGAAAGCTTAGAAAGTCACTCCGAACAGAGCACAGCGAAGTGAGGAATCTTCAGATGATTCGTTAATTCTGGAGATCACTTCGTCGTTAACGCTCCTCGTGAAAACTTCTTGGCGTTTCTTTCAGTCATAGCGATAACAAT
>JABAOC010009962.1_pt1 | contig 13693 bp, 13 predicted proteins | sample 7062161 | NCBI WGS metagenome assembly JABAOC01 (sample SAMN14538625, study PRJNA623070) | marine sediment metagenome | biome: marine biome [ENVO:00000428]; feature: marine pelagic biome [ENVO:01000023]; material: deep marine sediment [ENVO:00002113] | place: India: Gulf of Khambhat ... | reverse complement strand
CTCGACCCGTTATCCGTCATTTGTGCCACTTTTCAAGGGTTCGTATTTCGAGTATGAATATTTTATGTCCTCTCTGAGCGATTTTCGAAAATACGCACCATTAGGAGACGCCGAGGACATATTATTCTTCAAGGAGTATTTCGAGCTCAGGGGGGAAACGTTGTTTGACCCCTGGATTAGTGCGACTTGGGACTACGGTGGATGTCGGCGATTCGGGGAATACCAGTGGGTTGATACTCTGAAAAAAATAGATTCCCTGAAAAAGAATCTCACCAAAACCCTTTACGTGGAAGCGGTTCTCGAGTTTGAGCAGCATTTAATAATTTTCTTAGATGGACTTTATTTCAGAGTCAGTGACAGGCGTATGAGCGACATTTGTACGTGTGGTGATAAGAGCGCTGTCGAAAGAGACTTAAACGAGATATTGGAGCATATCGTATCCAAACCCGGCTATGAAGAGACTGCTGATACGATTCGAAAAACTCTAAAGGGAATTCATGAAAACGAAATCCAAATTAATTCCGAGGCCGAAAAACATTGCTCAGGGGGGTAGCCCTATCCGAAATGTTCAAACAGTAAGGCGGGGAGTAGTTTATAAAAGCTACCACTAATGCGATTGAGCTTTATTCCCTCTCCTTATGAATTTCCTGTAAAACTTAGCGATGATTAGATAACAAACCACGACGAAAGCCAGATAAAGAAGTATTACCGGCAGATAGAAGACTGCCCTTATAATAAATCTCACAAAACCCTTTAGATTATTTGCCAAGCCGACATATGACGACTTGAACGTCTTGCTGAGGTTCCACTCGCCTATGGTTATGTCGCCTTCAGTATTGAGTTGCACTGTTATAGTACTCATGACGATCTGGCTCTTCAGATAATTAAGCTTTCCCTGTAAAGAGTCTATCTCGCCCCTTACGCGGCTGAGTTCTTTATTGACTGAAATTATGTCCTCTACCCTCACCGCTTTCTTCATCACCTTCAGCAAGGATGCCTCCTCGGCCTTCATGTTGTTCAGCCGGGCCTCGAAGTCTATATACTTCTCGGTGACGTCTTCCGTTGAAACGTTCTCGCTCAAAACTTTAATGGCTATCTTTCTCAAAGCGTCCATCGCTTTATCAAACGATTCAGCAGGGACTTTAATAACCGCATAACCACTCTCACTGTCGGACCATGTATGTATATTAGTTTCGAACACCACACCATCCATATCGTCGGCAATTCGCTTGATATCCTTAATGGCGGTTTTTATATCTTCTACTTTTAGAGTAACATCACCCTTCCTGATGAGCTTCCTATCGTGAACCGGCTCACTGGCTTCAGCCGACCGTACATATAACAGTTCAGACTCCGCTGCCATGTCGGCCTTGTGTAGTGCGCCTCTTAAATTTGCCTCATATGTACGTACCCTCGACTTGCTTCTCTGACCGAAGAAAACTGGAATCGTTATGATAGCCAAGACAAAGGCAAAAAGGACAAAGGCGACAATTATAGCGGCGATCTTGAATTTCCTTTTCTTGTAAAGCGGTTCCTGCATCGCTCGCATTATAGCACAATGGATTGTTAAATACACATCCTCCGTATAGCTCTTTTTTGCCACCTGCCCTCTTTCCTGATACAATCCTAACCATGATAGTTGTGGAGGCCTTCAAGGGAAAGAGCGTCACCGACCAGAGGGTNNATTGCCGTCGCCCTATCAAAAGAGTATATGAAAACCTTCGGCGCGATTCTCCACCACAACATCGACAAGGGGCTCCTTGCCGCGGGCAAGACGGAAAAGCGGTTTGGCGGCGGAAGGGTGGTCGTGCCCATGGAGCTTACCATCGGAGACAGGGCCGCCTCCACGGCCCACGGCAAGTGCATTCCCGTAAGGGACATCGCCATTCGAGCCGCGAAGGACTGGATAAATAATAATTTGCGGTTCGTCGACCCCGAAAAGCACGTAAGATACCGTGTGGTGCTTGCGCCCGGCTCGGAGGAGCTTTCGGACATATTCGAGCGGGACGGGAAAGTGCGAAGCGCAAACGACACCTCGGCGCTCGTGGGCTACTATCCGCTTTCGCCCACGGAAGAGGCCGTCTATAAGCTTGAGAGATACCTTAACTCCAAGCGCTTCAAGGAGAAGTATCCCGAGACAGGAGAGGATGTTAAGGTCATGGGCCTGAGAACGGGCCGCGACCTGGAGCTTACGGTGGCCATGCCCCTCATAGCGAGATTCATAAAATCCGAGCGCGAATATTTTAAGAGAAAGTCTGACGTGCTTAAGGACATAAACCGCCATCTGAAGAGATACGAAGCGTTCAGGAGCGTTAACGTAAACCTAAACGCCCTCGACGAACGGGGCCGGGGCATGGGAGGGGTGTACCTGAGCCTGCTTGGCACCTCGGCGGAGGACGCGGACTCCGGCCAGGTGGGGAGGGGGAACCGCGTAAACGGCTTGATATCCATCAACAGGCCCATGTCCACCGAGGCTGCCGCAGGCAAGAACTGTGTAAGCCATGTCGGAAAGATCTATAACGTGCTGGCCCACAGGCTGGCCGAGAAGATTTATAAAAAAGTAGGCGGGATAAGGGAGGTCTACGTGGTGCTCCTGAGCAGGATAGGCACGCCCGTGGACGCTCCCGTGATGGCCTCGGCGCAGGTGCTTCTGGAGCGGGGCCGGAGGCTCGACGACATCACAAAAGAGGCCACGCTTATAATCGAGAGGGAATTCAGAAACATCCCGCGCTTCTGCGAAAAGCTCTGCGAGGGAAAATACCCCGTCTGCTAATCCGCTTTCCGCTTCCCGCTAATGAGAGACACCAGCCAAAGCGGCAGGCCGACCGATATAATCGCAATGCCCCACAGAAGCACCGGTCTGCCGGGGTCCCTGGCCACATCGAGAAGCACCCAGTATGTCGGCTTCATGAACGAAAGTTCGGCTCCCTCGAAGACCACCCGCCCTTCGGAGGTCTTGCCCTCAAAGAGAGCCTTGTCTCCCCTTCTGACCTCCACCTCGTAGGTCGGGCGATCGAGATTATAGAGCTTAAGCTTCTCATCGCCCTTCTGGAGGATCCTATCCGGAGCTATCCTCAAGGAAAATCTGTAGGGATACGGCTCTAACTCGAACGTGTCCTGCCAACCGGGAGGCAGAATTCTCAGCATGACGTATCTCTCCTCAAGCACCCGCCCTTCACTCTCGAGCCTCACCCCGGGGGCGAGGCCGAAATTCAGGATGTGAAAATATGTATCGCCAATCTTCGCGGGTGGGAACGCCCCCACCTCATGGCTACGTCCTGCCCAGTCTCCCAGGGTGATCTTCGGCTCATAGTCGAATATGGCACCGGACTCTTCTGCCTGCAATGTCTCCTTCTTCAGGACGGGCTTGATGTTCGTCAGCATAAAGGCACTTTTCGACCAGAAGGGCCTTACCGTCTGGCCCTCCCTCACCTGTATCCACTGGGCCTGCCTGTAGCTTGCGCTCAGAAGAAAGCCCGACAGAAATACAATTACTCCGAGAGGCAATATCACCGAAAGCAGTGCATACGCCCTGCCCCTCTGCCACCTGCTTTGGAAAACTCGAATCAAGTTTAAAATGGCTCCGATGATAAACAATACGTACGGGACGCGCACCAGAAGATTTTTTTGCAGGCTTACCATGAACATGCCGAAGGCCTCACCTACGAAAAAGGCAAGCGTAACGTAACAGAATATCCAGACCCCCGCGAGCCAGAGCAGAAACTCCTTCGACGAAATAACCCCGACAATCTTTTTCGCGGCATTCATCTTATGCCCTCTTTCGTCTTGCCGGAGATTACCTTATCCCACTTGGAGCCAATCTCCGATACGCTTATCCTGATGTCCCTGTCCGTCACCTGAGCCTCAAGCGGTATGGGGTTGCATCCTCCCGGCTTCCCCAGCGTTTCCACGGGTATTGGCGTCCTGCAATAGATGCACACCACGTGACCCTCGGTCTGGCCGTATCCCTCGGGCGAGCATATCTCGCAGGCATCGAGCATGACCGCAAGCTTTCCGTCTGGCTTTTTGAGCACCATGATTCTGATATCCACTCCGTCCCTGGACAATACAAACTTGTGCACACTCCCGTCCATGATGTCCATGGTGGGGTCCGTCAGGGGGATTACGACGAGGCCTTTGTCTTCGACTACGGGTTTTGGAGTCGGGTTATAAAGCCTCGAGACCTCGCCGCCAACGCCCGCAAACCAGAACACCAGTATCACCGCCACGAATATGGCCGCAGGCACGGCCTTCTTCCTCCTGTCGCCCCTCACTGCCGCCTTGTAGGCCCTGCGCTCTGCGCCGGAGGCCGCCCCTGAGGGCTCGGGCAGGGGGTCGAGCAGGCTGTGATTTAGGAACATAAGCGGCGGAAGTAGCAGGATCGTAAGCGTTATCAGAAGCGCGATATTCGCCCCGAAAAAGACGCCTATGAAGTTCCAGACCGTTGTCTTCAGAAGCGGGTGGTCGGGCACCATCACAAAAACAAGTGTCTGGTGCACGACGTCGTGGACGAACTTCATAACGCCCCTCTGCACCGAGGGGATAAGCGATAGCTCGGCAAATCCCTCCACCCCGCCTGCGATGAGTTTTATTACCGCGAGAAACAGAAGCAGCTGAGCGATGCCGAAGAACTCCCCGAGTCTTCCCCTCACCTTACGGAGCAAAAGGCCGGCAATAACCAAGGGGACAATAAAACCGGCAACCGCAGACGCGTACGTCGCCGCATGACCGCCCTTCATCTCATAGACGTCTCTTATGAACATCGAGGAGCCAACGACGTCGGGACAGAAGTAGACCACAGTTGAGACGGCCACGACAGTCCACAATACGGAACTCCTCGTAAATAGATCCCTCAGGGGCCCGAAAAGGTTGACTCCGGAAGACTGGTACAGGGCGCCCACGCTCGCCAGAAAGCACAGGAAAAATACGTATCCTATGGACTTCACTATAACGCCCTTCACAAACAGGGTGGGCGTCGTAAGGAACGAGAACACCACAAGGAGAGACGCAACGGCCAGACCGATATAAAACGGCCTTATGAGTTCACGCTTGCCGCTTTTGTAAAGATACGAGTAGAAGACTAGCCATACCATGGCGAGCTTGAGGCCTTCTTTCAGTCCTATGACCGCTGCGTCCAAAACGCGATATTCCCTCCGTCAAAGGTTGTAAGTCATTATAGCCCAGAGGACACACGAAATTGTTACTTGCCTTTCAGTTTCTTATTCATGGCTCATAAAAACGTGTGGTAAAATAGGCAAGGATGATACACGGAAAGAAAGTCGTTGTCGTAATGCCCGCCTATAACGCAGAGAAACTCCTGCGCATGACTTACGAGGAGATACCCCACGAGTTCGTCGATGAAGTGGTACTCGTGGATGACGCAAGCACCGACAGGACCGTGGAAATCGCGAAAACCCTGAACATAAGGACAATAGTGCATCGCGAGAACAAAGGATACGGAGCAAACCAGAAGACCTGTTACAGTGAAGCACTGAAACTCGGAGCGGATGTGGTTGTGATGCTTCACCCCGATTACCAGTACACACCAAGGCTCCTTACGTCGATGGCCTCGCTTGTGGCCGTCGGGCAGTACGACCTCGTGCTTGCCTCCAGGGTGCTTTCCGAAGGAGCCCTTAAGGGTGGGATGCCACTGTACAAGTACGTGGCCAACAGAGCCCTGACCTTCATCCAAAACATCCTGCTCGGAAAGAAACTCTCCGAATACCACACTGGCTACAGGGCGTTTTCGCGCGAGGTGCTCGAAACACTGCCCCTCGAAGCGAACTCCGACGACTATGTCTTTGACAACCAGATAATCGCCCAGGTCTGCTATTTCGGCTTTAACATAGGAGAAGTATCTTGCCCCGCCAGGTATTTCAAGGAGGCATCTTCCATCAATTTCCCCCGGTCCGTGATGTACGGCCTCGGGGTGCTGGAGACCTCACTGAGGTACAGGCTCCAGAAATGGGGGCTGCTAAATAGCGTAATCTTTTCCCCTGACTCATCTAGTTCACAACCTCACGCAAGTCCTGAGGACGGATAATCCGGAGCTCGTATAGTTATAGACCTCCCTCAACGACCTTATATTCTTCAAAGTCCTCAGCATATATTTCGGCCTCAGATGGAAACGCCTTACGGCTTCCCCCTGAAGTCCGGCGATCTCCTCGACGTTCAGGTAATGGCTCTTCACTATGGGAGAGTAATAGGCGTCATGATAGAGCACTTCACCATTCATGCCTTTGGGGTCCAACAATCCGTGCTCGACGGCATAATCGAAGAAGGCCGTGCCGGGTAGCGGAGCCGCGATAAAGAAGCTTGCGAAATCGCTGTCAAGCTCCACCGCAAAACGAATCGTATCCTCAAAGGTTTCCCTGCTTTCCCACGGAAGGCCTATGAGATAATAAGCAAAAGTCTTGAGCCCGGCTTCTCTGATAATCCCGAAGGCTTCCCTGAACTGGTCAAGCCTTATGCCCTTTCCCGCCTTATCGAGAATCTCCTGGTTCCCGCTTTCCACTCCGATGCTCACAAGCGTGCATCCGGCACGTTTCATGGCCTTTGCGATCTCAAGGTCGACCGTGTCGGCCCTGAAATTGGATGACCATCTTATGTCGAGGCCGGAATCCACAATGGCATCACACAAATCCCGGACCCATTCACTGCTCTTACTGAAAATATCCGACCAGAAAATAAAATCCTTTATCTCGTACTTATCCACGCAGAGACTTAGTTCCTCGATTATGTTTTCCGGGCTCCTCATCCTCACTTCTGTTCCGGACACAGGGCCTGCCAGACAGAAGAAACAGCGCTGGGGACAGCCCCTCGACACCTTTATTACCCCCAGAGGACTGTTATTATCAGGCCTTGTATAACTGCCGTTGTCTATCAGATGTCTTGCCGGAAATGGTAGAGTATCGAGGTCTTCAATGAATGGCATCCGGGTGTTTTCGACGATTCCATCACCGTTGGAGCGCCAGAAAATACCTTTTATATCTTCCGGCATTTCACCTCTAAGGATTTCCCTTAATGTCGCCTCTGCCTCCTCCCTGATTGCCATATCAAGCGCAGGATAACTTTCGAGCACCGTACTTCCGAATTTAAGAAAGTGCGCTCCTTTGGCGACAGTCTTTATCCCCGGCAAAACGCTCTTTGCCACGGAGCAGGCGGCGAGGTCCGAATCCAAGGTGGGCGTCGTAGCGCTAATTACAAGCCAGTCGGGACGGAACTCCTTGAGTTCCGCCACGAAATCAGCGATAGTCCGGTTCCCGCTTGTGTAGTCTTCAACCTTGCATACAAAACCCTCCTCCTCTGCTACGGCGGCCATATAAAGCAGGTCTGTAGGGGGCAACTCCGGCGAGATTATCACCCGGGACGGCACCTGGCACCTGTCCTCGCGAAGTATCCTACGCGACGGAGGATAAATCAACAATACTCTATTTCCCATATGAATCCTTCATGACAGACTTATTGTCCTTTCCCGGCCGTCCAACCCTCGTGGGGCGAGTACTTCTCGGCCAGGGGCCCGTATATCTGATAATCAAGCGTTCTGAACGTCGCCATGGGATACACAGCCGCGGTAAACAGTAGGGCCGCGCACAGATATGCCGCAACCAACCTCCGCGATATCCTCTTTGAGTCAAACAGCACTGCGACCATATAAGAGGAAAGCAGAAACGCAAAAGGGATGACCGCGGGCGCCGAAAAGACCCATATCGACCTACTCGTCAGAACCAGAGGAAGGTACGATATGAGAAACAGCGCGGCTACATACGTAACCGGAAACTCACGCTGCTTTCGCCTTATCCAACGCAATGCGAAAAACAGCAGAGAGGGGAGCGTGAGCGCCCATATTACGAAGTTCCCCATCGTGATTGCGAGATAGACTTTCCCCTGCTGATAAACGAAATCCACCCAGGCGACGGGCCATAAAAACCACTGGTAGGCGCTGTGGGAAAGATAGTCCTCCGTATAAAATTCGCTCCTGTAGTGGTACTGGTGTTCGGTAAACCATGCCTGTAAATCGAAAAACTCCGAGATAGAATATCCCCTTAACAGCCATTTCCAGTGGACGGCTACGTAAATAGTTACGGGTATGGCGACGAAGGCGGCAAGGGTATTTAAGAACCTGACTGAGACGTTACGCTGTCCCTGATAAGAACTGTTTATCCACGGCCAGAACAGATAAACGACCGCCGACAGAAACCAGGGAAACAGTCCATGCCATTTGGAAGCCGAGGCAAGTCCGAAGAGAATCCCCGCTACGTACCCGAGGTATATATTGTCCTTTCGAATGCAGTTGTATGCGGCAAGCACGCCCGCGACAATGAAAAATGAAGTGGTTGTCTCCTGGAAGGCCTCCCGCGAAAGGGTTATGTTAAGTGGGTCGATGCATAGAAAGAGTGCAGCGAGGTAAGCGGCCGTCCTGTTACGGAAAAGCGCCAAGGATAGGTAGCCAAGCACCGGTACCTCCAGGGTTCCCATCGCGAGGCTTCCGAACCGCAACCCCCATGCCGAGTATTCGCCAAAGAGCACCCCAGATAGATATACGACCACATTTCTGAGAGTCGGGTGATACCACATGGTGCGACCGAAGAGTCCGTGCCATACATAGTTGGAGGCATCGTAAGCTGCCGCAACCTCGTCTGAAAGCGCCGGTTGCGAGGAAAGGTCCCACCCGCGCAACATGAAGGCCACAACGAACATAGTCCAAAGAACGACATGATGGTTGTCAAAAATCTTCCTCATATGCCCCGCTCCTTAACGAGCGCCTCAAAACGTGACAGGTCGTCGCGCATCGTTTCGTTCACCTCGGGCTCGTCCACTGAAGATATCAGAAGGAGAACCCGTATGTCCGGACATCTATTCACGAGCATCTCATGAAGCGTTTCGGGAGACACACCCTCCGAGAATATGCTCGCATCTATATTGGCGACAACAGGCCCTGTGGGACAAATGAAACCTTCAAGGCCGAATACTGTCCTTGGCAGGTCAAATGAATAGCCTGAAAAACCACCTCTGTATGCTTTGAACGAGACGTCATCACTCAGCGCCGCCGTCTTCTGACGGAATACCTCTTCAGGCAGCACCGACGTAACTTTCCTTACGAGACCGTTTCTGTTGGCTATAAAGAGCCACGAATGGGAATCGATTCCCTTTTCATAAAGAGGACGCACGTCCTCCACGACTATCGGAAACGGCACAGGAACATGCTGCTCCTCGGGGAAATAGGACATGAGGTTGAAATACATTCCAAAGTGCACTACTTCGACTCCCCAGAGGCCGAGGTCCTTATAGGCGGCGTAACAGTCGGCCTGAGAGGGAACCTCTATAACTCTGAGCCCGTCCGCAGATGATATGCTCCTTTTGCCCCTGGCGACATAATCAGTCGAAACCAGTAAGACGACACACGCAACGATAAGGCAGATACTCGGAAAGACGCTTCTCTGTCCCTTTCCGGCTGAGCTCATCTTACCCTCGCCGCCTGCGCCGGTCTCTCAGCCAGACAACGGCTGACCCGCATCCCGCTATGACACCGGCAAACACTATTGGAATACCAAAATCCCTTCTTATAGAAATCTTCGTCCACATCCGTAATTCCTCGAAAGAGATTGTCGCGTCTTCGAACTTAATGCCCTCCCTTATGCCGACATACCCGTTATGAAGGATGTCCTTGTTCCTTGCGATCCTGACCTTGAACGGCTTCTCAGCGCCGTCTTCCAGGTGCTGGGGGTCGTATCTTACGTAAAATGTATGGGGCGAAAGAGACCTGAAATAGTCCTCGCGGCCGAAAGGATAAACCCTGAGCGATACAAAGGCACTGTCAAGTGCCTTTCCGGCTTTCCTTATGGCAAAACGCGGCGAATATCCGACCTCCTCAATGCTAAAGAACATGCCTTTTATGGCTTCGGGCAACCCATCGGAAATATCAATGGACAAGGGGGAATTCATATCGCGCGTCTGAAATAAAAAAAGCCCCTTCGTCGGACCGATTTTCTTTCCCACACCGTCAATGCCGGAAGAGACCTCCTTTAACCCTATCATGAAATCGCCCATGCCGGAGAGTTTCCCCGCATACCCCGATTCGGGCTCTTCACCTGCAACGTAGACATACCTCTGCCCCTCGGTAAGCACTATTTGGGTTTTAAAACCGGTCAGATAACTCACAATCAGCCCCGTAACGACAAGAAAAACAGAAGTAACACCCAACCACCGGGAGGCCCCAAAGCGTTTAAAATTCTTGACGGAAGCCGACAGCACGACGAGGAGCAAAGCAACTGCCGCCGCAACCATGGGCCCCGAAAGAAGCACCGCATGCAGCGGAGGACGACCGGCCGTAAAAAGCCCGGCCCATTCGATCAAAAAATAGGAGAACATATACGCTAGAATGAAAAAAGAAACTCTCTTCAGCACCCTACCTCCACTTAGTAACCACCTCGGGAAAGTCATCGTCTATACCGTAGACTTCGTATTCCAGTACGGTCCACCGGCCCCGCTGCATTCCGAGGTAGTAGCGTACCTTTATGGGATTCACTTTATATCCCGATTTATTACCGGTCTCGACATCACGCACCCACATGTGCCAGAGCTCCCGCGTTTCGACGACAGCCCTCTGAGGCGAAAGAGTCCTCATCCGCAAAAACTCGGTCTTGTGCAGATCATGTATAAACCAGTTATTGCCCTTTTTCCAGTTTTCGATGTCCTGAAAAATCCTTCTCTTCACAAGGTTCGCTGCGGGAAATTCGTTCAGGTTAGTGGTGTCCCCGCCAGTGTCGTAGAAAGTTGCAAGGAGCTTATTGAAAAGCCGGATGGTTTCCTTCAGGTCTTCCTTGACAGCATCATCGTTCGACAGATAATATCTCAGACTTATGCGGCTCTCCCCGTGCATCGAGAAAGAGGTTACAGCTGCGGCAAGAAGCGCCACAAATATCATCAGAAATAGGCCTTTGCCTTTCATCGATTCACCCCGAACATTCGATGGCTTCCCTGAACAACGAAATCTACTCCCCAGTAAGTGATGAGGACGGTGACTATGGCCAGGATGACGATCCAGGCCAGCCTCTTGCCCCGCCACCCGAGCGTCACACGCAGGTGTATTGCGACACCGTAGACAAGCCATGATATCAGGGACCATATCTCGACCGGGTCCCAGCCCCAGTAAGCTCCCCATAGTTCCTTCGCCCAGATCGAGCCGGCGGCTATCATAACGGCGTCCGCAATGAACCCGTAAACCACGAACTTGAACATGTACTCTTCTATCACCGGCAACTGGGGGAGCCTGTCGAGTATTGATCCTCCGACGGCTTTAGCCTCTCTCCTGTGCTTCAAGAGGTATATGATGCCGAATCCGCAGGCCACCGCATAGGCCCCATATGAAAGCTGGGCAAAAAACACATGTACGATAAGCCAGTTGCTCTTGAAAGAGGCCGCAACCGGAAGCACCACTGGGTCGCGCATGATGCCGAACCCCAGAAGGAGAAGCGTCCCCGGCACCGAAACAAGCGCCACACCTCTTAGCGCCCTCTTCCGGAAATAGAGGTAGACCGTAAAGAGCATCGCAAACCAGCTCCCCACAAGGCCGTTCTCGTAATCGCCGTTTCCTGGGAAATATCCCGTCTCATACCACCTCAGGCCGAACTCTAGCGTGTGGGCAATGAAGCCGAAGGCGATGATATAGCCCGCCCATCCAAGAAGCCTTTCCTTATTGAATACGAAAGCCGTAAGGAGGACTATCGAGGCGATAGCGTATATATAAATCCCTCCCCAGACAAGCACCGACTCAAAAATGGTCATGGCTTACTCTCCGCTCCTTGCCTGTCGGTCCCCAGCACATATCGGCGGAGGTCATCCACAAAGCCTTCCATCTCGGCCTCGAATGAGTGGGCGTAGTATTCGCTCTTTCCGACGACCCATATTCTGTCGCCCTCCTGCGCCACTTTGATCTCACGCCTGTAAAATATCAATCGCATTATCAATCCCACTACCGCAAGGCAGAACCCGACTACGAGAGGCCCCGCGCCCATCTCCCGCACTACCTTGAAATCGACCCAATGCCTGAGGTCCCGGAACTCCAGCATGAAGGGTTCAAAGACCATTGCCTGTCCCATTTTAACGGTGGCTTCGGCGATGACGGCGTCGCGGTGCTTGATGGTGACATGATAGGCCGGGTTTACTATATTGAGCGACTTGCTTGTCTCGATATCGCCTTCCTTAACATAGTCGGGGAAGAAATGTGCATAGAAATCGAGCCCCGGAGCCTCGTCAAACCTGAACATGTCTGCCCGTTCTTCCGAAGCGTTAATTCGCACCCATGCCCCGTCGTATTCAGCCCCTGTCTTTGTATCCCTCAAAACAAATAAAGGAGACCCTCCCAGATTGACCGCAAGTATCGTGTATGCCCCACGCCTGACAGGCTGGTTTACGCCTATGCGCTCCACCGTCTCATCGTCCTTGTACTTCATCCTGAAAACTGCATCGAGGCTGGACGCCTGTTTCTGCTCGTAAGAAATAGAGGCCTTCTCAAGCTTGAACAGGAGGGGCTGCATTCCCCTCATTATCTTGGGTTGTCGCTCTAAGGAGTAAAACTGCTTGAGGTCTCCGCGGAAGGCCTCACCCTCGGTAAGCGCTATGTTGCCGGAAAACCGCGTATAGTAGATCATCAGTCCGCCTGTAAGACAGAGTAAGAAGCTGAGATGGAACAGCAGGAACCCCAGGGCGGAGAGCCTGTTTCTGACGGCAAGCGTCTTTCCACTCTCCGACTGCATTACGAACCACGCGCGCTTGCGGAAAAAAGACCTTATCCTTTCCTGCGCCTTCCGGGGCTTGATATCGCCGAGCGCTATCTCGCGGCTGTGGCTGGACCTCTTGAGGTCATCGGCATCGAAGGCAATCGCCTCATCCCGGCCTGTCAACATCGCCTTTCTCAGAACACGCGGAACCCGGCGGGACACTACAAGGACAAGGTTTAAATAAAAAAGAACGAGAAAGAACAGAGTGACAGGCGACGTGTATATATCGGTGAAACCCAGGTTATCGAACACCGGCCCGAGCACCCCGTATGAACTGAGCCAGCTTTCATAGTGCTCCCGGCTCTCAAAGAAGGGTTTTTGGGGAATGACAAGCCCGAGAAAATAGAGCACGAGCAGGACTATTATAATGGTAAGGGTCACGCCCGGTCGTCCGAACCACCTCAAAAACCCGGCACCCGACGTCCAGAGACGCGTAAATGACNNTCCAGAGACGTGCAAAAAAACTATTTTCCTTCTCCCTCAATACCTTTTGGTCTCCCTCTGAAATCCGTGCATGGCATAGGCCCCGGAGAACTGAAAATCACTTTCCTTTCAGGTAGTTATGAGGATTATCAATGTTATTTAGTATAACATATAGTAAGCCTAATCCTTGCTGTTCGGCGCCCCCTCCTCCCGCGATGCCAGACTGGAAAACGCATCGGCCTCCTCGCTAAGCCCCATCTCCTCTGCGATGGTCCCCAGATAGACAGGCAGTGCACAATATCTCCTGTCCTCCCTGCAGAGGTCGCCGGCCAGCTTCAGGGCCTCATCGTGCCGGCCGGTGCGCAAGGCCGCCTCGCCGAGCAACGCCCTCAGGCCACTGTCGGACCCAAATTCTTCAATCGAACCTTTCAGCGCGTCGTAGGCCTCGCTGTATTTTTTCATCGATAGAAGACTTGCCCCTTCGTCCC
>JABAOC010013953.1_pt3 | contig 13695 bp, 17 predicted proteins | sample 7062161 | NCBI WGS metagenome assembly JABAOC01 (sample SAMN14538625, study PRJNA623070) | marine sediment metagenome | biome: marine biome [ENVO:00000428]; feature: marine pelagic biome [ENVO:01000023]; material: deep marine sediment [ENVO:00002113] | place: India: Gulf of Khambhat ... | reverse complement strand
GTTAAATATTTGAATCGGTATTATGTATAGTTGCAGGTGAACGAAAATTGGGGAGGTTCTGAATGCATCAAGAATTCAGAGAACTCATGAAAAATGCTACAGGTGTCTCAGAACATATTATTACTGTTCTGATAGCACTGGTTGATTTCACCGTTCTCATCGATCCCGATGGGAAGCAACATCTGATAATCAGACCTTTCATTCGCATCGATCCCTTCTTCATCTGCTTCATGATTGGATTCATCACTTCCAGTATTTTCACTCTTACTCTCGCTGTGATCGTACCCCGATGGTATCCTCCAAAAAGACAGGAGGCGAAATAGTCAAATGCCTAGAAGGAAAAAGAAAGAACCCTCAGACGTTGTTATGGAATGGATGATTAAGATCATTACCGCCATCTTAATCGGCATTGCCTTCGCTATCGGCTGGTGCATCTATAAAACATGCCAGTTCGTCAAAAAGAAATGGGACGAGCGACAAGAGCGAAAGAAACTGACTGAGCCAGCCCGAGCCCAATTACCGAACTATCTCAACATATCACTGCTAGGGTCTCAACAGATTATGGCTCAGCCGACTAGAAAGACTCTTTCAGTAGTGAAATCAAAACCTAAAGAGCACGTCCTTGATTATCTCAAACGCAAAGGGCATCACGACAGAGGGTATGTGCCTCCTTCACCAAAACCCGTCAGTTCCAAGCCAAGATTGTTTGGGAATGAAAAAGAAACGCAGGATGTCATTAAAGATTTGGCTAAAGAGCTTAATGTTAAACCTCCCGCTGGATACAAGACTGCTGGTAGGCAGAAACTTGAGAGTATTTTAACCCAACTGTATAAAGCTAAATCAGAGAAATTAAGGAGGAAACTCTCACCGAGTGCGACTCCTATTGTCGAGCATGTAGAGGCACTTGAGTCACTTGAAGACACAGAAATTCCCATTATGGAAGCCGACATAGAAGATGCAATCGTTGACAACCCTGAGATGCTAGAAAAAGGTCTATTCGATATATACAAAACGATAATACACCCAAGGTTTCCAAACTTGGACTGGCCTGCAACCATACGAGAGAAAAGAATTCATGCTCTGAAGTTTACGTGTCAAAGGTTTTGGTGTGAGTGAAATGTAAATTACGAATTTTTTTAACCTTGTGCAGTACCTCAAACATTGCTTCTGAGGAAGGTATCATTATGACTGAAAATTATTCGGATTATTTGACGCATAGATCGAACTTGATAACCATTTTGGCTCTTTTGAGTGGTTTCACGTTTACATCCACAATAATCTTGGTTTCCAGGCTTTCAGATCCGATTAGTGGTATCTCGCAAGTGTTATTTTTGTTTGCGGCTATCTTGCTTGATATCTTAGTTTTTTTGTTGCTGATGAACACAGTTAACATATTTTTTTACATACATAATATTCCTGAACCAACCAGAACAACACATTTCATCAGCCTAATGTCCGTCATAAGCATTGGGTTGTGGGGTTTTCTATTACCCTTCTCATATTCTTTGTCTTTAACCTCACCCTTCTTGCATCTGTCAGCACGATTTTATGGACGCTAATTGTCATCGCGGGCTACATTGTTATATGGAGGCCGTTTGAAAAGCGCCGAAGGAAAATCCTGTAAATCACGGGAAGAACTGATTAGAACAAGGTGTGTTCAACAAGCTTGCTCTTTTCTTCTAATATTAGACTCCGTTGACAAAATATACCTCGTTCAATGACAAAGTTGACATCTCATTCGGTAATTTGAAAAATCGTAATACACCTGAACAGGGATTAAATCTAAAACTAAGCGCGAATTGAATTCCGAAGAGGCGTCAAATTATGAAATTCTTTCTAGGAGGATTAAGTAATTTATTTACCGAATATACGATCATTGAGAACTCAGTCAAGGAAGCCGACACACTCGACTTTTATGGAGTATTACTGCCAGTTTGATGTCTTGCAGGGCCATAAAACACGTTACGAGGTCAAATTGGTTGCTTGTAAACTCCTTATCAAGGTTCGCAGCATCCAAAACATGGTAGGAAATCCCTAGCTCCTCTTTGGCCTCTTCTTGTTTTGCGAGATCTATCAAGTTTTCTGCAAAGTCTATTCCCATAACCTTGGCGTCTTTTCTCGCCAGAATTCGTGTATTGTATCCCTCGCCACATGCTACGTCTAACACCCGTTGGCCTTTGACCTCCCCGATTAATTTAAACGTCGCTGGATTGTTCAGTTCATCTCTGTAATAGTCCTTGCCTTTCCTAATAAAGGTACTCCACGGAATGTCCGACTGATTCCATTCCTCTTTTAGTTGTTCGTTCTTATCCAATAATGTTCCCCATTTTCTTTGCAATTAAATTGTTGCAACAACTTATTNNTTATTTGATCCAGCATATAAACACAAGCAATTAAAGGTTATCCTAGAAATCTCCTGGCGGTTATGAAAATGCATTACGTGAGACTAGGAAGCACTGGAGTCAAGGTTTCTCGCATTTGTTTAGGGTGTATGAGTTTTGGTAACGCTAGCAAGTGGATGATAGAAATTGATCAGGCCCGTCCGATTATAAAGCGGGCTCTTGACTTAGGAATCAACTTCTTTGATACTGCGAACGTTTATTCGCAGGGTCGCTCCGAAGAGATCACTGGTGAGGTGCTCAAAGGATATCGAGGTGACATTATCCTTGCAACTAAGGTTTATGGAGAGATGGGTGATAATCCTAATGAGCGTGGACTATCTCGAGCCCATATTCTTTCCCAGATTGATGGTTCTTTGAAGCGTTTACAGACAGATTATGTGGATCTTTATCAGACGCACCGCTGGGATTACGAAACACCCATCGAGGAAACATTAAGAACCTTAGATGATTTGGTCCACCAGGGAAAAGTCCGGTATATTGGTGCAAGCAGCATGTGGGCATGGCAGTTTACTATGGCTCTTTGGACGAGTGACCGACTGAACCTAGAACGCTTTGAATCAATGCAAAACCATTATAATCTCTGTTATCGCGAAGAAGAGCGGGAAATGATCCCTTTATGTCAAGATCAGGGCATAGCACTAATCCCTTGGAGTCCATTGGCCCGAGGATTTCTGACGGGCAAATATAAACGCGACGTGAGCCCTGATAGCTTAAGGTCCCAGCATGACAAATATATGAAAAAGCGATTTTTCCGGCCCGAGGACTATGATGTTGTTGAGCGAATCGAAGAACTAGCGACAGAAAAGGGAGTAAAACCCGCACAAATAGCCTTGGCATGGATGTTCCGCAAGAAGCATATCACGGCGCCTATTCTAGGCGCTACACGGGTTGAGCATGTTGAGGAGGCCATAGAAGCCCTAGACATCAAACTGAGTTCAACGGATATAGAACGTCTAGAGGAGCCATACAAACCGCACAAAGTCATGGGACATGAGTGAGTTAGTGCGTTATACGCCCTTGTGAAACACTTTTCTATTCTACGATTAATCAAACCTACGATCGATAATGGTATCCCTTTTGCTTTTAATCGTTGTAAGCTTGCTGCAGGGTCTCCTAGAATGGCTCCCGGTAAGCAGTGAAGGGCAGAATGTCCTGGTACTAATCTCTTTTGTAGGAGATCCAGATCTTGCCCTTTCACTCTCACTATTTCTGCATTTAGGGACATGTTTTGCTGTGCTTGTCTATTTTAGACATCTTAATGTCAAAATAATCACTGCAAGATTCCCAGATCGAGAAATCTCGGATCTTCGACGGATTCTAATTTTTGTAACGCTTGGAACTGGTTTTTCCGGCGTTATCCTTTACATTTATTTCGTGGATCTCATAGGAGCTTATTCTGGGAGCGTTATTATGGGCCTTGTGGGCATTTTTTTAATTGTAACTGCGGGTATACTATATTTTTCGAAAAGGATAGGCGGAAAAAGAAGGTTTCATCAGCTTTCCAATTTTGAGGCAGTGATACTAGGCATTATTCAAGGAATTGCAGTTCTACCAGGTATTTCTAGGTCTGGTCTAACCATTGCAGCCTTACTATGGCTCCGAAATGATCAAGAGAATGCGCTCTTCGGGAGTTTCATGATGAGCATCCCGGCTTCCCTCGGAGTAGTGTTTCTAGAGACTGTCACAGGAACGCTACCTCCCCTACGTTTCTGGGAAATTCTCCTTACAGTGACCCTGACCTTCGCAACCGGCTATTTGTCAATGGACTTCTTATTACGCTTAAGTAGAAGAATGAATTTTCCCCTATTTTGTCTCTTGTTAGGACTAATCGCCCTAATTTTGAATGTACCATTGTGAACTACCCCGTCCTAACGGACGGGGCTTCCTACGAGTCCGTTGAACCTCATCCAAAACCTGGATAAGGGAACTTTCGTTTTACCATTGGCTGTTTGTCGTAGAAAACCCTTCCATTGGTGAAAGAAGGATTCCTCGTTCACAGAGGGTTCCTGCAATAGGTCAGTCAGCTGATCTTTCTGGAGATAGAACCCCGCCAGAATGTTGAGTGCCGAGTTCAAATCTCGATCGAGTTGGTGACCACAATAGCTACAGACAATATTTCGTTCGGAAAGGGGTCTTTTCCGTTGATGTCCACATTTCGCGCAGATTTGGGTGGTGTACGCCTCGTTAATTTGTATAACTCTCTTACCTAGGCGTTGTGCTTTATAGGTAACAAATTCAACGAAGCGGCTGATTGCCCCTGTATTCTGAAGTGAATAGTGGAGGGATTTCTGGGCTTTATTCGTTCGTCCAGTTTCAGTCCCTATGTTCTGATTCTTCTGAGCCATTTGTTTTACTGCTGGTTTTCCAAAAATCAGGGTATTGGCCTTTGTATTTTGAACTAGCTTATTACTGAGCCAATGTTGAAAGTCGTGCAGTTGATTCGTTAATTTCCATACCATGCGGTAGAGTTTCTGGTTATACCAATGCCATCTCCGACTAAATTTTTTGCAACGATCCCGTTTAGCCATGACTTCGGCAATTTTGGGACGCCAATACTTCTCTGGGCGTCTATTCTTGATCTGTAAGAATTTTCCTTGGGAATTGACAGCGGAAACGATATTATCTATCCCGGTGTCAAATGCTTGGTAAAGTCCATTATCGTAGTACTCTAAGACCTTGACTTGACAATTGATGGAGACAAACCAGTGCTTGGTGCGCCGATCGTGAAACAGCTCCACCTGTTTGATTATTCCGGTGGGGAGATACGGGAGCTGAAAAGCCAATTTCACGTTCGACGGATGGTTATGAGAAAGGGTTAATACTCCCTGGCGAACTTGGAAGCCACTCTGATTATATTTGAGGGTAGTAAAGAAGCTTTTTCCTTTAAAGCGGGGGGGTTTCGCGTTGGGAGCTCCGTTCTTCCTTAAACTAAAAAACGACTTGTAATCCGCATCTAACGTGCGCAACACTAATTGTAACACTTTCGAATAGACCCAACGATATTCAGGAAACCGTTCCTTGAGCTGAGGTAAGGCATTTTGCTGCTCGAGATAGGTTAGATATTTTCGGGCTTCTTTAGGTTTGTCTTTTTCTTCCTGCCACCTGAGGATTCGTTCTTGGAGCGCAAAATTATAGAGGAGCCGACACCGCTCGGATAAATCCCATAATACTTGGATCTGTTCCGGGGTGGGATCAATCCGCGTTTTATAGGTCTTGAACACTCTATTTCCCCCTGAGATTCGATATATTCTTTAATTGATCCAGAGAGACTTGGTCCGTGGCACGCAAGAGATGATTGGGACCCCACAGCACCCCGAGCCATAATTGGTAGCGAATTTCGGGAAATTCGTTGCGCAAGTATCATGAAATAACCTTTTTTAAGGTAAGGATAAATTTAGGTGAGTCTATTTCAGGGGTAGCTTTGAACAGAACATGGGTTTGGTCTTGATCGGTTACTTAATTGAGAATTTAAATTCACACACCCCTTTCTATAATGTAATCACTCGTTCTACTCCCACTTCGATCATTTTTTGGACGATAACTTGAATCCTGTCTTCTACTGATAAACGAGATTCGTTCAAAATGAGAATACGCCATCCCGATCCGACATTGGGTTCTTTCATCCTCCGAGGTTTATAAATGGTAGCTCTTGGGAGTTCATCAAATAAGATACTCATTATTTATTGAGCAATCGGTATAATCCGTTCAATGAGGATTTATAGAGAACATAAAGACCGCAATTCATCCCCCACCTAAAGGAAGGGGGACTTCTTGCTCTTTTAAGTTAAAAATTAGATTGTGATGTTCCAAAGGTCAATAAAATAAAAGCAACGATAAAACTCCTATTGCATGACCGTCCGGAATGCCCGCCTGGAAGATGTGTCTAGTATTGTGGAATTGTGGAAGGAGTTCATGGCCGAGCATGACGAACTCGTGTTCAAGGAAAACCCACAAATAGAACCATATATCCGAAAGTATCTTAAGAAAAGGGAAAACGCAGCCAGCCTGTTTAAAGCATTTATACAGGAAAATATTCGGTCTGATGATGCCCTCGTGTTAATTACAGAAGTGGAAGGAGAACCTGTGAGATTTAGTTTAGCACTGATCCAAAATACCATCCCCATCTTCGTCGTAGAAAAGATTGGAGCCATTAGCGACCTCTTTATAAAGAAATCATTCAGAGGGAGAGGGCTAAGTTCTCAATTAAAGAATGAAACAATAAAGTGGTTGAAAAAAAAGAATATAGCTCATGCAACAATAACGGTATATGCAGACAACAAGCATGCTCGCGAGATCTACAAAGAATGGGACTTTCAGGACTTTCAGGTAGTTTTGCGAAGGGCAATATAGTTGTCCCTATTTTATTCGAGCGAATAGATTATGTTCTTTGGTAAGCGCTTAAGTTAGAGACCCATTTAATTCGAGAATCCCTTCCACCACACTTTGCAGCCCATTTTTGAAAAATAACCGTCTAAAACCTAGTATTGAAACTCTCCAGATCACCTCTTCATAAGACAAGGCGTAATAAATGGTCATTAAAGCATATTAAATAAAGAAAAGCCGACTTTATTCTTTATTTCCTTGGTTTATTATTCTTTACAATTTGTTAGCACTTTGGAAAAGATGCTGAACCTGAAAGCGAATCAGATTTAAGGCGGGAAAAGTATTTAAGAGTCAAATTCCATAGAATTGCATGGGTACATCAGTTGTTTAAGGGGGTCCAATTCATAAATTCCCCCAAGGATAAAGAAGAGTGATTGGCCATGGTTAACGAGCGATACAAAATCTTGGAAATCAAATATCAAAAGCTACAGGAAGACTATAAGAGGCTTGAACAGGCATACAAACAACTTCTGACTTTTGTCACAAAAGCTAATCAGAGTAATTGGGAATTAGAGGACAAACAAGATCAAAAAAGAAGGCTAGGAGCATTTAAACTGAAAGATGAGAAGGATTGAATAGACTACTAATAAAATACCCACTCTACTCCCTCCATACCAGAAATTAAGTCCATAAAAGGGAGTTCTTACAAGTTTTTTTACCCGTCAGAGTGTAGTTGTCTTGGGAGAATACCCATCACACGCTAGCTAAGCCTCCCCGAAAATATGTAACACTATAAGAGGTGCTGAAATTTATCCAGGCAGGTTTAAAGATCCTATTGACGGAATGGATAAGGAAATCGACCCTCTTACCCAATAGGATATATCACGGTGAGTGGAATATCATTTCTCACATTTATAGCGATAATAATATTTCCCAACGTCTAAAAAGGTATAAAGTATCTCAGAAGTTCATGATCTAGTATTAAATGCGGTTCACGAAAAGAAGATCTGTTTATCGTGGGTGGACAGTTTGAGAAAATATTCTCTTTTCTGGTCCCATCCCCCTTCGTCATTGGAATACTCCCATGCTTGGGCAACCATGGGGGAAACCTAAAAAAGCGGTATAGCGCCGTTCATCCCCAAAATACACGAACTCAATTTTTCCACCAGCCCATTGCTCTTGCGAAAAGTACTCCAGTTTGTACGGGCGATATTCCATAAATAAAAATTGAAACCAGACCCACATTAATGGATTTACCATCATTTGAACAACCTAAGTCAGGGAATCGATGACTCATTTATTCTATGCAGATATTTTGGTCATTTGTTGATCCTCAAGCTTCAAGGCGAGGATTTAGGACTTAATACGCTTTATAGGCTGTGATATTTAGGACGTCCCCGGTGTGTTGGCCACAATGACCTCCAAATCCGTCTTATCTCAACTTTAATTGCTTCTATAAGGTCTCCTCAAATGGTCTATACTACGTTTTCTGGCATTCAACAGATTTGATAGCTAGTCCACTGTTTGTGAAATTGAATAGCAATCATGACAGATGTTATTCAAACAGAAGATGATATCATCAACTTTACAGGGAAGGCGAAATCCTTTTAAGTTGGTTAAAACGGTTTTTTTGCCCCCAAGGCATACCCCTAAAAATTCTGAATTGCTCAATAGCTCCACCCATCAGCTCTTTTAGATCCGATAGATATGAGATGGGACATCCCTATTTACACATTTAGTGATGATAGCCTTGTAAGCTGCTTTTCTCACATCCCGTTTTAACTAGCGGATCTCTAACTAAGTGATCACCATTTCTCTTCATTTTCCGAATCATTTATTGAGATACATCTTTTTTGGACATGTCAATAATCGAGTTTTAAAGTCTTATTAAGATACATCAATATTAGATATATCCTAAATAGAATTGGAAGGTCTTTTAATAAATGAACCAACTGCGATCCTCCCGAGCAGATTGGATTGGTACGATAGAATCGTTATAGATGACTGGTTTAATTATCTATAAAAATACGACAGTTTCCATATGGTAACCCAATATCCCTTTAACTACACTGAAACTCAGCGCGTGAAGTGGTAATTGCTCTTCATCGATGTTCAGAAATAGTATTCAGTGCCCAGACAAGGATTTTTTACCCATATTATCCAATTCCAACTCTTCGACATTTTTGAAAAGCAAGAAAAAAAGGTGGGGGATGCTTACTTGGCCTAAACGGTATTGTTTACGATTCACCATTAGGGGAATAAGGCATCTGCCAATTGGGCATGAATTCATAGTCTATACCTGGTGTAACATCGTGTGCCCATTCGGGATGTGGTCCACCGTCAAAGTTGAAGGAGGTTCTAGCGGTATGTTTCAACCATACTACCTTGGTTGGATGTTTACTTTGAGGATCGCTCACTTTTACAAGTTCATGGTAATGGACATATCCACGACTGGCATACCACTCAGCCTTTTCTGGGCTCCATGTATCTATTATACCGTGTACTATAAAGAGTAACTCTCCATCCGGTGCGTCTGATGACCACCATTGGGGAGCTCCGAAGGGACCGGTGTTATAGTGCTTCCCAACCAGCTGACTGGGTCCAGCAAGTACCCAGTAGTGGCCCGGAACATCTATTGCGCCATCAATTCCATCAGGAGCCCCTGCTAGATAGTACATTTCTTCGTCGACTAGTATGACGATTCCATGAACGAATCCTTGATTTTTGCCTTTCCCGGGAGCAGCTAAGGCAGGCGACGCTAGTACGAACAGAAAGACCATGAGCAAGCTGATACTAAGACCCTTTATGTTGCGCATTTTTTCACTCTCAATTTTTTTATCGTTAGTGATTTTATGAGATAGTGTTCTTTTATGTTAGATAGTTTCTATTTGGTTAGAAAGTTTCTATTTGGTTACTGGCCACCTCTATGCAGGGAATGTGTAACTATAATGATTTTTTCCGAGGAAGAAAATTCACTAAAAACAACATTTTCAACTTTATGCAACTCTAATTTGCTCAACATAATTGCTATGCCTAATCGAAAAATTTATATATATAGCAATATGAGATCGCCATGCAAAATTGCATTGCCAGAAATTTTGCGATTTATCTTAATTATTCCGTACAAAAAATGTATGGAGTGTAAAAACATGACCGAAGTAAATATAAAATTTAGGGGAGCAAAAAACAAGCTTCCTCCATCTGCGCAAGAAATTTACCAAATTCTTATAGAAGAAGGGCCGATGACAACCAAAGAAGTCTTGAGCCGCGTGAATTATGCGAGTCGGACTGTGCGATATGCATTGAAGAGGCTCACAGCACTAGAATTAGTTCGAAAAGTCCCCTATTTATTGGATATGCGGCAATCAAAGTATTTGATTATTAATAAGGGTGTGTAAACTGCAAAATCAAGCGTATCTAGAAGTAAAGAGCCCTTTTTATACTGCTACAAAGATTTTAGGGAAGAAATGGACGTTAGATATTCTTCGAGGTTTGATTGAAAGCTCAGGGGCAAAACATTTTAATGAGCTCAAGAATTCGCTCATCGGAGTTTCTCCTAAGATCCTTTCTCAAAGATTAAAGGAAATGCGAAAATTTGGGCTTATAAATAGAACGGTGCATACTGATAGATCTCCTGTAGGTGTGAGTTACAGCTTAACTAAAAAAGGATGGGATTTAGTCCAAGTTCTTATTGGTCTAGAACAGTGGGAAATGAAATTTTTGGGTGTTTGAGGCACTACGGTCAATGAATGACCCAATTTTATGATTACACCCTTGAAGAGTTCTTAACGGGTGCTGATGTGAAACAGTGAAAAGGATGGAAGGCTCGAGAGAGGAGGGAGGAGAAAATGAGAAAGACTTGTTAAGAGGACTAATAAATAGAAATTTTCTTATAGTTTCATTTGATTAACCGGTGTGAGATCTCTTGTAGCGATTTTTTGATGTGGTTTCAGACATGAAATTTGCTAGGGACTTGTAATCCATAAGAGAACAATAATCTCGAGTATTGTTGCTACCCTACTTTTTGGTCCTAGAATGAGTCCTATACACGTAGGCACTAATGCCCCTTCAAATAAATCAAATTTAGTATCTACATATTTTGGTATATTTGCATGGCAGAAACGTATATCGAATTCGAAACGCATTTATTGATGATATTCTTCCTTCAATCAATGTAGACTAATTGTTGTGGAATGGCAATAATGAAACGCTATCAGAAAGGATTAACACAAATTAAAGAACTTCTCAAAGATAATCCAAGAGGTATGACGGTCATAGAGATCTCCAAAGCTATTAATATGAACCGAAATTCAGTTGCCAAATACCTAGACATCTTGCTGATCTCGGGTCACGTAGAAATGAAAGCGGTTGGCCCAGCTAAATTGTTTTTCTTCTCCCAACGGGTCCCAATCTCTGCCCTATTGAACTTTTCTTCAGATTATGTCTTAGTATTAGATCGCTATCTGAAAATCATCCAGGTAAATGAGAATTTACTGGAGTTCCTACAGATGGAACAACCCAATATCTTGCTCGGTCAGCAGATTAGAAAATCCTCTCTCCCTATTTTCATGGATCCGAAGANNCAGCCATAAAAGAGGCTCTCAACGGAAATGATTCCACAAAGGAGCTAAAGTTTCTGTGGGCAGGGAAGGAGGTTTACTTCAGAATGAAGCTACTTCCTACGACCTTTGATGATGGAGGATTGGGAGTCACCATCATTATAGAGAATATTACGGAACAAAAGAGGGCAGAGGAAGCGCTCGCGTGGGAAGCCGACGTCAACGCCTCTATGGCTGAATTAGCACATGCTCTGCTCAAGGTTACGCCACTCGAAGATATTGCATCCCTCGTTCTAGAGGACGCAAAGCGGCTAACTGATAGTCCATTCGGGTATGTCGGTTACATCGACCCACAAACGGGTTATCATATTGCGATCACTCTGACCAAAGACATATGGGAGGACTGCCAAGTCCCAGGTAAAGATATTGTCTTTAAGGAGTTCCGGGGGCTCTGGGGATGGGTGTTGGAACACCGTCAGGCGCTCTTGACGAACAATCCGACGGATGATCCCAGATCCTCAGGCGTCCCCCCCGGACATATCCCAATTCAGCGGTTTCTCGCAGTGCCAGCTCTGATCAACAACACCTTGGTGGGGCAAGTGGCGCTAGCCAACTCAGATCGAGACTATTCAGAGCAAGACTTGGAGTTGGCCGAACAGTTGGCGACCCTTTACGCACTCGCGATCCAACGCATCCAGATGGAGATGGAGATGAAGCAGAGAACAAATGAGCTCAACGAGCGTGTTAAGGAACTGAATTGCCTCTACGCGATTTCGAAGCTTATTGAAAAGCCAAACATTTTATTGGAGGAGATCCTTCAGGGAATCGTTGAACTTATCCCTCCCGCTTGGCAGTATCCAGAAATCACTTGCGCACGATTGATCTTAGAGGGACACGAATTCCAAACGGAAAACTTCAGGGATACCCGCTGGAAACAGATCCGCAATATTATGGTACATGATAAGCGCCTCGGTACGTTGGAGGTCGGTTACCTGGAAGAGATGCCAGAGCACGATGAAGGTCCGTTCCTGAAAGAAGAGATACATCTACTCAACATGATTGTCGAGCGCGTGAGCACCATCATTGAGCACAAAAAGGGGGAGGAGGCAATCAACCGGATTTAAGTCGAACTTGATCAGAGGTTCTGCTTTGAGACAAATGGTTGTTTTCATGTCCGCGTATTAAGGTTTAAAATTATTCATACACATTAATCTCAGGGGGGTTAGTTTGCCAGAAATAGGGATATTGAAACTAAATTAAGATATACTATTGATACGGAACTTTCTTCTGGAAATTTAGAGTTTCTCCCAGAATATTTGAGACGTTACTATTTGCTTCAACATGAAAAATATCGAACATTTAGAAATATAAGCATCTCCACCGAAAATGGAGGCCTCTATCTTTCTTACCAAGTTTTGGTTCCCAAAACAGATCAATATGTAAATATCACAGTTGAGGCTAGTATTCCGATAAAAGTTACAATGAAACTCAGTGACATTACTATCCCAAAATCTTTTTTAGATCAACTCTATGAGGATTTATTTCTTTTAGTCCAATTATTTGAAGAGGAAATTCGGAAAACCACTTTATATCTTGCTTTTATGCCAGGTGAAAAGATTGTTCCTGAAAGTGAGAAATCAGGGTTTTCCGCAAGAATCTTCACTGACTCTATGTTGCCAATATATGGTGCCTTAATGGCTTTAACCTTTGTTTTTTTCGTTATATTCGGCTGGTATGCATTTTTAATCTTTATTGGGCTATCATTTTTGTTGTCACTCTTTTCTGGAAAGCTGATAGCCAGAATGGGCACCTGGGAAATAACAGAAGACCAGCCAGAAATCCATTTATTACAATATCATTTTTCACCCGACGAGTTCGGTAAGTTCCGGCAAAAATATGCCAAAAATATCCCTGAAATCAGAAAACGAATCTATGAGGCCACTTTAGCTGCGAACAAGCCCATTGATTGTGAAACTGCAGGTGAAGTTTTTACAAATTATGACATAACTTGTGAACCGGAAGATTTCTCTGTCAAGAAGGTGAACCTCTTCCAGATCGTTAAGGATGCGGCGAATAAGTTTAATCTCCCCATCCCAAGAACCGTAGTGGTAAACACAATCATTCCCAACGCAGCAGCTGCAGGTCCAAATATTAAATTGGGAACCATATTGGTGACAACAGGGATCATGACACAGCTTGAGGAAGATGAGTTATACAGCGTGATTGGCCACGAGCTAAGTCATTTGAAAGCTCATGATCCCTTAGTGATGTCTGCTCTATCTAGTGTGGAATATATGCTCCGGTTCTTCGTATTCTGGCCCTATTTATTCTATTTCGGTTTTTTTTCCTATTGGTTTTATTTCATGGTAGCGATGAGCCTCATCTATTTTTTTGGAAAGTTCTTAGAAAGC